>Ga0114980_10001525_pt1 | contig 16582 bp, 15 predicted proteins | sample S_140806_EF_Meta_FD_87018 | JGI IMG/M metagenome (GOLD analysis project Ga0114980, IMG submission 87018) | Freshwater microbial communities from Lake Simoncouche, Canada to study carbon cycling - S_140806_EF_MetaG | ecosystem: Environmental > Aquatic > Freshwater > Lake | place: Lake...
CAGGCAGTCGCGGTAGGTGGCCCACTTGCGTTCGGATGGCGGGATGAAGCGTTCACCGCAGAAGTAGTAGGTGCCGGCGCGCAGCCAGTAGGCGGCCGCGGTGAGCAAGCGGCCTTCGGCGGCGGCGGCATCACCAAACCCTTCGATGCGGCGCGCCATATCGGTCCATTCCTGCCACCAGCGCTCGTTGTCGCCCACGTGGCCGCGCAGCCGCTGGCCGATTTGGTCGATCTCGCTGATCGAGGCCGCACCCCAGGTCTGCATCTCGATGCCGAACATCATGCCCTGTGACCACATGTGGTTTTCAGGGAAGTACTCAAACCAATGGCTCATGCGATGGGTGGAGGTCATGAACAAATCACGATCAAGGTGGGGTCAGGGCCCATAGGCCAGGGTGCGCTGGTCGATGCCAAGCGCATCGGTGAGCCAGTCGAGCATCAGCTCCTGGCCGAGCGTGGGGTTGTCGTGCTGGCAGTGCTCGGCGCCGGTCTCTTCAGCCTCGGTGAGCCGCAGCGTGGCCTTCACCCCATGCCGCTGCGCGTAGTCGAACACGGTCTTGGCGTTCTCCACGCCCAGCACGTCATGGCCGCCGTGGATCACCAGGAACGGACAGCGCATCTTCTCCAGCACGCCCTCCAGCTTGAAGGGCTCAGCGATCTCGGCGGCCTCCTTCATGTTGGCGCCGCCGAAGACCCAGCACATGTGCTTAGCCAGGCCGTGGGAGTCGTCGCGCGTCTTCCAGCGTGCGCCAATGTCCCACATGGCCCCGTGGGCGATGCAGGCCGCCAGGCGGGGCTCCATGGCGCCGGCACGCGCGGCGTAGTAGCCGCCCAACGAGGAGCCGCTCACGGCGATGCGCGCCGCATCCACGTCAGCGCGCGCCGTGAGCCAGTCGATGCACTTGCCCACCGGCACTTCGTAGTCAAAGCGCGTGGTCACGCCGTGACGCCGCAGCGTGCCGCCCTGGCCCGGGCCGTCCACCAGCAGCACCGACAGGCCGCGTTGCACAGCACCGCGGCCCGTCATGAACCACAGCTCGTCCTTGAAGGAATCCAACCCGCCGAAGGAGATCAGCACCGGCTGCTTCGGCCCGCCCACGGGCGAGCGGATGAAGTAGCCCGGCAACGACACGCCGTTCTCGTAGGGGATCTCGACAATCTCGCCCGGCGGCGTGAGCCGGGTGAAGAACTGCCGGGAGACGGTCTCGCAGGCGTTGAAGGTAGCCAGCCGGCGGGGGTCATGCGGGTCCAGCCAGAACTCGGCTTCGCGGTAGTAGTTGGCCGCCCGCAGCCAGCAGTTCATGGCCGTGCGCACATGGCCGCGTGCCAGTTCCGCGTCACCGCGCTCGTGGTTACGGCGTGCGATCACGGTCCACTCGCGATGCCAGCTTTCGGCATCACCCGGGATGATGCGGCTGCCGACCTGCATCACCTCACTGACCGCACCGCCACCCTCCTGCGTCTCGCCCAGACCGCGGCGGAACTGGTAGGAAAACCAGAAGTCCTGCGGCCAGTGGTGCCAGCCAAAGGGCTCGTACTTCGGCCCGCTCATTGCGGAACGAAGCCGATGTCCTTCACCAGCTTGCCGTACTTGGCAAAGTCGGAGCGGATGATGTTGTCGAAGTAGGCGGGCGTATCGGTCACGACGATCAAGCCCGCAGACCCGAGTTTTTCCACCACTTCGGGTTGCCTCATGGCGGTGTTGATGGCGGTGTTCAGGCGCTGCACGATGGCCGCCGGTGTACCGGCCGGGGCGATGTAGCCAAACCAGCCACCCGAGGTGTAGCCCGGCACGGCTTCGTTGACCGTGGCGGCATCCGGGAACTGCGACACCTTGGTGCCGTTGGTCACCGCCAGCAGGCGGATCTTGCCGGCACGGATCTGCGCGGTCAGGCCGGTGATGCCGTCGAAGGTGGCCTGCACCTGTCCGCCAATCAGGTCGTTCAGGATGGGGGCGCTGCCCTTGTAGGGCACGTGGGTGTAGGTGAAGCCCGCCTTCATGCGCAGGTCTTCCATCGCCAGGTGCGGGAAGCCTCCTTCCCCGTTGGTGGCCACGGTGAGCTTGCCTGGGTTGGCCTTGGCGTAGGCAATCATCTCCGGGATGGTCTTGAAGGGCGCGTCCAGGTTGGCGGCGATGCCCAGGAAGTTGGTGGTGGACAGGGCAATCGGTGCGAAGTCCTTCAGCGGGTCGTAGGACAGCTTCTTGGTGGTGTGGGGCAAGGTGGTCAGCGTGCCGCCCTGCCCGCCGCCGATGGTGTAGCCATCAGGCGCGGCGCGCGCCACCGCCGACAGGCCGAGTTGCCCGCTGGCGCCGGCCATGTTCTCCACGATCACAGGCTGCCCGAGCAACTCGGCAAGCTTGGGCTGGATCAGGCGGGACATGATGTCCAGCGTGTTGCCCGGTGGAAAGGGAATGATGATCTTGATGGGCCGCTGCGGCCAGGCCTGCGCCCATGCGTGGGTGGCGGGAAGCAGGCTGGAAGCGGCCATGCCAGCGATGAGGGCGCGACGGGACGGGTTCATGCGTGTCTCCTGGTGGTTGGGTGAGTGGGTGAATGGATGGATGGGTGAGCGGCCGGGTCAGGCCTTGGACGGAATGATCGGCAGCAGCACGCCAGCCCCCACCTCGGGGCCAAAGTGCAGGCTCACCTGGGTGTCGAAGACCGCCGGAGGCCGGTCCTGCGGGTCGTCGTGGACGAAGGGGCCGCAGCCATTCATCGGGTTCTTCATGTTGGACAGCGTGGCCGCGTTCAGGCCGTGCTCATAGTCGCGCCCGCGCACCGACAGGCCGATGCGGTAACCCACGGGGACGACGATGCAGGTGGGCCAGATCTCGACATTCACGTCCACCGCCACTCCGGGGATGAGCAGTTGCTGCTCGTCGTGGGTGTGGAACGGGCGGTGGGGCAGTGTGCGCGCAGGATCCTCCTTGCGGTGGGAACAGCGCAGCCAGCCCTGGCCGATGGGCGTCAACGGATCGAGCGCGCCCTGGAACAAGACTTCCTTGCCATCGGGCGCAAACACCCGCAGCACGATGAAGAGGTCGGCGTCCTGGGTCTGTGACGACAGGCGCAGGTGCAGCGACGAAGGGCCGGTGATTTCGGTCTCTTCGGTCAGCGGCGGCGTCAGGAAGGTCAGGCCGTCGCCCATGGAGTGGTAGCTGAGCGTGGACGCCGTGGTCGGCGGTGTGGTGCTCAGCGCCATGTTCGCCGGGTCGAGGTAGTAGCGGGTCCACTGGGTGCGCGCCAGCGGCCATTCGTTCTCGTGGCGGATGACGAAGCGGTCGACATGGCGCACGTTCAGCTGCACCGCCGGCTGCTGGTCCCAGCCGTTGGCCTCGCCCTTCAGGAAGTGGTTGAAGAAGCGCTTCTGCAGGTCCACCCCGTAATCGGTGTAGAACGGTGCCCAGTGCGAGCTGCCGTGCACCTCCAGCCACTTCTGCGTGGACGCGGCGCCCAGGTAGCCCTCGAAATTGCCACGCGGATGCAGGCCCTGCCCGCCCCAGTTGGCGGCTGACAGCAAGGGCACGGTCACCTTGGACAGATCCGCCGTGCGTTCCCGGTGATAGTCGCTGAGCAACGGGCGCTTCAGCAGTTCGGCCCACATGTTCTCGCGGTTGGCCAGGAGTTCGTCTTCCGGCAAGGTTTCCGGCCCGCACACCAGTTCACCGGTGACGCGGCTTCGGGCGCCACGCTCGCCCACACCGTGCTGCACGGTCTTGACCTGCATGTCCTGCCAGTTCTTGCGGAAAGTGCAGATGATGCCGCCGTGGCGGTTGCCGTCTCGGTAGTTGTCGTACCAGCCTTCCCACACGCAGATGGCGGCCAGGTGCGGCGGCTGCGTGGCGGCGGCGCGCCACTGGTTGGCGCCGTAGTAGGAGATGCCGTTGAGTCCGACCTTACCGCTGCTCCAGGGCTGCACGGCAGCCCACTCGATGCAGTCGTGAAAGTCCTGCTGCTCGCGGGCGTTGTTGTGGCAAAGGTAGCCGGGCGAGCGTCCGGCGCCGCGCGAATCCACGCGCACGCAGACATAGCCGTCCGGCACCCACTTTTCGGGATCCACGACCTCCCAGTTGGCATGCTGGTTCGACGTGTTGGCCACGGCGTCGGGGTTCTCACGCGCCATGATGTCCCAGGCGGTCTTGTAACCATCCTGGAAGGCCAGGCCCTTGCCATAGGGCCCGTAGCTGAGGATCACCGGATAGCGGCCTGGGGCCAGCGGATAGAACACATCGGCGCGCAGCACCACGCCATCGTCCATGGGGATGGGCACGTCCCAATCGATGTTCATGCCATCACGTATTTCCGACTTCGACTGCGAATCCATCCTGAGGTCTCCTGGGGTTTGAACGGTCATTGAGATGGCACCCATGGGGTGCGGGTGTCAGCAAACGGCGCTCACACGGCCCGTGAGGATGAGGCCGCAAATGGCAACGGTGGTGAACCGTTGGACCTTCGACGCCACGTTGGCGTCTGTCACTTCGGCGATGGCGGCCAATCCGCCTTCTGAGCCTGTCGGGTGTGCCTGCGTTCAACATGCCGTGTGCAACGCTGGTTCACCCATGACCATGAGTCAGCATAGGAAATTCAGGCACCCTCCACAAGCCCCATGAAGGCCCGGGGAAACCCGCGTTGCCGCGGAGCTCCGCGGGGGCTGACGGGAGTGCGCTCTACCCGATCTTGTGAGAACAGGTCATGGCGCGCCCAAGCCAACCGGGCCGCGGACAATCGCCGCGGCCACGTGCGCAGACGCTGCCTTCGTGTCGAAGGCAGCAGCCAACACGGCAGCCAGCTCGCTCAGGCTGAAGGGCTTGCTCAGGTGGCCGTCCATGCCTGCTTGCAGGTAACTGTGCCGTTCGCTCTCGGACGCATTGGCCGTCACGGCAAAGATGCGAGGCCTCACGGCGGCTGGACTCTGGCGGATGCGGCGTGTGGCCTCCACCCCGTCCAGCCCTGGCATCTGTACATCCATCAGCACCACGTCGGGCAGGCCCGCCACCTGCTCGTAGATGGCCTCATGCCCGTCAGCGGCCAGCGTCGCCGTGTAGCCCAGCCGCTGCAGCATGTGCAGCCCCACCAGTTGATTGACCGGGTTGTCCTCGACCAACAAGATGCTGAGTGGCCGTTGCAGGGCAAACGACTCGTCCAGCGTCATGTCCGCGCTGCCCGGGTCGCCCACGTCTTCGGCCAGCGGCCAACGCAGGGTGAATCTGAAGCAGCTGCCTTGCCCGGGCAAGCTGTCAACCTCGATCTTGCCGCCCATCAATTCGACCAGCCTCTGGCTGATGGCCAGCCCCAGGCCCGTGCCGCCATGGCGCCGCGCCATCGTCCCGTCCAACTGCTGGAAAGGCTGAAACAGGAGCTGGAGCCGATCGGCCGGCATGCCGATGCCGCTGTCGGTCACGGAGATCTGCATGGCGACCTCTTGCCCGAAGCCATAACCGCCAGAGGAAGAGTCAGACGTATGCACCATCGCAAGCGGCTCGGCACCCGTTTGGGCCAGGGCTTCGACCCGCAGCACCACCTCGCCTTGATCGGTGAACTTCACCGCATTGCCCAGCAGGTTCAGCAGCACCTGCCGCAACCTTGCACCGTCGCCCTTGACGGCACGGGGCATCACTGGCGGGAGTTCCAGACGGAGCTGCAGCCCTTTGTCGCGCGCCACGGCCTCGAACAGCTCCACCGCGTCGCGCAGGCACTGCCCGAGGTCGAAGGCCTCGCTCACGAGCGAGAGGCGGCCGGCCTCTATCTTCGAGAAATCGAGCACGTCGTTCAGGATGGCGGTCAGGGCCTGTGCGCTCGCACGCACCAAGCCAACGCCGCGGCGTTGCGCGTCGTTCAAGGGTGTGCCCAGCAGCAGCTCCGAATGACCGAGGATGCCGTGCAAGGGCGTGCGAATCTCGTGACTGATGGTGGCCAGGAATTCGCTCTTGGCCCGGTTGGCCAGTTCCGCCGAACGGCCCGCCTCCGCTTGCACGCTCATCATGATCGAGGCGTCCAGCAGCCGGTCCAGCTCCGCGCGGACGCGCACAAGCTCGCGCCCCTGACGCTCGAAATCCTCCCGCAACTTGGCCAGCGCCTGCTTGGGCTCCAGACCATCGGTCGCCAACAGTGCGCGCGGTTCAGGGGTCACAGGAAGAAGGGCGATGTCTGGGGCATGACGCGGGTGCGCACGGGCGGTGGGGTGAGCGCGGCCGGCCTTGTCCCACTTCAACACAGGTGTTTACAGATCGATGGTGGCGCCGCGCGCACAATCATCGCGCATTTGTTCACAGTTGCTCGCGCTGCAGCAGCGCGTGGCCGTGATGTCTTTCAGCCCCTACGGGATCCCCTCATGACCCTCTTTGAGAAATACGGTGGCGTGCCGACCGTCAGTCGCATCGTCTCAGCGTTCTACCGGGAGGTTCTGTCGCGGCCCACGCTGCAGCCTTATTTCCAGGGCATCGAAATGTCCAGGCTCATCGACCACCAGGTGAAGTTCATCTCTCACGTTCTGGGTCAGCCTGCATCGGTGTATGAGGGCAGAGCCCTCGGTGCCGCACACGGAGCCGCCGGCATCACTGGCGAAGCGTTCGCTGAAGTCGCGCAGATCCTGCAATCCGCCCTGGAAGGTGCGGGCATGGCACCCAACGACATCAGTTCCGTGATGTCCGCAGTGGCCGGCACGCGAGCAGCGATCGTCACGCGCTGACTATTCCGGCCTGCCGCGGGCGCTGTGCGCTCTGGCGAGCACACTGGCGGGGCTGCTTCAGCCATTCCGCCAACGCGCAGCTTGGGCCTTATCCTCCCGCCGCTCCAAACAAGCCCTGAGACCCTTCCCCTTGCAAGCCCCTGCATCATGAGCCCCAGCATCCTGTTCCAGGCCGGCAACCCGCTGACCCTGGTGGGTCGGCTGGCGCTGGCCTTCAAGCCTCAGGCAACCCAGGTCGCGCGGTGGGTCGCCGGTCTCTTGGTGCCGCTGGTGCTCGCGGGCTGCTCGACGGTCAACCCCTACTACGACCCGAGCCGCCCTCATCACCGGCCGGACGGGTTCAACAACCTGCATGTCGACAACTGGCGCGCCGATACGCCGAGCTTCTGGCGCTGGGTGCGGGAGCGGCGTCTTGCCGACCTGCCTGCCGATGAGCCGCAGCGCATCGAGCAGGCGGCCACCGATGTGGCGCTGCTGAAGGCCAACCGCCGCGACGTCACGGTCACGTGGATCGGTCAGTCGACGGTGCTCTGGCAGGTCAATGGGCTGAACATCCTGACCGATCCGCACTTCGGCCCTCGCGCGTCGCCGCTGGCCTTTGCGGGGCCGCAGCGCCTGGTGCCCTTGCCGGTGACGCTGGAGCGGCTGCCTCGCATCGATGTGGTGTTGATCAGCCACAACCACTACGACCACCTGGACCGGGGCACCGTGCAGGCACTGAACAGGCAATCCGGTGGACCGCCGCTGTTTCTCGTTCCGCTGGGCGTGGACCTGTGGATGCGCGCCGAAGGCATTGGCAACGTTCAGCGCATGGACTGGTGGGACCGGCACGCTGTGCCCGCGCCAGGCGGCGACGTGCTGGTGCACCTGGTGCCGGTGCAGCACTGGTCCAGGCGCTCGTTGTGGGACCGCAATGCCACCCTGTGGGGCGGCTTCGTTGTGGAAGCAACGGTGGACGGCCAAGCCTTTCGCCTGCTGTTTGCTGGGGATACCGGCTACTCCCCCGACTTCAAGATCCTGGGCAAACGGTTCAACGCCTTCGACTTCGCCGCCATACCGGTGGGCTGCTACCAGCCCCGCTGGTTCATGACCGACCAGCACGTCAACGAGGACGAGGCAGTGCGCATCCACCTCGACGTCAACAGCCGCCTGTCCATGGGCATCCATTGGGGCACGTTCCGCCTGTGCGACGACCCGATCCAGGCGCCCCTGGACGGCCTGCCTCGGGCCCGCGCGCACCATGGTGTGCCCGCTGATGAATTCGTCCTGTTCCGCCTGGGCGAGACGCGTGTCCTGAAGAGCGTGCGCCCGTGAATAGCGTACCGAAGCAGGCGACAAGCACAGGTGCTCAGGCCCAGCGGCGCCGGCTGCTCGTGGGAGGAGTTGCCGCTGCTAGCACGCTCGTCATGAGCAGTTGCACCGCCAAAGTAGAAGGCGCCGCCGCCCCTCCTGGCCCACCCGAGGCCGCACCGCTCACGCTGCCGCCCGCAGGCGGGGACACCGTGCGAACCGCCTGGGTCTTCAGCTCGGGTGGGCCGCGCGGGTTCGTTCACATTGGCGTGATCAAGGGGCTGGCCGCGCTCGGGCTGCAGCCCGATCTGGTGGTGGGCAGCTCGGTGGGCGCGCTGGCCGGCACGCTGTGCGCCGCGGGCCTGGACGCCGGCCGGATCGAGGAACTGGCCCTGTCCGTCCAGCCCTGGGACCTGCTGCGACTGAACCTGCGCGGGCCTGGGTGGCTGAGCGGTGCAGGCATGGCGGCGTTGGTGCGCGAGGCGCTCGGTGGCAGAGGTCTGCAGGACTTGCCCGTGCCGATGGCCTGCGTGGCCGTGCGGCTCGATGACCGCGAGGTGGTCGCCTTCACGCGCGGGGATGCCGGCCTGGCGGTGCAGGCCTCCACCGCCATCGTCGGGCGCCTGGCCCCGGTGCCGATCCGCGGTGCCCGGTATGCCGACCCCGACCTGCACCTGCCCTTGCCGGTGCGCCTGGCGCGCCGGCTGGGCGCCACGCGCGTGCTGGCGGTGGACGCCTCGGCGCATGAGGACCGCGCGCCACCCGAGGCCGCCAGCTATCGCGAGGCCGACCTGCACAAGCGCGAGCTCACGCTGCCCGATGCACGCCTGGCCGATGTGCTGCTGCACCCGGACACCGGCTACTGGGCCGGCTGGACGAGCGACTACCGCGCCCGTCTCATCGCCGCGGGCGAAGCCGCCGTGCATGCACAGGCCCAGGCCCTGCGGCAGTTGCACGCCGGCCCGCGCCGCATGGCCAGCCGCTGAGCGACAGGCGACAGGCGACAGGCCTCGGCCCTGGCGCTGGGCTGAGGCAGATCAAGCCAGCGCACACCCGCGTCGCGGACGATTGCCAGGCTGCACTCCACGCTTGGAAGCTTCATGACCTGCACCCCAACAGCGGCCGCTGGCCCCAGCCGCGCAAGCATCCGCTCTGCCCTGATGGTTCTGGCCCTGGGCGTCGGGTTCTTGGCGCCGACGGTATCGGCCCAGCCAACAGCTACCCATACGGTGAGGCTGCTCACCCCAGACACCGCGCTGAAAGCTGCGCAGGCGGCCCTGGCCCATTGCCGGCAGGCCGGGCATCAGGTGGCGGTGGCCGTGGTGGACCGCGCCGGCGTGCTCCAGGTGCTGGTGCGAGACCGCTTTGCGGGAGCGCACACCGTGGAGGTGGCCACCCGCAAGGCCTGGACGGCCGCGAGCTTCAGGATCCCCACCGCTCAACTCGCCACGGAATCCCAGGCGGGCCAGCCCATGAGCGGCATCCGTGCGGCGTCGCAGGTGATGGCCATTGGTGGCGGCCTGCCCATCGAAGGCGGTGGCAGCACCTACGGCGGCATTGGGGTGTCAGGCGCACCCGGGGGCGAGGCGGACGACGCCTGCGCCACTGCCGGGCTCAAGGCCATCGCTGAGGCGATCGAGTTCTGAGCGCCCCCTCAGGGCTGCCAGCGGCTGCCGCTCAGGAGTCGGCCTTGAAGTTCAGGGCCGTCACCAGGCGCTTGGCCAGCTCTGAGTCCACACCCATGCGTCGCACATGCTCGGCGGTGGTGCTGGCCTCGATGTAGCCACCGATCGGGCCGACGAAGTCGCGCACATCCTGCTGACCCATCGCGTTGCGCAAGGCGCTGTTCAACGCCTCCTTGACCGCGTCAGGTGTGGCGGCAGGGGCGAAGAAGCCGAACCATTCGCGGACCATCAACTCGCCAAAACCCTGCTCGCGGTACGTGGCCACGTCCGGGGTGTAAGGTGAGCGCTCCGGCCCCGAGGTAGCCAGGATACGGATGCGGCCGGACTTGTGGTGCTGCACCCAGTCGCCCAGTGGCGAAGACATGCCGGCGATCTGCCCGCCCATCACCTGCGGAATGGCCGGCCCGGAGCCCGGGAAGGGCACGTTGGTGATCTGCACGCCCGCCAACATCGCCAGGCGGCCGGCCAACAGGTGCGGCATCGAGCCCGCACCCGGGTTGCCCAGGCTGGCCTTGTCCGGGTTGGCCTTGGCCCAGTCGATGAAGGCGCGAACCGTCCGCACGGACTCCGGCACCGCCGGCCCCACCACCAAGGCGTGGTCGGTGGAGTGGCCCATGCCGATGGGCGCCACGTCGGCCTGGGAGTAGCTCAGGCGCGAGTACGAATGCGGGTAGATCGTCAGCATGGACGCTGGCGAGTACAGGATGTGCGCGCCATCAGCCGCAGCGCTCTTCAAGGTCATGACGCCCAACTGCCCACCGGCTCCGGGTTTGTTATCGACGATGACGTTGTTGGCGTAGGTGCCGCGCAGCTTCTCACTGACTCGACGCGCAAAAGCATCCGTGGTGCCGCCAGGCGGGAAGCCCACGATGACACGCAGGGTCTCAACCCGCGCCTGTGCCCTGGCAGCCCAGGGGCTCAGCCCCAGCAGGCCAGAAGCGGCGGCACTTTGCAGAACTTGACGACGATTTTTCACGTGAACGGTCTCCCAAATAACGCACAAGAAATTGACGTGCGCATCCTAGAGACTCTGACCTGCCCACCGCGCAATCAGGGATACGGTACTTTCCCTTATTGCCTTTGCGGTTCTGCGGCGAAGCAGACAGCTCAGCTTCGCACGGCGCTCACTGCTTCTCGAAACCGATTGCCTTGATCATGGCGCCCCAGCGGTCGTAGGCCATGCGCATGTCCTGCGCGAGGTCGGCCGGGCTGCCAGGTGACGTTTCCCAGGCGCCGCGTGCGTAGAACTCACGCACGTCGGGCGAATTGAGCACCTGCACCAGCGCAGCGTTGATGCGCGCCACAAGCTCGGGCGGCATCTTCGCCGGGCCCACGATCGCCACCCAGCTGGTGAGATCCAGACCAGGGATGGACTGCTCGTTGAAGGTCGACACGTCCGGCGCGGCCTTCATGCGGTTGGGCGCTGCCACCGCAACCATCTTGATGCGTCCGGTCTGCGCGTTCTGGATGGCCGTGGGTGCGGCATCGAAGTAGGCCTGCACCCGGCCTTCCAGCAGGTCCTTCACCGCATCGGCCGTACCCTTGTAGGGCACGTGCACGACGTCAATGCCCACCGTCCTGGCAAACGCGGTGGCGTAGATATGCGACGAGGTACCGTTGCCGAAATTGGCGAAGTTGAGCTTGCCCGGGTTGGCCTTGGCCCAGACCACCAGCTCGCGCGCGGTGTTGACGCCCAGGGACTGGTGCACCGTCAGCACCAGCGGGCCGCGGGCTGCCAAGGTGATGGGCGTGAAGTCGCGGAAGCCGTCGTAGGGCACGTTCTGCAGGGTGTGCGGGTTCTGCGCAAACACCGAAGAGGGCGCGTACAGCAATGTGTAGCCATCCGGCTGGGCCTTGGCCACTTCCATGGCCGCCAGCGTCATGCTGGCGCCGACCTTGTTCTCCACCAGCACCTGCGCGCCGAACAGCTCGCTCATGCGGCGGGCGATGGTGCGGGTCTGCACATCGAGCGAGCCGCCGGCGGCCAGCGGCACCAGGAAACGAACGGTCCGGCCCGGCTGCGGCCAGGCGGGCGCGGGCTGCTGGGCCAGCAGCGCGGACGGCCCGAGCAGGCCGGCGCCGGCCAGCAAGCCACCGACGCGGCGGCGAGAGATCTTCAGGGGAACCACGGTCACTCCTCGGTTGCTTTTGCTGCGACGATGCGATCTGCCGCCACAAAAGTATCGGCTGCGGGGCCCGCGCCCCGCCACATGGAAACCCCCAATGCGCCACCGCGGTCTGGCCGCACGAACAAATGAAATCCATCACACGTACCGACGAACGCATCCTGCAGGGCGACATCTTCGAGCGAGATGCCAAGCAGCCGCGGCCACAGCTGGGCCACTTGCACGAGCCGGGCCGGGACATCCCGATCTACCGGGATTGCGACGTGCTCGTGGTCGGCGGCGGCCCCTCGGGCACGGCGGCAGCCGCCGCCGCGGCGCGGCAAGGCGCGGACGTGGTGCTGCTCGAGCGCTACAACCACCTGGGCGGGCTGTCCACGGGGGGCCTGGTCATCTGGATCGACCGCATGACCGACTGGCAGGGCCAATTGATCATCCGCGGCTTTGCGGAGGAACTGTTCGACCGCCTGCCCGCCGACGCGGTGGCCGGCCCGCCGCCGGCGGAGTGGGGCTCGCAAGACCCGGCCCGCGCGCAGCACTGGTCGCTGCGCACGGCGGCCTACCATGGCATCGTCACCTGGTCGCCCACCATCGACCCCGAGCGGCTCAAGCTCCTGTCGCAGGAGATCGTCATCGAGCGCGGCGTCAAGCTGGTCTACCACTCGTGGGCCTGCCTGCCACTGCTGGAAGGCGGGCGTGTGGCCGGCGCCACCTTCGAGAGCAAGGAGGGCCGCATGGCCATCCGCGCCAAGGTGGTGGTGGACGCCACTGGCGACGGTGATCTGTTCGCCCGTGCAGGCGCCGCCTTCGCCAACGACATTGAGGAGAACGATGTCCACCACTGCATGAACACGGCCTGGCTATTTGCCGGCGTCGACATGCAACGCTGGCTGGACTTCCGGGGCACCAACCCGGACGGCTTCAATGCCTTCATGGCTGGCGGGCGCGAAGCCTGCGGCCTGTTCGAGCGCGCCTTCGTGTCCTGGCGCAACGACATCGCGCTGTTCATGGGGCCGCGCCAATCCGGCTACTCGGCACTGGACGTGGACGACCTCACAGCGGTGGAGGTGCGCTCGCACCGTGCGATGGCCGCGCACCTGGACTACTACCGCCGGCACGCGCCCGGCTTCGAGAATGCCTACATGGTGCTGTCGGCGCCGCAGATCGGCGTGCGCCACGCGCGGCGCCTCAAGGGTGTGGACGCCGTGCTGCGCAGCCGCTGGAGCGAAGGCACGGCGCTGCCCGACGAAGTCGGCGTCACACCGGCGGTGTCGCCGAAGTTCCCCAATATCTCCATTCCCTACGGCGCGCTGGTGCCCGAGCAGCTTGACGGGCTCCTGGCCTGCGGCCGCCACATCTCCTGCGACCGCAACTCGCACGGCTTCATGCGCGAGATCCCGCAGTGCTGGATCACCGGCCAGGCCGCCGGCGTGGCCGCCGCGCTCGCGGTGAAGGCCGGCGTGCAGCCGCGCCAGGTGGACATCAACCATCTGCAAAGGGCGCTGCTGGACCAGGGCGTCTATCTGCGCCTGCGCACACAAGCGACGGCCAGCGCCATGGCAAAGGAGCAGGCATGCGCCTGACCGACGAAGAAAAAGCCATGCGCGACGGCCGCGACGGCCCCGCCGTGGCCAAGGCCATGGACCTGCTGATCCGCTACGGCGAAGCACTGGGCGCGCAGGGCCTCGTGGAGACCCGCAATGTCTGTGGCACCGTCACGGCCACCACGCCGTTCCTGCGCGACTTCGCCTACGAGAAGGGCGGGCTCGACGCCGTCTTCAGCGAGTTCAACCTGGACAGCAGCGAGGTCGTGCCCACGCCGCGCGTGAAGGCCTTCAGCTCGCACCTGCAACTGGGGTTCGATCCGCACCACCCCGCCGAGATGGGCGTCAGCGACGAGATCGTCCAGTTCTACAAGCGCAGCGAAGCCGCGGCGGCGCGCATGGGCGTGCAGATCCTCAACACCTGCACGCCCTACCAGGTGGGCAACGTACCCACGCGCGGTGAGCACTGCGCCTGGATGGAATCGTCGGCCGTCGTCTATTGCAACTCGGTGCTGGGCGCGCGCACCAACACCGAAGGGCGCGAGAGTGCCAGCAGCGCCATGGTCACCTGCCGCATCCCCGACTGGGGCTTCCACCGCGACGAGTTCCGCCGCGGCACGCTGGGTGTGCGGCTGGAGATGCCCGTGGAATCGGTGGAGGACTGGGGCCTGTTCGGCTACTGGATGGGCGAGTGGGTACAGGACCGGGTTTCCGTGATCGAGGGCGTGGGACCGGTGCCGAACCTGCCCAGGCTCAAGCACTTCGGCGCCGCGGCCTCGTCCTCCGGCGGGGTCGAGATGTTCCACCTGGTCGGCGTCACACCAGAGGCCAGCACGGTTGAGCAAGCCTACGGCGGCAACCGGCCGACCGACGTGCGGCCCTACGGCCCGAAGGAACGCGCCGAGACCCTGGCCCGCATCAACATGACTGGCATCGACCGCAAGGTGGACTACGTCATGCTGGGTTGCCCACACTACACCATCGAGCAGATCTGGGAAGCGGCCTGCCTGCTGGAAGGCCGCAAGGTCCACGCCGACAGCGCGCTGTGGATCTTCACGCCCCGCGCCATCAAGGAAGTGGCCACGCGCAACGGCTACACGCAGATCATCGAGGCGGCCGGCGCCAAGCTCCTGACCGACAGTTGCTCGGCCATGAGCCGGGCCGTCCCGCCCGGCACGCGCGTGGCGGCCTTCGATTCCGCCAAGCAGGCCCATTACCTGCCGGCCATCCTCGGGGTTCAGGCCTGGTTCGGCACCACCTCTCAGTGCATCGATGCGGCCTGCACCGGCCGCTGGAGTGGGGCATGACAGGCGACGAGATCATCACCATCCGCGGGCGCAAGGTCGTGCCCGGCGTGGCTGAAGGCGAGGCGCTGGTCACGACGGAGCCCATCTCCGGCTGGGGCGGCGTGGATCCGCGTAACGGCACCGTTGTGGAGATGCGTCACGAACTGCGCGGCCAGAGCTTTGCGGGCAAGGTGTTGGTGTTCCCGGGCGCCAAGGGCAGCTCCGGCTGGTCGGCCCAGTTCCACGTGGCGCGCCTGATGGGCACCGCGCCGGCCGCCTGGCTCTTCAACCAGATGACCACCAAGGTGGCGCTGGGCACCGTGGTCACGCATGCGCCGGCCATGACCGACTTCGACATCGACCCGCTCACTGTGATCCGCACCGGCGACTGGGTGCGCGTGGATGCGGACGCCGGCGTGGTGACGGTACGCCGAGCCCGCAGCCCTTGCGCAGCCAAATGACAGCATATATGCTGCCATCTTGATGCCCATTGTCATCGACACCAATGTGTTCGTCGCCGGCCTTCGTTCTGGTGGCGGGGCGTCTCGGGCGGTGCTGCGTCGGGCTTTGGGTGGCGGCTTGCAGCCCTTGTTCGGCAATGCGCTGTGGATGGAGTACCAAGACTTGCTGGGCGGCCCAGTCTGGGGGGATGGCACCACGGCTGACGAACGTCATGAAGTGCTGGCGGCGCTGGCACGACGAGGGCGCTGGGTGACCGTGTACTACGGCTGGCGCCCCAACCTGCCTGACGAGGGTGACAACCACCTGATCGAGTTGGCGTTGGCTGGCGGAGCGCTGGCTATCGTCACCCACAATTTGCGGGATCTGCGCGGCGGGTCGTTGCGCCTGGGGAAACTGCGGGTACTGACACCCGCGCAATGTCTGGAGGAATGGCCATGAGCACTTTGACGATTCGCTTACCCGAAGACACCGCACAGCGGCTCAAGGCATTGGCACAAAGCCGAGGACTGAGCATGAACAAGCTGGTGGAAGAGCTCAGCGCGCATGCACTGTCCGCCTGGGACACCGAGAACCACTTTCGCGCCATGGCGGCCACAGGGGACACACACCGGGCGCTTGCTATCCTGGACCGACTGGACGCGGCCGATGCTCAGTCTTGAATGCCTTTGATTGGAAGCCCTTGACCAGCTTTTGCAGCCGGCCGCTACCGAGAAAGTTGCACGCCTACGCCAGCGCCCGCCCGATCAGAATCTTCTGCACCTCCGACGTCCCCTCGTAGATCTGGCACACGCGCACATCGCGGTAGATGCGCTCCACGGGGAAGTCGCTCACATAACCGTAGCCGCCATGCACCTGGATGGCGTCGGAGCAGACGCGCTCGGCCATCTCGCTGGCCAGCAGCTTGGCCATCGCCGCTTCCTTCAGGCACGGGCGGCCGGCGTCCTTTAGGGCCGCGGCGTGCCAGATCATCTGCCGCGCGGCCTCGATCTGCGTGGCCATGTCGGCCAGCTTGAACTGCACCGCCTGGTGCTGGAAGATGGGCTGCCCGAAGCTCTGCCGCTCTTTGGCGTAGGTCAGCGCTGCATCGAACGCCGCGCGCGCCATGCCCACGGCCTGGCTGGCAATGCCGATGCGCCCGCCCTCCAGGCCTGAGAGGGCAATCTTCAGGCCCATGCCTTCTTCGCCCAGCAGGTTCTCCGCAGGCACGCGACAGTTCTCGAACAGGATCTGCGCCGTGTCGCTGGCGTGCTGACCCATCTTGTCTTCCAGCCGCGCAACCGTGTAGCCGAGGGTGGCCGTGGGCACGAGAAAGGCGCTGATGCCTTTCTTGCCCGCGGCCTTGTCCGTGACCGCCATGACGATGGCCACGTCGCCATGCTTGCCGCTGGTGATGAACTGCTTGACGCCGTTGAGCACGTAGTGGTCACCGTCGCGCGCGGCCGTGGTGCGCAGGCCACCAGCCTCGGAGCCCACGTGCGGCTCGGTCAGGCAGAAGGCACCCAG
>Ga0114980_10001526_pt1 | contig 16579 bp, 5 predicted proteins | sample S_140806_EF_Meta_FD_87018 | JGI IMG/M metagenome (GOLD analysis project Ga0114980, IMG submission 87018) | Freshwater microbial communities from Lake Simoncouche, Canada to study carbon cycling - S_140806_EF_MetaG | ecosystem: Environmental > Aquatic > Freshwater > Lake | place: Lake...
GACGATGATGATGACAACGATGGTGACGACGATGACGACGACGATGACAACGATGGTGATGGCGACAACGATAATGATGATGACAACTACGAAAACTGTAATTACAGCATCACACGTACTTGGACGGCTTCAGATGCTTGCGGCAACAAGTCGTATGCTTCACAAACCATCCAGGTGAATGATAATATCGACCCTGTATTCACTTTCGTTCCTTCCGACTACACTGTAGCATGTGCAAGCGAAGTTGTATTTGGTGAACCAACTGCAACAGACAACTGCGGTAGCGTAACCATCACTATCAACGGCGACTGTGATCATCACAACGACCGCAGCCGCGATGAGGATGGCGATGACGATGACGATGACGACAATGAAAGTGATGATGACGACGACAACGACGACGAAGATGGTGATGATGACAGCGATGATGACGATGACAACTATGAGCATTGCAACTACACTGTTACTCGCTCATGGACTGCTACCGACAACTGTGGTAATAAGACAACCATTGAACAAACCATCACTGTAATCGACAACGTTGCTCCAACCGTTGCTGTTGAACCAACAGATGTAACCGTTGAGTGCGGCGAAGATGTTCCGTCTTACACTCCGGTATTCACCGACAACTGCGACGGTGAGCTTGCGGTAACCGCTATCTCAGCGACTGCTTATGAAGGTTGCACGCAGCTTATCTCTCAGTCTTGGACTGCAACTGATGACTGCGATAACAGCACAACTGTTTCTCGCATGGTGACTATCGAAGACACTACTGCTCCTTCTATCAGCGCTGCCGGTGCAAACGGAACTATCGCTTGCCCTGCAACTCCAGTGTTCACTGCTCCTACTGCTACCGATGTTTGCGACAGCAACCCATCTGTTGTAGTTGTTTCTGACGTGACTACTCCAGGCGCTTGTGCAGGTGCTTACAGCCGCACCATCACTTGGAAAGCGGTTGATACTTGTGGTAATGAGTCAAACGTTGTTTCTCAAACAATCAACGTAATCGACAACACCGCTCCGGTAGTTAATACTTATTCGATGGAAATCACAGTGAACTGCGATGAAGTGCCTAGCATTCCAATGCTCACTGCAAGCGATGCATGCAGCGAAACAACCGTATATTTCAGTGAGATCCTCTATTCAGGTGGATGCCCTGGCACTATTGAGCGCAATTACATCTTCACAGATGCATGCGGAAACACGGCTGAGGCGACCCAATTTATTACCATTGAAGACAACGTTGCACCTGAATTCACATTTGTACCTGAAGCACGATTCTTCGAATGCGGTGAAACGTATACGCAGCCACAAGGTGCTGAAGCGGTTGACATTTGTGACCCAAGTGTAATCATCAGCTACACTTCAACACAAGCTGCCGGTGATTGTCCACAACAAGAGTTAATCATTCACACCTGGACTGCTACCGACGATTGCCTGAATACAACCGTTGTAACCGTAACTGACATTATTACGGTTTGTCCTGAAGTTGAGGAAGTAACCGCATGCAATTCATACACTTGGTTTGAAACTGCCTATGCAGTTTCAGGAATCTATGAGCATGTTGAAATCATCAATGGATGCCAAGTGGTTTATGTAATTGACTTGACCATCCAACCACTTGTAACTCCAACGTTCAACGCAGTTGGTCCATTCTGCAGCGGTGCTATCATACCTGCATTGCCAACGGTATCTACAAATGGTATTCAGGGTACATGGTCGTCGGCTATCAACAACACCGCAACTACTAACTACACATTCACTCCGAATGCAGATCAGTGTGCGACCGGTGCTTCTCTGACAATCACCATCAACCAGCCTGCTACACCAACGTTCAACGCGGTTGGTCCGTTCTGTCGCGGTGCGAGCATCCCTGCTTTGCCAACTACATCAGTAAACGGTATTCAGGGTCAATGGTCGCCTGCTATCAACAACTTGGCAACGACTACCTACACTTTCATACCAAATGCAGGTCAATGTGCTACAACCACAACCCGCACGATTACCATTAAGCAACCATCTTCAGCTCAGTTGAGTGCTGTGGCGTGTGGAAGCTACAACTGGAATGGTCAGACCTACAACAGCTCAGGCGTATACACGTTCGTTACGTTAAATGCTGCTGGATGTGACAGTACTGTTACACTTACACTTACCATCAACACACCTAGCGTTGCTGCTACGTTTATTACAGCAAATCCAGGATTTAGTATCACAACCGGATCTTCTGTGACGCTGACAGTAAATGGCGGTTCATTGGGAACTGGAGCAGTTTGGAAGTGGTATCGCGGTAGCTGCGGCGGAACGTTCGTCGGAACAGGCTCGAGCATTACCGTTTCTCCAACAAGCACTACAATTTACTTCGTGCGTGCTGAAGGAGTGTGCAACACTACTGCGTGTATCTCACGCACGGTGACTGTAACTCCACCTTGCGGACCACAATCGCTGGTTAGCAATGCACCAAACAACACGACGTGCTTTGGATCCGCTGTAACACTGACGGTTGGTGGCACTCTACAAAGCGGTGGTTCATGGAAATGGTATAAGAACTCATGCGGTGGTATCTGCGTGGGAACCGGCACAAACCTGACAGTAATGCCTCTATGCAGTACAACCTACTATGTTCGTTCAGAAGGAGGTTCTTGCGGCACAACTTCATGCATGTCGATTACAGTAAACGTAAACTTCACACCAAGCCGTCCTGCTTACATTACCGGTCTTACTTCCGGTCTCTGCAATCGCACAGGTGTAACCTACTGCACACCTGCTGTAACTGGGGCTACCTCTTACCAATGGTCAGTTCCGACAGGTGCTACCATCGTAAGCGGTCAGGGCACTACTTGCATCACAGTGAACTTCAGCGGTTCATTGGGAAGCAACAGCCTTTGCGGTTACTCAGCGATATGTGTTCGTGCCATGAACTCTTGCGGATTGAGCGACGCTCGTTGTATGAACCTCTACACAGCACCGACGACCGGCTTTGCTTGCATTAATGGTGTGAGCAGCGTTAACCAACATGTTACGACATCATACTCTGTGAGCAATGTGAGTGGAGCGACATCTTATAACTGGAGTGTTCCAACAGGATGGACTATTTTGAGTGGACAAGGAACTACTTCGATTTCCGTATTGACGGGAGCGAATTCAGGAAGTGTTTCTGTTACTCCTTCGAATGCCTGCTCTGCCGGAACTCGTGTAAGTAAGTATGTGATTGTTTGCCGCCCAGGTTTCCGTGACGCAGAAGTTACTGAAACAGAAACTCCGGATGCAATCCTTTACCCGAACCCTGCCAATGAAGGATTCACAATCGAAAGCGGTGATGCATTGCCTTCGTTTGTTGAAGTAATGGATATTTCAGGTAAGGTTGTATTCAACGGCACCGGTATTCGCCAGGTGAACACTCAACAATTGTCAACCGGTATTTATCTGGTTCGCATCTATTTCAATGATGAGATTCAGACGAAGCGTCTTGAAATTGTACACTAATAGAACACACACATAAAATCTTTGAAAAATCCCGGTAAATCCGGGATTTTTCTTTTTTAGCACCCTGATTATCAGACTTAATAACTTTTGCCCAAGGCAGGTTGCTTGTTACACTTTTCGTGATTACCCTTGCAACGCTAATTTTTTTGACGGTGACTCTACCCTAAACGAAAGTTAACCTTTTGATTAGACGCAGCTTACCGCGAATACTACTTTATGATTCATTACGTTCGAGGTAAACTTATTGAAAAAAGCCCCGTGCATGCTGTCGTTGACTGCAATGGCATGGCCTATTACCTGCACATTTCACTCGGAACTTTCGGTAAGCTCGGTGATGCAGAGAACATTACCATGTATACTCACTTCAACATTAACGGCAATGACTTTTCGACTCATTTGTTCGGCTTCGCCGACGAGTCAGAGCGAGACGTCTTCCGCAAGCTCATTTCAGTGAGCGGTGTAGGCCCCAATACAGCTCGCATGGTCCTCAGCGGACTAAGCACTGAAGAGGTGAAGCAAATGATTTTGATGCGTGATGTGGCCGGTTTCAAGCGCATAAAAGGAATTGGCGAAAAAACAGCCGAACGTATCATCATTGATTTACATGATAAGGTGGCTAAGACAGGCGATATACTTATCGAAAAAGTTGGTGTGCCGCACAATATCCAAAAACAGGAAGCGTTAGCGGCCCTGACTTTACTAGGATTAGACAAAACCAAAAGCGAGAAACTCATTGATAAAATCATGGTCATGCAGCCTGGAATTGCCTTAGAAGACCTGATTAAGCAAGTATTGAAGCAACTGTGACGAGAAGAAGTTTGACATCCAACAAGCTGGCTTTGGCTGCAAGGCTTTGCTTTGTGCTGTCGTTTAGTGCGCTGGTATGGTTGGGTATGGCCAATCCAAACTATCGGCATTTAGCTTCTACATCACCCAAACGCCCCTCGACTGAAATTGCTGCAGCAGACACTATTGGAGACTTGGTGTGGCCGGTGGAAGACAACGTAAACCCCTCCGACGATGCCGGCGGAATCAATGTGCCTCTGCCCGACAACATCCAATACTCGGTCGAATACAATCCTGCCACAGGTCAATACGAAGTGGTGCAATCGGTAGGTGGTAAATTCGACTATCGTCCGCGCACATCCATGACGCTCGAAGAGTACATGGAAAGCCAACAATCCGAAAACATCAGCTCGTACTGGAAAGAGATTCAAGAGGAGGAGGATGAGGCCAATCGCGAGTATTCTAAAGTCATCAAAATTGGCAGCGAAGGCTTCGAGAATATTTTCGGGTCGAATGAAATTGAAATCCGCCCGCAGGGTTCTGCTGAACTTACCTTCGGAGTGAACTCATCCAAAACCGATAACCCGCGTATCCCCGAACGTCAGCGCCGCATCACAACCTTCAACTTCGACCAGAAAATTCAGCTGAATGTGGTGGGTAACATTGGTACCCGCATGAAGTTGAATGTGAACTACAACACCGAGAGTACGTTCGACTTTGAAAATCAAATGAAGTTGCAATACACAGGTGACGAGGACCAAATCATCCAGGGTATTGAATTGGGCAACGTTTCGTTGCCACTTAGCGGATCGCTCATACAGGGAAGCAGCAGTTTGTTTGGAGCGAAGGTTTCCACTAAATGGGGTAGACTGCGCAACACAACCGTTGTATCACAGCAACGTGGCGAACGCAAGGAGATTACGATTCAAGGAGGAGCACAATCGACCAACTACGACATCACCGCCGACAACTACGAAGCGAATCGTCACTACTTCCTTTCGAGCTGGTTTCGCGAAGAATACGATCGTGCCATGGGTTCACTGCCTGTTGTAGGCAGCGGCGTAAACATCACGCGTATTGAAGTATGGTTGGTGAACTTGCAGTCGAACACGCAGGATGTACGCAACGCCGTTGCCTTCACCGACCTCGGAGAGGCACCGGAATACATGTCGAGCGACATTACCGATGGTGCGGGTGGATTGCCCCTGCAAGACAACATTCTCTTCGACAACTCCAACATTGCAGTTACAACGGCCGGCAATCCGTCGAACCTCAACAACGACATTTACCTCGAAACAACCGGAACCGATCCGTCCAATCCCAACTCTGCTTTCTCACAAGGTGTGCTCAGCGGCAGCCAAGCCATACAGGCACTTTCCGGCAACACCGCCGGTGGTTACAGCAACATGCAAAACGGCACGCACTATGAGCGCGTCAACAACATGCGCAAACTGACACCTACTGAATTCAGCTATAACACACGCCTCGGCTTCATCTCGTTGAAACAGTCACTCAACAATGCAGAAGTGCTAGCGGTGTCGTATGAATACACGCTCAACGGCAACACCTATCAAGTAGGTACCATTTCACAAGATGGTTTTGCAGCACCACAGGCGCTCATTCTGAAGTTGCTCAAACCAAGTATTACACGCGTGAAATTGAGTAACAACGCGCAAGCTCCGCTGTGGGCCAATATGATGAAAAACGTGTATTCGCTAGGTGCGTTTGGCATTGCTCCTGAAAATTTCCGACTCGATGTGTGGTACAACAACCCTACTACGGGAGTAAACCAAAACTACATTCCACGACAGCCGCTCGACGGACAAATACTGCTTCAAGTGCTCAACCTCGATAAGATTGACGCACAGCAAATGCCCTACCCCGATGGGTTCTTCGACTTCATTCCCAATGCTGCTACCAATGGAGGTCTCATCGATGCGCAAAACGGCCGCATCTACTTCCCGGTGGTAGAACCCTTTGGTAATCACCTCGCGAAAAAAATTCGCGACGGACTGCCCGGGCAAGATGCCTTGGCCAATCAGATTATTTCGCAGGTTGTGTTCCAACCCTTGTATGACTCTACCAAAACAGCGGCGCAAATTCTTTTCCCGAACCTGAACCGGTACCGCATCAAAGGACAATATCAATCCTCATCCGGTTCTGAAATTTCACTCAACGCGTTGAACATTCCGCAAGGATCGGTAGTCGTTACCGCAGGTGGAATTAAACTCACAGAGGGTGTAGACTATACCGTCGATTACAACTTGGGGCGTGTGCGCATTTTGAATGAAGGCATCCTGAGCAGCGGTCAACCCATCAAGGTTTCGACAGAGAGCAACTCCATGTTTAATCTGCAGTTCAAGACCATGATTGGAAGTCGATTCGACTACAAATTCAATGAACACTTTGCAGCTGGTGCCACCTTCCTCAACCTGCGTGAACGACCGGTTACTCAAAAGGTGAACATGGGTGATGAGCCTGTCAACAACACCGTGCTAGGTCTTGATTTAGCCTACCAAAAAGAAGCACCTTGGCTCACACAATTGGTTGACCGCATACCACTGATCGATACCAAGGCAAAATCAAACATCTCGTTTTCTGCTGAAGGAGCAAAGTTGTTTCCGGGTCACAGCAGGGCGATTTCCAAAGATGGTAACTCGTACCTCGACGATTTTGAAGGAAGCCAAAGCATCATTGATTTGCGCAGCCTCAACCAATGGTTCATGGCTAGTACGCCGAAGCAACAAACCAATTTGTTTCCCGAAGGAAATTTCGAGGATAGCCTAATCTACAATTACAACCGCGCACGTTTGAGCTGGTATGTAATTGACCCGTTGTTCTTCCGCACCACGAGTGGACTCACTCCCCAAAACATTATTGACGACAACTGGTACAGCGATCATCGCATGCGTGAAATCCTGGAAAGTGAAGTATTCCCCAACCGACAACTGCCTCCGGGAACTCCACCGAACATTGCAACGTTCGACTTGAACTATCAACCTTCTGAACGCGGCCAATACAACTTCGAGCGTCCGTTCGGAACAAACGAATCTGCAGGGTTAACGCAAACCGGAAAACTCCTTGACCCCGAAAGCAGATGGGGTGGAATACAACGCGCATTGACGACTACCGACTTTGAAGCGAGCAACGTACAGTTCATTCAGTTTTGGTTGATGGACCCGTTCAACGACGACAGCGAAAACACAAACGGCGGTGACTTGTATTTCAACTTAGGTAACGTTTCGGAAGACGTGTTGAACGACAACAACTGGACGTATGAAAACGGATTCCCAAGTCCAAACTCACCCTTAGACACCGACACTTCAACCTGGGGCCTTTACCCATCACCCAACAACTTCAACGTTGTAAATGCATTCGATAATTCAACCGGCAGTTATGCCTCACAAGACATTGGATTGGACGGGTTGAATAGCAATTCTGAATCAGGCTTCTTCTCGGATTGGTTGACGGAAGTGAACAGCTACCTCAATGATTCAGCTTACGCCGCTTATGCGCAAGATCCATCGAACGATGACTTCAAGTATTTCCGAAGCTCACAGGCCGATGGTGCCGAGTTGAGTACACTGGAGCGCTATGTATTCTTCAACAACAACGAAGGCAACTCCAACACTGCTACACCCGACGGCTATCCCATAACCGCTACGACCCTTCCGAACTCAGAAGACATCAACCAGGACATTACACTGAACAATATTGAAAGCTATTTTCAATACCGCGTTAGTCTGAGAAAAAATGATTTGGGCGAAGCAAACATTGGCCGCAACTATATCACAGACAGTTTCGAAACTACCCGCTCGGTAGCTGACGGCACGGAGCGAAAAATTCGCTGGTATCAATTCAAAATTCCAATCAAAGAATTTGAAAACCGCTTCGGTGGCATCGCCGACTTCCGCTCTATTCGCTACATGCGTGTTTTCCTGAAAGGGTGGCAACAGCCAGTGACACTTCGCTTCGCGCGTTTGGAACTGGTACGCGGCGAATGGCGCAAATTCGACGGCGCATTGAAATCGCCCGGAGAAATTGAAATGGGAGATCCACCGCCAACCATTTTCAACATCGCCGCAGTTAACATCGAAGAAAATGGAAATCGTGAGCCTGTGCCTTATGTGGTTCCTCCCGGAATCATTCGCGAGCAAGACGTTGCGAGTGCCAACTTGAGAAGTCTCAATGAGCAATCCTTGTTGTATCAAATTTGCAATCTCGAAGATGGCGACACACGCGCAGCGTATCGCACAGTAAACTTCGACTTACGTCAGTATAAGCGATTGCGCATGTTCTCGCACGCAGAAGCACTGGGTATTGAAAGCGAACTAAAAGACAAAGACCTCACAGTATTCATACGCCTAGGTTCTGATTTCAACGACAACTACTACGAGTATGAAATTCCGATGAAAGCTACTCCGTGGTACACGAGCGACGATGAGGCTATTTGGCCGGAAGAAAACAATTTCGACATCTTCATCAAAGACCTTCAAAACCTGAAGGCAAATCGTCCGCCCGGCACCCCTATTTCCAGCGAATACACTTCTCGCGTGGGCGATGCTAAAATCACTGTCAAGGGAAATCCGAATATTGCGAATGTTACCATACTTATGATTGGCGTGCGCAACCCTGCTAAATTAGGAAATATGTTTACGTCGGACGACGATGGAAAATCGAAGTGCGCAGTAATCTGGGTAAACGAATTGCGCCTTTCAGAGTTTGATGAAACCGGAGGATGGGCAGCTGTTGCGCGCCTGAATGCAACACTTGCCGACTTCGCCACTTTGGCCGTTGCCGGAAACATGTCGACACCCGGGTGGGGCACGCTCGAACAAACCGTTCAAGAGCGACAGCAGAAAACAGTGGTTGGAATTGATGCAAACTCCACTCTACAACTCGGTAAGTTCTTCCCCGAAAAATGGGGTGTGGCGCTACCGATGTATGTAGGCTATTCGGAAACCGTCAATACACCACGTTTCAGCCCGCTGCAGCCCGACCTGGAAATGGGTGACCTACCCAATGTCAATAAAGACATCAAAAAGAAATCACAAGACTATGTGAAGCGGCGCAGCATCAATTTCACCAATGTGCGGATCTCCCCTAAGAAAGGAGGAGCCTCTGCCGACGCCGGAAAAACGCCACCTGCGGGCGGAGCCACGCCCCCCCCTGCACCACCTGCCGGTGGCGGAGGAGGTAAGGAACGCTTCTACAACATTAAAAACTTTTCGGTGACCTATTCCTACAACGAGGAATACAAGCGCGACATCAACATCGACTGGCGACTTCACAAAACATACCTCGGTGCGTTCGATTATTCATTTACGAATAAGCCAAAAGAAATCAAGCCTTTCGAAAAACTGCCTGTAATCAAAACATCCAAATACCTGAAATGGATTAAGGACTTCAACTTCTATCCCAGCTACAAACAGATTGGTTTCCGTACCGAAATGAATCGCGGCTATGAAACCAGCCGCATACGCAACAACACACTCGAACTTACAGGCGTATACAGCGACATACTGCTCACCACACAAGTGCAGAAGACTTGGAATTGGTCGCGTGCCTACACGTTCAAATACGACTTAACCAAGAGCTTGAAATTTGATTTCGCTGCAAACACCATTGCATTGGTAGGCGAGCCACGCGGTGTGATCGACAAAGAAAATACGGAATGGTTTGACGCATACAAAGACACCGTGTGGAGCAATATTCAAGCCGGCGGTAACAACACCACCTACAATCACAATGTGAATGTGACCTATAAACTGCCATTCGATAAATTCCCGCTTATTGACTTCATCAGCAGCGATGCGCGCTATGCTGCAACATATCGTTGGGACCGCGCGCCATTCTCGCAAGATTCATTGGGCAACACTATTCAGAACACACGGCAAGTGCAACTAAATGTGCAGGGCAATTTGGAAACTCTCTACAACAAAGTGCCTTTGCTTAAAGACATCAATACAGGCAAAAAACCGAAAGACGATAAAAAGAAAAACGAGAAAGAAGATCCCACGAAAAAAGATGGATTTGGTAAGGATGAAAAGGAAAAAGAAGAAAAGCGCGATCCTATTAATCCAAGCCATGTTGCGCTTCGCTTCCTGATGATGGTGCGCAGTGTAAACGGAACATACACACGCAACGAAGGCATGTTGCTTCCCGGTTATGCGCAACCCTCGAAAATTTTGGGTATGGACGAAAGCTTCAATGCTCCCGGCGTTCCATTCCTTGCGGGCCAGCAGAATACAGACATCTGGGGCAATCCAACCGGCGAAAACTTTGCACTCAATGCTGCTGCCAATGGTTGGCTTGTGCAATTGCCTTCGCTCAACACACAATACAACGAAACGTATTCAGAAACGTGGAACTATAAAATCAATCTAGAACCCGTCAAGAGTTTCAAGATTGAACTGACAGCAAACCGCACGGAAGGTCGCAACCTCACAAGCTTCTTCCGCTTGGATGATGAAACCGGTGAGTACGTGTTCGATTCTCCCATGGAAACGGGCAATGTAAGTGCTTCCATTATAACATGGCCTACGGCATTCTTCCGCGACGACGAGAAGAACGAATATCAAAACGCGGCATTCGAAGCATTCCTCAACAACCGCCTCGTCTTCTCGGAAAGACTTAACTCCGAAAGCTATCAAGTTGGCACTCCGGAAGCGAATGGATACTACAGTGGATGGGGTCCCACATCGCAAGACGTTGTGATACCTGCATTCCTTGCAGCATACACCGGCCAGGATGTAAATGAAGTATCGGCCAATCCGTTCAAGCCGAAGGTGCAGCCCAACTGGAGCGTTACGTATGACGGACTCTCGAAGATTCCGGCCATCAAGAAATACTTCAAACAATTCAACTTGAAGCACAGTTACCGCTCGACCTATACCACCAGCTACGTGAGCAATTTGAATTTCACTCCGAACGCAGAAGGATTGCCAACTACCGTCGATCAGAGTGACTTCCCGAACTACATCACACGCAGGCAGATTAATAGCGTGAACATATCGGAGCAGATTACGCCGCTTTCGCTCGACATGACCTTGAAGACGAAGAAGAAAAAGAACAAGGAGAAAACGAACGAGCCACAATTAAAAGTGGAATACAAGAAAGACAGAACGCTTGCTCTGGGACTTACCAATTACCAGATAACAGAAACCAAGAGTAACTCACTGACGCTCGGATTAGGTTATAAGATCAACGAAGTGCCCAATCCGTTCCGCAAGAAAAACAGCAAGCTTCCCATCAAGATGCTGGCGAATACATCACTCAATCTGCGCGCCGACCTCACCGTGCGCGACAACGTGACACTCATTCGTAAAATGGTGGAACAAACCAGCCAACCAACCGCTGGGCAACGTTTGTATAGTTTGAAGACGAGCGCAGACATGGCCGTCAGCGACAAGCTTACTATCCGCTTCTTCTACGATCACCAGCTCAACAAACCCAAAATCTCTACTTCCTTCCCCACTTCGAATATCTCCACCGGTATTTCATTGCGTTTCAGCCTCAACAGCTAAACACTACCTCCACGCGAATCAACAATGGGTGCAATACGTAAGACTTTCCTTTCGAACCTGCTGCTGCTCATCGGTATCAACTTGCTCATTAAGCCATTTTACCTGCTAGTTATAGAAGCAAGTATTCAAGAGCGTTTAGGGCCGGATGCGTACGGAATGTATTTCGCACTGCTCAACATTTCATTCATTCTCAACATTCTTCCCGACATCGGAATTACTAATTGGAACAACCGGCATGTTGCGTCCAGCGGTATCATACAAGCGTCGCAATTTCAAAAGTTAATTCGCATACGCATCTTACTTGGACTCGTCTATCTCTTAGTGTGCACAGGTGTCGGGCTGTTCATGGATTACGAAGAACACGCATTGGCTTGGCTCATTGTACTTGCATTCAATCAAGTGCTTTCTACCGGTGTGTTATTTTTACGCTCATACCTCACGGGAATGCACGCATTTGCAAGCGATAGAGTCGTTTCAATTCTAGACCGACTGCTTCTCATTGGTATGATGGGAGCAGCGCTTATTTGGATTCCCCGTGACGAAGTTTTTCCGATCTCCTATTTCATCTACGGTCAAACAATCGCTTATGGTACAACCTTGCTGGTCTCCTTTATCCTCGTCGTTCGCCTTACCACGAAAGAAGGAAAGAACGAGCTATTGTCGACCGATACCATTCTCACTTCGAGTCTGCCATTTGCATTGCTCATCTTCTTTTCGATGATTTCAGGACGCGTCGATGCCGTATTGCTCGAGCGTATGAAAGGCAGCTTCGATGCCGGCATTTATGCCATGGCGTTTCGGTTGGGGGATATGCTCACCATGATTTCCTACTTGTTTGCCGTGCTCCTCCTCCCAATGTTTACGAGGCAGTTGGCCAATGAAGAACAGCCTCGCGATTTGTTCGGTATTTCCTTTCGTTTGCTGCTGACCGGTTGTGCATGGATGGCTTTGATATCCGTGTTTCAAGCAGAATACATTCTGAAAATTCTATACAACGAGCATACATCGGAAGCAGCTCTGGTGCTGCCCTGGACGATAGGAGCCGCCGTGATGTTTTCATTGCAATACGCGACAGGAACACTGCTTACTGCAGGTCACAAAATGAAACTCCTGATTGTGGTTGCTCTGCTGAGCCTAGGTGTAAACATATCAATCAACACGAAGCTTATACCATGCAGTGGCGCAGTTGGTGCGGCTCAAGCCGCCTTTATAACACAAACGTTTGTGTTCCTTATTCAGGCCGTTTTCATCCAAAAATATTATCGCGTCTGGACGATGAGGTTGCTCATTCAAAGCACTCTTTTCATTTCCGTGAGCTTCGTATCGGGAAGTTTAATTGCAAGTGCAAACTTATCGGCCGTGCTGACCGTAGGGAGTATCACAGGCTCGGTTGTCCTCATCGGAACTCTCACGAGCATGCTCCCTGTGCGCGATATAAAGAAGATTCTGCCAATCACACATCACGTAACGGAAGAAAGTTAAAACGAGCTTTACCTTTACAGCCAATCCTATCATGAACATGAACGAGAGCCATTCAGAAAACAAAACGACGTCACTTGATTCGTCCAACCTGTTCATTCTTCTCTACTCGTGGAGAAAACCCATCCTACTGGTTTCGCTTGCTGCAGCTGTAGTTTCTGCCGTTGTCAGTCTTATTCTCAAAGAACGATACAAGAGCACAGTGGTGTTGTATGCAGAGCAGCAACACTCCTTTGGCGCCCAACTTCTGGAAGACGTTCAGAAGGAAGACTTGCTCACCTTCGGGGAGGAAGAAGATGCGGAGCGTTTGCTTCAAATGATCAACTCCGATCAGGTGCGCAACAAAATCATCGATAAATATCAATTGTGGGAAGTGTATGACGTGCAACGCGATCAACGCGGTGCCAATACACTAATCGCGAAAGAATATCAGAGCAATGTTTCTGCGCAACTCACAAAATTCGGCTCGGTGGAAGTATCCGTTTTGGATGAAAAACCGGAGCGTGCGCGCGATATGGCCAACGACATTGCACTCTACTCTGACTCGGTTGCGAATCGCATGCGAAGCGAACGAGCGATGACCGCATTCAAATACGCCGAGTCTTCGCTGCAAAGTGTTTTGAATGAAGTAAAAACCATGGAAGACTCCATGAAAGTGCTGCAAGAAATGGGTGTATACAGCTACATCGATCAAATCGCAGCGCTCACAGAAATGTATGGCACCGCAATCGCGGGAGGACATCCCGACCGAGCACTTCAGCTAAAACAACAAATGGACTTTCTTTCGAAATACGGCACCACGTATGTCAATCTCGAAACAAATTTGAAAGAAGCATATGAAAAACTAAACGTGTTGCGCAAGCGCTACGACCTAATGAAAATTGACGTAGAAAGCAACATTCCTGTTATGCGCGTTGTCGATTATGCCAGTGCCGCCGACAAAAAATCATTTCCGATTCGCTGGCTCATCGTTGCCATGAGTACACTGTCCGCTTTTGTATTCACGTTTATCATTTTGCTTGTGCTCGACAACTTCAAAAGACTGCGTTCACAAGGCAGAATTTGATTGCATGACCAACGCATCAACCATTTCCAAAAGAACACTCTATTTGCTTTCCGCATGCTTCATTGCAATCATGGCGGTTGGCATTTATATGGAACAGTATGCGGTGTTGCTCATTCCTGCAGCACTTACCGTGCTTTGGGCTGCGTTCTTCAAACTGGATTATCTCATTCTCTTCATTGCGTTTTGTACTCCTTTCAGCATTAATCTAGATGATCTAGAAATTGGAGGCGTAGGCATGTACCTGCCCACAGAGCCACTTCTGTTTGGCGTTCTCGTGCTCTTCATATTCAAACTTCTTTCGGGAAAAAGCATTGACCAAGCAATCTTCAAACATCCTGTCAGCTATTTGCTCTATGCCTACTTAGGGTGGATGGCCCTCACATGCATGACCAGTGAATACCCCGTTGTGAGCTTGAAATTTCTCACTACAAGGCTGTGGTTCATCGTTTCGTTCTACTTCATCGCCACACATATTTTCCGCAATCGGGCGATGATGAAATCCTATCTGCTGCTCTACTTTTTCTCCCTCACCTGCGTAATTGTGTACACTGTTACCCGCCATGCTCAATTTGGTTTCGACAAAGACTCTGCACACTGGGTGATGGAGCCACTTTTCAAAGACCACACAAGCTATGGGGCCGTTTTAGCGATGTTCTTTCCAATTGTTATTGCTCTTCTCATGCAGCGCAATATGAACGTGTTAACGCGCGTATTGCTCACCATAGGCTTCTTCATTCTCACAACGGGACTTGTCTTGTCATATACCCGCGCTGCATGGATTTCCATAATTGGCGCTGCAGCAATTCTCGCCGTCATGCTCTTGCGCATTCAATTGAAGCACCTCATTGTCGGGGCATCGCTGGCAACAGGTATTCTACTGATTGGTTGGGACGACATCGTAATGAGCCTGGAGCAAAACAAACAGGAAAGCAGCGACAACCTCGACGAACACGTTAGTTCAATTTCCAACGTTTCTTCCGATGCCAGTAATCTGGAGCGCCTGAATCGTTGGAATTGTGCAATCGAACTATTTAAGGAGCGACCGCTTGTAGGTTGGGGCCCCGGTACGTATCAATTTGTTTACGCGCCCTTTCAGCGTTCCAAAGACCGAACTATCATCAGCACCAATCAGGGCGATGGCGGCAATGCACACAGCGAATACCTAGGGCCTCTCTGTGAGCAAGGGGTGCCCGGAACCATTTGGGTAATCGGTCTTTTGTATACCATAAGCGCACTTGCTTTCCGGCTATTCTATTCGATGGAAGATGGCGATATCAAACGACTGGTTGGAGGCACCTATCTCGGCCTCATGACATACTTCATTCACGGCGTGCTCAACAACTATCTCGATACAGACAAAGCATCGATACCCTTCTGGGGTTTTATTGCCATACTCGTATCGGTAGACCTCTACCATCGCGCAGAATCAACCGCGCAACGCTCGTAGCACGGCTTCCGCCTTGAGCAGACATTCGTTGTACTCTTCTTCTGCCTCGCACAATGCCGTAATAGCGCCGCCCACATGACAGCTCGCCAATTGTGAGGCAGCGTCGTATTGCACACTTCGTATGACCACATTGAAATCGAAATCTCCTCCGGGTTCGATGTACCCGATAGAACCCGAATAAATTCCGCGTTCCGTTTCCTCGTGTTGCGCTATGAGTTGCATGGCGCTCAACTTGGGTGCGCCTGTCATGCTGCCCATCGGAAAAGTAGCCTTTACTAAATCGACCCAAGAGGTTTCTGGCGCCACATCGCATCGAATGGTTGAGACCAAATGATGAACCGTCTTGAAAGAGTGAACTCCAAATAGCTCCTCAACCTGCACACTGTCGCGCTCAGCACAACGCGATAAATCGTTGCGCACTAAATCCACGATCATCACATTCTCGGCGCGCTCCTTTCTGCTGCTACCCAACTGCTCCTTCAAACGTGTGTCCTCCTCCGGTGTTTGACCTCTGCGCACCGTGCCCTTGATGGGTTGTGAAATTACCCGATTGCCTTCACGCTTGAGATAACGCTCCGGAGATGCGCACATCACATGGTGCGAACCAACTTGTGCATAGGCCGAAAAGGGCGCCTTGGTTTGATGGTAAATGCGCTTCCATACCGATGGAGCATCTGTCAAATTTACCCGCGCCTCGAAAGGCATGCAGTAATTCAATTCGTATACATTACCCACAGCAATTTCTCGCTTCAGAGCAGCAATATGCTCCAAGTATTCAGCATGCGAAACAAC
>Ga0114980_10001527_pt1 | contig 16579 bp, 13 predicted proteins | sample S_140806_EF_Meta_FD_87018 | JGI IMG/M metagenome (GOLD analysis project Ga0114980, IMG submission 87018) | Freshwater microbial communities from Lake Simoncouche, Canada to study carbon cycling - S_140806_EF_MetaG | ecosystem: Environmental > Aquatic > Freshwater > Lake | place: Lake...
CAGCTTGTGGCAGGGTGAAGCATTGGTGGGCGCTTGCCCCCTCTATCTGAAAGACCACTCCTATGGGGAGTATGTTTTTGACTGGGCTTGGGCCAACGCCTACCACCAACACGGCCTGAACTACTACCCAAAGGCACTGATTGCAGTGCCTTTCACCCCGGTACCAGGCTCGCGGCTGCTTGCAGTGGATTCAGCGACACGTGAGTTACTGCTTGAGGCGGTCATTGCTTGGTGCCAAGAACAAAAGCTTTCCTCTTTGCACATGCTGTTTGGCAGCCACGGTGACATGGCAGCAGCCCAAACGCTGGGCTTGCTGCAAAGACAGACAGTGCAATTTCACTGGCAAAACCAAGCATGGCCAGATTTCGATGCTTTTTTAGGAAGTCTCACCCAAGACAAGCGCAAAAAAATCCGCCAAGAGCGACGCCGAGTGACGGATGCAGGCGTGGGTTTTCGCTGGTCTTTGGGGAGCGATATCAGCGAAGAAGACTGGCGCTTTTTTTACCAATGCTATGAACGAACTTACCTAGAGCATGGCAACGCACCTTACTTAACACCTGACTTTTTTCAGCGCATGAAAGCGGATATGGCCGAGAACTGGCTGATGTTCATCGCTGAACGCGAAGGTCGCCCCATCGCCAGCAGCCTGATTGGCATCCACGGCCATGGCAGTGACAACGCCGTGGCCTATGGCCGTTATTGGGGTGCTTTGGAGCGAGTAGATTGTTTGCACTTTGAGGCTTGCTATTACCAACCCCTGCAGTGGTGCATCGCGCATAGCGTCAATCGTTTCGAAGGGGGCGCACAAGGCGAACACAAAATGGCACGCGCCTTGATGCCTGTCAGCACGCACAGTGCGCACTGGTTGGCAGACTCTCGATTTGCCAATGCAGTAGAACAATTTTTAGACAGAGAAGGTGCAGGGGTTGACAACTATTTGGCTCACCTTGATGAGCGCAACCCGTTCAAACGCGCACCTTGAATCAGCCCTTGGCTTTTTTGTAATTATTTAAACCGTCCTGCACTTCTTGGCGAGCGGCTTCAGGTCCTTCCCAGCCCAAAATTTTCACCCACTTGCCCTGCTCTAAGTCTTTGTAGTGCTCAAAGAAATGGGCGATGGTTTTAAGACGCATCGGGTTCAAGTCTTCTGGCTTTTGCCACTGCGTGTAGATGGACAAAATTTTGTCGGTAGGAACGGCCAGCACCTTTCCGTCCATGCCAGCTTCATCTTCCATTTTTAAAATTCCAATGGGGCGACAAGGCACGACCACACCTGGAATCAAGGGGACGGGGGTGATAACCAGAACATCCACAGGGTCTCCGTCGCCGCTGATGGTTTTGGGAACATAACCATAGTTGGTAGGGTAGTGCATGGACGTACTCATGAAGCGGTCCACAAAAATCGCGCCGGTTTCTTTGTCGACTTCGTACTTGATGGGGTCTGCGTTCATCGGAATTTCGATGATCACATTGAACTCGTGGGGGGCGTTTTTTCCGGCAGTTACGTTATCGAGGGACATAAAAAAAATCTCTTAAATGAAAAATGAAAAAGAAAAACTACACTATTTTGTCAGTAATTACCCTGATTTTACTTGTGCCAAAGCAGTGTTTGAAGCAATGCACGCAATCTCATCCCTTACAGTCACGCCGTTGGCCAATCACCCTCCTTCGTGAGTGTGTGAGGAAGCAACGCAACGGTGGTGTTCAAGCAACCCATTTGCGTGGTACCACCTCTCATGCGAAACAACTCAAGGAGAATTTATGTCAGCCAATACAGCGCTTTTATTTGCGCTTGCCTGTGGCCTCATCGCCGTGATTTACGGTTTCTGGGCCCGCAGTTGGATTCTTTCCCAAGACGCAGGCAATGCCCGTATGCAAGAAATTGCTGCAGCCATTCAAACCGGCGCATCTGCCTATTTGGCTAGGCAGTACAAAACCATCGCCATGGTGGGCGTGGTCTTGGCCGTACTCATTGCTTGGTTCTTAGACCCTTTAAGCTCCGCTGGCTTTGTGCTGGGTGCTGTCCTCTCGGGTGCTTGCGGTTTTATTGGTATGAACGTGTCGGTCAAGGCCAATGTGCGTACCGCCCAAGCCGCGACCAAAGGCATTGGCCCAGCGCTGGATGTCGCTTTTCGTGGCGGCGCCATCACCGGCATGTTGGTGGTCGGTCTGGGTCTCTTGGGCGTGACAGGTTTTTACTGGTACCTCACCTCAGCTGGCGTTCCAGCCGATGGTAAAGCGCTGGCTGGCATGCTCAATCCCTTGATTGGTTTTGCCTTCGGTTCGTCGCTGATTTCTATTTTCGCCCGTCTGGGTGGCGGTATCTTCACCAAAGGGGCTGATGTCGGTGCCGACCTTGTGGGCAAAGTCGAAGCGGGTATTCCTGAAGATGATCCACGCAACCCTGCGGTGATCGCTGACAACGTTGGAGACAACGTGGGTGACTGCGCCGGTATGGCCGCTGACTTGTTTGAAACCTATGCAGTGACCCTGATCGCCACCATGGTGCTGGGTGCGTTGCTGGCGGGTACTGCTGGTCCCAATATGGTGCTCTACCCCCTCGTGTTAGGCGGCGTATCCATCGTAGCGTCCATCATCGGCTGCTTCTTTGTGAAGGCCAGCCCTGGCATGACCAATGTGATGCCTGCGCTTTACAAAGGCTTGGCTGTTTCAGGCGTGCTCTCTTTGATTGCGTTTTACTTTGTCACCCAGTTACTGTTTCCTGCAGCGGTGACATTACCCGATGGCACGGCCTTGAGCGCCAGTGGGCTGTTCGGCGCCTGTGCCGTTGGTTTGATCCTGACCGGTGCTTTGGTTTGGGTTACCGAGTACTACACCGGTACCCAATACCCGCCTGTGCAGCATATTGCGCAAGCGTCAACCACAGGTCATGGCACCAACATCATTGCGGGCTTGGGCGTGTCCATGCGCTCTACCGCTTGGCCCGTGCTGTTTGTGTGCGCTGCGATTTACAGCGCCTTTGACCTCGGCGGCCTGTATGGCATCGCTATCGCTGCCACTTCCATGCTGAGCATGGCCGGTATCGTGGTGGCCTTGGACGCCTACGGACCCATCACTGACAACGCTGGTGGCATTGCCGAAATGGCTGAACTTCCAGCCAGTGTTCGCGACATCACCGACCCGCTGGATGCCGTTGGCAACACCACCAAGGCTGTGACCAAAGGCTACGCCATCGGCTCCGCAGGTCTGGCCGCTCTGGTGCTGTTTGCTGACTACACACATAAACTCGAGGGTCTGGGAGCACACATTAGCTTTGACTTGAGCGACCCCAAGGTCATCATTGGCCTGTTCATCGGCGGACTGATTCCCTACTTGTTTGGTGCGATGGCAATGGAGGCCGTCGGTCGCGCCGCTGGTGCGGTGGTGGTCGAAGTGCGTCGCCAGTTCAGGGAAATCAAAGGCATCATGGACGGTACTGGCAAGCCCGAGTACGACACGGCGGTGGACATGTTGACCACAGCTGCCATCAAAGAAATGATGATTCCCAGCCTGTTGCCGGTGGTAGCACCCATCGTGGTTGGCTTGGTTCTTGGACCAGCGGCTTTGGGCGGCTTGCTGATGGGCACCATCGTGACAGGTCTGTTCGTCGCGATTTCCATGTGTACCGGTGGCGGTGCTTGGGATAACGCCAAGAAATACATCGAAGACGGAAACCACGGCGGCAAGGGCTCCGAAACCCACAAGGCTGCAGTGACCGGCGACACTGTGGGTGACCCCTACAAGGACACCGCTGGCCCAGCGATCAACCCCTTGATCAAGATCATCAACATCGTGGCATTGCTGATCGTGCCGTTGATGATGTCTATCCACGGCGGTTAAGTCAGCAACCTTCTGGTGGACATTGAAAAGCCCGCTTCGGCGGGTTTTTTTTCGTTCAATAGCCAGCATCGGGCAAAATGGCGGAATGTCTGAACGTGTGATCCCTCTGCTTGACCAGCGCAACCGCCCGGCCGTTGTTCCCTTCAAAGCCATTTTGCCCAACGGTTTGTTGGGCGACCAACGTGGCCGCCCTCTGCGCGATCTGCGCATCAGCGTCACAGACCGCTGTAACTTCCGCTGCAACTATTGCATGCCCAAGGAAGTCTTCAACAACGATTACAAATACCTGCCGCATTCATCGCTTTTAAGCTTTGAGGAAATCACCCGCATCGCCTCGCTGTTTGTGGCGCATGGCGTGCAAAAGCTGCGCTTGACCGGAGGTGAACCGCTGCTGCGCAAAAACTTAGAGGTTCTGATTGAACAACTGGCCGCACTTCGTACGCCCGATGGCAAGCCTCTTGACCTGACCCTCACCACCAACGGTTCACTGCTGCGGCGCAAAGCCGCTGGTTTGAAGGCTGCTGGTTTGCAGCGTGTAACGATCAGCTTAGATGGATTGAACGACGCCATCTTTCGCGCCATGAACGATGTGGACTTCCCTGTGGCCGATGTGCTTGATGGCATCGAAGCCGCCAAAGAAGCAGGTTTGGGGCAAGACGCCAAAGGCGGCTTCAGCGGCCTGAAGATCAATATGGTGGTGAAGAAAAGCACCAACCTTGGCGAGATCATCCCCATGGCGCGGCATTTCCGAGGCAGCGGTATCACTTTGCGGTTCATCGAGTACATGGATGTCGGCGAAACCAATGGCTGGCAAATGGACGAGGTACTGCCCTCGTCTGAACTCATCAAGCTGCTTCAAACCGAGTTTCCGCTGGTGCCTCTTGAGGCCTCTGCGCCAGGTGAAACCGCACAGCGCTGGGGTTATGCCAATGATCAAGGTGAGTTTGACCCCACTCTTGGCGAAGTGGGTGTTATCAGCAGCGTGACCCAAGCGTTTTGTGGCGACTGCAACCGCGCCCGCCTTTCGACCGAAGGTCAGCTGTACCTGTGCTTGTTTGCGGCCCAAGGCTACGACCTGCGAAGCCTGTTGCGCAATGGGTTCTCAGACGGTGATATTGCCTCGGCGATTGGTCTTATCTGGAACCAACGCGATGACCGCTATTCAGAGTTACGCGGCCAGAACCTTCAGCCCCTGCCCGCACCTGGTCAAAAGCGAGTCGAGATGAGCTATATCGGCGGTTGATGGTTACCCCAACGCCTGACAACATTACCGGCTGGGTATTGGCAGGCGGTCAAGCGCAACGCATGGGCGGGGTAGACAAAGGCCTGCAACTCTTCCAAGGGCAAGCCTTGGCATTGCGCGCTGCAAAGCGCTTGGCGTCACAAGTACATGTCGTGAAACTCAATGCGAATCGTCATCTCCCAGACTATGCAAGCTGGGGCTACGACGTCCACCCCGATAGCTTGAGCGGCTTTGCAGGACCCTTGGCTGGAATGCTGACTGGTTTGCAACATTGCGATACCGAATGGCTGCTTTGCGTGCCTTGTGACAGTCCTTTTTTTCCGCTGGATTTGGCTTACCGCCTTGGCATGGCGGTGAACGCAGAAGAATCGTCAATGGCTGTTGCATGGGCGCCAGAGCCCAATGCAAAAGGCGACACTGTTTGCCGACCCCAACCAGTGTTTTGCTTGATACACCGTTCTTTGCAAACAAGCCTGAGTGTTTTTTTGCAAGGTGGAGGACGCAAGATTGACGCTTGGACTACGCAACACACGAATGCGCGAATGGATTTCAACCTGCCCCACGATACCCACCAAGCGTTTGCAAACGCCAATACATGGCAGGAATTGAAGGGCTTGGAAGGCTAAGCGATTTTGGCAGAAACCGTGTCTTCCTCGAAGACCGTTTGAATTGGCCCAGGCGTTCCCTTGCGGGCAAATAAGGAGTACATGGTGGGCACCACGAAAATGGTCAGCAAGGTACCCAAGGACATACCGCCCACAATCACCCAACCAATTTGCTGACGGCTTTCTGAACCAGCACCAGTGGCCAATGCCAAGGGAATGGCTCCTAAAACCATGGCGCCAGTGGTCATCAAAATCGGGCGTAACCGCAAGGTGGCTGATTGGTGAACAGCGTCTATGGCACTCATGCCCGTCATGCGCAATTGGTTGGCAAACTCGACAATCAAAATGCCGTGCTTGGTGATGAGACCCACCAAGGTGATTAGCCCAATTTGGCTATACACATTCAAGGTGCTGCCCGTCCATTGCAAGGCCAACAGGGCCCCCACCATCGATAAAGGCACCGAGAGCAAGATCACAAAGGGATCGACAAAACTCTCGAACTGCGCCGCCAACACCAAGAAAATGAACACCAAGGCCAAGACAAACACGCCGGTCAGTGAACCAGATGACTGGACAAACTCTCGGGAATTGCCGTTGACATCGGTGGAGTAGCCTGTTTTGAGCACTCTGCCAGTGACTTCTTTCATAAAGGCCAAGGACTGGCCCAAAGAATAGTTGGGGGCCAAATTGGCCGTGAAGGTAACGCTGCGCCGCTGCGCAAAATGGTTGAGTTCACGTGGTACCACCACTTCCTTCATTTTCACCAAGGCCGACAAAGGCACCATGGTGTCAGCGCGACCTCGAACAAAAATCTTCTCCACATCCAAGGGGGTATTGCGGTTCTTGGCCTCGGTCTGAACAACCACGTCGTACTTTTCGCCTTCGCGCTTGTATTGGGTAACGCTACGCCCGCCCATGGCGGTTTCCACCGCACGGGCGATGACGTCGACAGGGATACCCAAATCAGCGGCACGCTCACGGTCCACCTCTAAGCTGATCTCGGGTTTGTTCAATCGCAAGTCCACATCCAAGCTGACGATGCCAGGGTTTTTGGCGATTTCATCTTGAAGGGTCTTGGTGACTTTGGCTAAGTTTTCATAACTGTCGTTGGTCAACACCACAAAATTGAAAGGCCGTTCGCGAAAGGCTTGCCCCAAAGAAGGCGGCGTGATGGGGAATGCCATCACGCCAGACATGCCACCCATGGCGGGCATCATTTCACGCGCCATGTCCAAGGTACTGCGTTTGCGTTCATCCCAAGGCAAAGCGCCCAAAAACACCGCGCCTTGGGCCACGGTAGGGTTGCCCACCACCGCAAAAAATTTATCGAACTCGCTGTATTTGCGGCCGATTTTTTCCAACATATTGACGTACTTTTGGGTGTAATCCAGCGTTGCGCCATCAGGTCCATTGATGATGACCAAAATCACACCACGGTCTTCCATGGGGGCTAACTCACTCTTGGCATTAATGAACAAATGGTAAGAACCATAGGTCGCCAACGCCATGATGCCCACCACTAACCAGCGGCGTGAAAACTCGAAACCGCCAAAGCGCCAACCGGTCAGGGTCCAGCGCAATAAGTGGCCATAGCCTCGGGTCAGCGAATCAAGCACCTGCCCCATGCCTCGGTCAAAGAACGAGGGGTTGGGGTTGTGTTTAAGGAGTTTGGAACACATCATGGGCGAAAGTGACAAAGCCACCACGCCTGACACCATGACTGAACCGGCCAAGGCCAAGGCAAATTCTGCAAATAACCTGCCGGTGCGCCCTGGGGTGAAGGCCAGTGGCGCGAACACCGCTACCAAAGTCAGTGTCATGGCGACCACCGCAAAGCCAATTTCGCGAACGCCCTTGATGGATGCGGCAAACGGTTCCATGCCCTCTTCGATGTAGCGGTAAATGTTCTCCAAGACCACGATAGAGTCGTCGACCACCAAGCCAATGGCCAAGACCAGCGCCAACAGGGTGAGAGAGTTGATGGAAAAGCCAAACAAGGCCATCAGCGCAAAAGTGCCTATCAAAGACACTGGAATCGTGATGAGCGGAATGATGGAAGCTCTGAGGGTTCGCAAAAACACAAAGATAACCAAAGAAACCAAAGCCGCTGCCTCGAAAATGGTGATGAAAACCGCTTCAATAGACTTTTCAATGAACACCGAAGAATCATTGGCGACTTCGATGTTCACGCCAGGGGGCAGGTTTTCCTTGATGCGCGGCATCATGGCGGTAATGGCTTTACTCAGATCCAAAGGGTTGGCTGTGGAGTTACGAAGAACGCCCAATGCAATCGATTCATTGCCGTTGTAGCGAACCGAAAACCGCTCCGCCAAGGGGCCTTGTTCTATGCGAGCCACGTCACTCAGTCGAATGGCCATGCCATTGACGTTGCGAATCACAATGTCGGCAAATTCTTCGGGCTTGCGCAAATCGGTAGCGGTGGTGATATTGAACTCACGCATTTGGCTCTCTACCCTGCCAGCAGGCACCTCCACATTGGACTTGCGTAAAGCGTCCTCAATGTCTTGGGTGGTCAAGCGGTAGGCTGCAAGTCGGTCGGTATCGAGCCACACCCGCATGGCGTATTTACGTTCACCAAAAATACGCACGTCGGCTACGCCAGGCGCGGTTTGCATCATTGGCTTGGCAATGCGGTTGGCCAAGTCGGTGAGTTGCAAGGTGTTCATGGTGTCCGAACTGAAGGACAACCAAATCACCGGCTGTGCATCAGCTTCCACCTTGGCGATGACGGGCTCGTCGATGCCCACGGGCAGTCGCTGACGAACGCGTGAAACTTTATCGCGAACATCCGAGGCGGCGGCATCTGGGTCACGCGTTAACAAAAACTTTACGGTGATTTGGCTTTGCTCTTGGCGACTGATGGAGGTGATGACGTCCAAGCCTTCCACACCCGAAAGCGAATCTTCCAACACTTTGCTGACCTGCGACTCCACCACCGCGCTGGACGCGCCAACATAACGGGTTTCCACCGTCACGGTGGGGTTGTCAATCTTGGGGTACTCGCGAATAACCAATCGGTTGAAAGACACCACGCCCACCAACACAATCAGCAAGGATAAGACGGTGGCAAATACCGGTCGACGTATCGACAACTCTGGCAATTGCATCTCAGTTCCTAGACTCGGCGACACGCAAAGCGGTGCCATCTTTTTGGAGTCGATGCTGGCCAGCAACCACCACAGTGTCTTGGGCTGTCAAGCCAGACAAAATTTCAACCCGCCCGGGTAGACGCGCACCCAACTTGACCTCGGTACGCAAAGAGACCAGCTTGGTGTCTGGCGGCAGTGGGCCTGCACCAGGCACGGTCTCGGGTGGCACCGCACGAATGACAAATTGCTTGCCACCCATGGGAACTATTGCCTCTTCAGGAATAGACAAAGCCTCGTTCTTCAGTGCGAACAAGGCGTTGACACGGGCAAACATGCCTGGCCGCAAGGGACCTGAAGGCGTGAATTTGCCTGTGACTTGCGAATACCTTAGCGGACAGTTGACGTCAGGGAATGAGGAGCCAGAGGAGGCATCCTCGGCATCCAAGGATTCGAGGCTTGAAGCGCCTTTGGGGGTAGGCGATTTACCAGTTCCGTTGTTGCGCAACACAGCTCTGACACTGATGGAGCGCCCATTGGCGTCAATCAAGGGGTCAATCGCCTCAACGCGAGCTTGGTAGGTACTTCCCGACAAGGCGTCAATCACCACCTCCACAGTTTGTTTGGGTGACAGCTTGCTTTGGTAGCGTTCAGGTAATCGGAAATCGACATAAAGCTGCGTGAGGTCTTCCAAATTCACCAAGTCTGCACCGTCTTTAACGAAGTCGCCTAAGTTGATGTTGCGTAATCCCACGGTGCCGCTGAAAGGCGCCACGATGCGCATACGCTCCAAACGTGCACAGGTAAGCGACACCTGCGCTTGGGTCACTTGCAAACTTGCTTGGCTTTCATCGAGAGAACGCTGGGCAATAAAGCCTTTGGCCACCAAGTCTTGATTGCGTTTGTGATTGGCTTGCGCAATCGACATTTGGGCCTGAGCTTGTTGCAACTCAGCGCGCTGCAAGGTGTCATCAAGTTGCACCAACATTTGACCTTTGCGCACTTGGCTGCCGTCGGAAAACCCCAAAGCGATGACGCGCCCCGCGACTTCAGGACGCAGCATGACGCTTTGACGCGACTTGAGCGTACCGACCGTCTGGGCGTCGTCGCGCAAGGGGGATTGTTCTACTTTGGCGACTTCAACACCCATGGCGCGAGGCGGTCCAGCAGCAGGCACAGCTGGCGGCCCCCCAGCCGGAGCATTGGCAGCAGGGGCAGAAGTTGCAGCGGGCTTGCTTTGATACCACCAACCGCCCACAGCAGCCACCGCAATGCCTGCAACCGCCAAAGCGGTGATCATGTTTTTCGAAGTCATAAGTGATCAAAAACCTTTGAAGGATATCGACCAATTATGAACCCGATTGAACCGCCACGACACCTTGGTTCGCCAAGGCATCGGCGCGTTCATTTCCGGGGTCACCAGAATGGCCCTTGACCCAGCGCCACTCCATATGGTGCCCACTCTGAGACACCACCCCGTCCAGAACTTGCCAAAGGTCCGCATTTTTAACAGCTTGCTTGGACGCGGTACGCCATCCCCGCGCTTTCCAACTGGGCAGCCATTCGGTGATGCCTTTGCGTACATACTCGCTGTCAAGGTAGAGCTGTACATGACAAGGATGTTTCAAGGCTTTCAGCGCTTGAATTACCGCCATCAATTCCATGCGGTTGTTGGTGGTGTGCAGTTCACCGCCAAACAAATCGCGCTCGGTGTCGCCGTAGCGTAAAAAAGCGCCCCACCCACCTGGACCGGGGTTGCCTTTGCAAGCACCATCGGTGTAAATGGTGACCAGCTTCATGGCCTATGCTGGCTTGAGTTCGCAGTGGGCACGGCACTGACAGCTGTCTTGCTGGCCACCTTTTTCCAGCGAGGGCTGATGAGATGCATTCCTCGTACGCGTTTGATGGCGACCAAAAAATACACCGAGCCCAAGATGGGCCACCAACGGTCACCTGCTTTGTCCATCCAAGCAAAGCGCTGCAACCATTTGTCTGACTGAAAAGAGGGTCGGTAGGCCCCAAAACACCCACCTTCAATATCAAAACTGAGCAAGCGCAACCAATCTCGCAAGCGCCAAGATGCAATGAAGTCGACTTGCGGGGGCAGAAATGGGGCTTGCCAACCCAAGCGTGCATAGGCCTTTGCACGTTGTTGGCGCATGCCCCAAAGACTCAGCGGGTTGAAGCCGCAAATCACCACACGGCCATCGGGCACCAACACCCGTTCGACCTCACGCAAACAACTGTGCGGATCTCGGCTGAGCTCTAGGGTGTGGGGCATGACCACCAAATCAAGGCTTTGCTCGAAGAAAGGCAAAGCCACATCATCGGCCAACAAACTGGGCACAGCGCCCTTGGTGGGTTGGTTTTCGCTCACCCAGCAGTGCCGTATGCGACTGCTTTGCAATGCAGGAATGGCTGACAAACCCAGCTGTAAAGCGTGGTAGCCAAATATGTCTGCGATGATCTTGTCAAACTGGCGAGACTCCCATTCGCGCAGGTAGCCGCCGGCAGGTGTTTGCAGCCAATCGGTCAAGTCCAAAGAAGTTTCTATAATCTGAGAATCCATGAAAAACCAATATCACCGCCAACGCTTAGGCGTTTTGTATTTGCTACCCATTGTATTCAGCCTACTTTCGATCTTGTCTATCACGGCCAAAGCTGAGACCAGCCTTGCTGATACCCCGGCAGTAAGCACCGAACTGCAAGCCCTGCCGGACACGGCCTCAAGCAGTCACAAGGTCACAGAGGTAGGAATTCCTGACGACCTGTGGGTACGCATACGCAATGGCTTTGCCATGCCAGACCTGCAAGTTGATATGGTTCAAGAACGCGAGCAGTGGTATGCCAATCGACCCGATTACATCGAGCGAATGACGGCCCGCTCAAGCAAATACCTCTACCATATCGTTGAAGAAATTGAGCGCCGCGGAATGCCTACCGAGCTGGCTTTGCTGCCATTTATTGAAAGTGCGTTCAATCCCCAAGCCATATCTTCTGCCCGTGCAAGTGGCATGTGGCAATTCATGCCACGCACCGGCAAAGACTTTGATTTGAAACAAAACGCTTTTCGCGACGATCGCCGCGATGTGCTGGCTTCGACCCGCGCAGCACTGGACTATTTACAGCGCTTGCATGGCATTTTTGGTGACTGGCACTTGGCTTTGGCCGCCTACAACTGGGGTGAAGGCAATGTGGGTAAAGCCGTCAATCGCAACCTCAAAGCAGGGCAAACCGTCGCCTACACTGACTTACGTATGCCTGCGGAGACCCGCCTTTATGTCCCCAAATTGCAGGCGATAAAAAACTTGGTCGCCGACCCACAAGGCATGGGCATTCGCCTCCCCTCCATTCCTAATCACCCCTACTTCCAAACCGTGCCCTTGCCGAGGGACATGGATGTGGCCTTGGTCGCTCGCTTGGCAGAGGTACCCATTGATGATTTCAAAGCACTCAACCCCTCGGCACACCGCCCAGTGTTGTTAGCAGGGGGTACATCACAAATTCTTTTGCCTTGGGATAACGCCGAAATTTTTGAGAGCAACCTGGCGGCCTATGGCGGTCGCTTGTCGAGTTGGACAGTCTGGGTGGCGCCCAAAAATTTGAAGGTCCCAGAGGCTGCCAAAAAAGTGGGCATGAGTGAAGAAGAGATGCGCAGTGTCAACAAAATACCGCCACGCATGATTATCAAAGCTGGTTCGGCCTTGTTGGTACCGCGTCCTAGTAAGCAAGTAAAAGACGTCACCTCCAAAGTGGCTGATAACGGCCAACTGAATCTGACACCCGAAGTCGTTTTGCGTAAGCGAGTCATCAAGGCAGGAAAAAAAGATACTTTGGCCAGCATTGCCAAGCGCTACAAAATTGCATCGACCGATGTTGCCAAGTGGAACAATTTGTCTCTTGACAGCACGCTTAAGCCAGATCAAAAACTGGTGTTGATGCTGCCTGGCAAAGCGGGTGGCAAAAGTAAAAAAGCCAGCCAACTCAATAAAGGCTAAGGCTACATTCGAAAGCGTTGCTTCGCCGCTCTAACAAAGTCATTGCGAACTGTGCCCTGCCAAGCAAGCGTTTTAGATAAAAGTTTGGGGTCTAGCATTCTGAGCATTCGCAGACTGGCCTGCTGAGCCTCTGGGGTCATCAATCCGTCCAAGGAAAAACTCTCTCGCAGATTATCGACAGCATTCAAATACACCAAACGGTCTGGCAACACAGGGTTGTCTACCATGTGTCGCAACAGGTCGGACGGGCCAGCGGTTCTCAACCATTTAAGACAGCGCACCACGGCTGATACAAGGGACTGACAAGCTTGGGGATTTTCTTGCACCAAAGCTTGGGAAACAATTAAACAGTTTCCGGGCAAAAGCCCACCAAAAACCTGCTGGGTTTGCTTGAGGGTTCGGAAATTTCTGACCACTTTTAAATCGTCCTTCTTCTCAAGCGCAGTCATCAAGGGGTCTGAAGCAAATAAAGCATCCAAAGAGCCACTGCGTACTTCAACCATGGCATGTAGCGAGGAATTGAGATAGACCCATTGAATGTCGTTGAGTTTGATCCCGGAGCGCAGCACACTGAACGACAAGCAACGCTGAGCATCACCTTCTGAATCCATCAAACCTACGCGTTTGCCACGAAGATCGGTCATGGTTTTGAAATTAGGTATATTTTTTTTGGAAACGCCCAAGGCCCATTGAGGGGTACGCGCAATTTGCACAATGCTTACGGCATCAAACCCGTTTTGTTTCAGCAGCAAGGCGTTATCGTAGGAGGCGCAGAGTACTACGGCCGTACCTTGCATCAAAGCAGACAAGGCAGCGGTTTGGCTGGCTGTTTCCACAAATTCAATGGACAAACCTTCGGCGTTGAAAAACCCCAACTGCTCGGCAAGTACCAAGGGCAAATGGGTTAAGGAGGCGTAGTCGTCTAAAAACAAGCTCAAGCGTGTGTTATCAGGGCTTGCCTTGGCTGACACAGGCAATAGTGTTAAAAGGGCAGCCAATGTGGAACAACCCATCAACCAATGGCGCCGCTGCATAGAAGAAAGATCGGAAAATCGCGAATCTGACATGCTTATGAGCATAAGCAACCACATGATTCAGCGCATCAGGTACACCCCTGTTAGTAAAAACCTTAGGTGCTACGCCTGTCCATCAAAGCATGGGCGATGGTGCCTAAATCTACATATTCCAATTCACTGCCAACCGGCACCCCACGAGCCAGGCGTGTCACCACCAAGCCTTTACGCCTAAAGACCTCACTCAGAACATGGGCTGTGGCCTCTCCTTCGGCGGTGAAATTGGTGGCCAAGATGACTTCTTGGACCAAGCCATCGTCCACCCTTTGAATCAGCTTTTGCATACCAATGTCGTTCGGTCCAACGCCTTCAATCGGGCTGAGCTTGCCCATCAACACAAAATAAAGTCCCTGGTATGCCAAGGTTCTCTCCAGCGCCGATTGGTCTGAAGGCGTCTCCACCACACACAAGCGGGTGGCGTCACGTTGTGTGTCTTGGCAAGTGGTACAAATCGCAAACTCGGTGAGGGTATGGCAACGCTGGCAATGCTTGACGGCCTCCACAGCATTCACCAATGTTCTGGCCAGCAACTGGGCCCCCTCTGGATCGTGTTGCAACAAGTGGTAGGCCATGCGTGAGGCAGAGCGCTGCCCCACACCAGGCAAACGCCTGAGGGCTTGCACCAAAGCTTCTAGGGCGCTGTTATCGCGCATTAAAAGGGCAGCTTCATGCCACCTGGCAAGCCGGGCATGCCACCGGTCAATTTGCCCATCTTGGCCTCGGTGGTTTCCTCCACTTTTCGAGCACCATCGTTGAATGCTACAGCAATCAGGTCTTCCAACATATCTTTGTCCTCGCCCATGAGGCTGGGGTCAATGGTCACGCGTTTGACTTGGTGTTTGCAAGTCATGAGGATTTGCACCATGCCAGAACCAGCTTCACCGGTGACTTCAATGAAAGCCAATTCTTCTTGGGCTTTCTTTAAGTTTTCTTGCATGGCTTGGGCTTGTTTCATCAGGCCCGCGAGTTGTCCTTTGTTGAACATGGTGATCTTTCAGTGGTCGAGAAGTCGCAAAGTGCCAGGAATGATCTTGGCGTCGTATTTTTGGATCAGGCGTTGTACGCTGGGATGGCTGAGGATATCTGCTTCGGCTTGCGCCATGCGTTGCTGTTGAAGCTCGGTAATACGCCTAGCTGGCGAGTCTTGCACAGGGCCTTGAATGACTTGCAAATTCACAGCATGACCCAAGGATTGCAGCGCTAATTGCAGTCGCTCACGGTTGCTGGCACTGTTGAGGGACTCGCTTTCAATTTGCAAATGCCACACGTCATCGGTTTGCGCCATCAGCTGTGACTGCATGGCAAGCTCGCGTGTCATGGCTTGAATCAATTGGGCTTTGACCATATCTTGCACTACCGACAGCCATTGCTCACCCAAAGCTGAATCGCTGTGTGCAAGCATGCTAGGAGGAGGAGCTGGAGGTATTGGCGGTCTTGAAGCGGCTGCGGCTAGCTCAGGGACTGTTTTCAGAGTTTTTTTTTCAGTCTCGGTCATGGCTGGTTTGAAGGCCAGTAAACGCAACAACACCATGGTCAGTGCGGCGTATTCATCCGGCGCCAAGCCTAAATCGGCGCGGCCATGCAAACAGATGCTGTAGAGCAACTGGGTTTCATCAGCAGGCATCAAGTGGGATAAATCGGCAATGCGTTGCACATCGGGGTCAGGGTCGTCGCTGGCAGCGTTTTGCACTGTGGCTTGATGAACCGCCATGCGTTGCAAGACCATGCCCATTTCTTCTAGCAAAGAACTCGCGGACAGCCCCAAGTGACGCAGCGACTCACAGGTTTGCACCACCAAGGCACCATCACCATGGGCCAAAGCTTCGATCAATGTGAATACGTGACTACGGTCAACGCTGCCCAACATATCGCGCACCACCGCTTCAGCCAACTCGCCGTTGCCAAAAGCGATGGCTTGGTCGGTCAGGGACAAAGCGTCGCGCATGGACCCCCTAGCGGCACGGGCCAACAAACGCAAAGATTGCACATCGGTTGGCACTTGTTCGTCGGCCAAGACCTGCGTTAGGTGCTCGACGATGGTCTCAGGCGCCATCGGTCTCAAATTGAATTGCAAGCAGCGCGACAACACAGTGACAGGCACTTTGTGGGGGTCGGTGGTGGCCAACACAAACTTCAAATATTCGGGCGGTTCTTCCAAGGTTTTCAACATGGCATTGAACGCGGTGTTACTGAGCATGTGCACCTCGTCAATCATGAACACTTTGAAGCGCCCTTGAACTGGCTTGTAAGCGGCCTGCTCTAGCAACTGCTGAATCTCGTCCACGCCTCGGTTCGATGCAGCATCGAGCTCGGTGTAATCCACAAACCTGCCTGAATCAATGTCCAAACAGGCAGAACAAACGCCACAAGGTTCGTGTGTGATGCCAGTCTCACAGTTCAAGGACTTGGCCAAGATACGCGACACCGTGGTTTTACCAACGCCACGGGTGCCGGTGAACAAATAGGCATGGTGCAGACGTTGTGATCGCAAAGCATTTGTCAGTGCTTGCACGACATGCGACTGACCCACCAACTGAGTGAAGGTCTTGGGACGGTATTTGCGAGCGAGCACCAAATAGGACATGGCTTTATTCTACGGGGCGTACAATTTGCCTCGACGGGCCTTCCCACATGGGGAAGCGGCCAACCGGGTCAGGTGGGGAACCAAGCAGCCCTAACTGTGGAGCCAGTGCTGGGGTCAAGGCTCGTCACC
>Ga0114980_10001530_pt1 | contig 16568 bp, 15 predicted proteins | sample S_140806_EF_Meta_FD_87018 | JGI IMG/M metagenome (GOLD analysis project Ga0114980, IMG submission 87018) | Freshwater microbial communities from Lake Simoncouche, Canada to study carbon cycling - S_140806_EF_MetaG | ecosystem: Environmental > Aquatic > Freshwater > Lake | place: Lake...
GACCTCGGTGACGCCCTTCGTACCGAGCAATTGCGGACGGATGACCCAATCCTGCAGTGTGCGCAGGTCTTCGGGCGTGTAGGCCGAGCCATCTGGTTTGGTCGCGCCCTCTTTCGCCTCAACCGTGTACATGAAGATTTCGCCGAGGCCGGTTGCGATCGGCCCCATCTCAGGCTCGACCCCGGCGGGCAGCTGGCTGCGCACCGCCTGCAGACGCTCGTTCACCAGCTGACGCGCAAAGTAGATGTCCGTGCCGTCTTCAAAGACGACCGTCACCTGCGACAGGCCATAGCGTGAGACCGACCGGGTGTAGTCGAGATGCGGCAGGCCAGCGATTGCGGTCTCGATAGGGAATGTGACGCGTTGTTCCGCCTCGATCGGAGAATAGCCCTCGGCCTCGGAGTTGATCTGGACCTGCACATTGGTGATGTCAGGCGTCGCATCGATAGGCAGGCGCTGGAAGCTCCAGACGCCTACGCCGCCAAGCACCAGGACCGCCGCGAGAACGGCCCAGCGGAAGCGGATCGAAAGGTGGATTATCCGGTCAAGCATGGTCGCTGTTCCTAGTGATCATGGCTCGCGCCGGACTTCTCGACGTCGGCGCGGATAAGGAAGGCGTTTTCGCTGACGTAGACATCGCCCGGGTTGATGCCGCCAAGGACCTCGGTCCATTCAGGCGAGCGCCTTCCAAGATCAAGCATGCGGACTTCATAAGTTTCATCAACGCGGGCGTAGACAACCGTGAAGTCCCGGAAACGCTGGAGCGCAGCTGTGCGCACGGCGAGCGGAACCTGCTGCGACGTGACAGAAACGTCGCCCGACACGGCCTGACCGGGGCGCCAGGTCACGCCATCGGGGTTGGGCAAATCGACGTGCGCGACGACCGTCTGCGTGAGCATGTCGGCGGTCGGCAGGATCGCCTCGATATCGGCTGTCACAACACGATCACCTTGCAGGTTCTTGACCGCGATGGGTTGCCCCACTCTCAACCGCTCGGCGTCGCGCGGGTACACGTAGAACTCCGCATGCACCTTGGTGCTGTCGGCGATGACGTAGAGTGCGCTCTGCCCCGCAACGTCGCCAACATTGGCGCCGCGCTCCATGATCACACCAGAGATTGGCGCGGGGATAGCGTAGGTCTGGAGGCTTTCGCTGGAGGTAACGGTGGCGATTGTCTCACCCTTGCGAACCTGCTCGCCGATCACCTTGCTCATGGACATGATGCGACCGGGATACCAGGCCCGCACCTCTGCCTTGCCCTGCGGCTGCAATTCGACGCGGCCCGATATGGTGACGATGTCCGCAATCTCAGCGGGGCCTGCGGGTTCCACCTTCACGCCTGCAGCGTCAGCCTGGGCCTGCTCGATTGTGGTGCGCCCTTCGTAGGAAGCGTAAGCCCAGTTGTATTGCTTCCCGCCATATGTCGCTGCGACCTTCACGTCGAACGAGTGAGGCTCGATGACGGTGCTGCTGCCGCGCAGATAGTCGTCGACCTGAGTGAACTGGAAACTGGTTGTGGCGCCGCCGAGCCGAACCAGCTCAACGCTCAGGCCGACCTCAGACGGCGGTACCGGCTTGTCGCTCTTGAAGGCGTAGACGTGAAACTCTGGCGGGACGCCATCCTCGAAGATGGTCATCTCGATGGCAAAGTCGCCCTCGCGCAGCATGCGCCCGCGATGAGGTCCGCGTTCATATTCGGCGGCGGCGGCGGCTTCATGACCGGCTTCTGCGGCTGGAGGCGGCTCTCCGCACCCGGTCAAGCCAGCGATAGCGAGAGCAAGGGCGACAACGGAAGCCTGGGTGGTGTTGCGAGCAGACATGGACAACCTCATTGGGCCGCTCCGTCGCCATCGAAGGCGCCGGTCAGGCGAGCAAGCGCCACACGGGCGCTGTGGTAGGAATGAAATGCGGAAATACGCTGTAGACGCGCCTGGACGACAATGCGTTGGGCGTCGAGTACGTCGAGATAAGAGAAGCCGCCGGCATTGTAGCCCTGCGTGGCAAATGCCTGAGCCTGTTCAGCTGACGGCAACAGGCGCTGATCGATTGCCTCGATTTCGGCGCGCGCGATGCTCATCTGTGAGCGCGCAGTATTAGCTTCACGCTCGATGTTGCGTCGCATCGCTTCCGTTTCAAAGCGCAGTCGGGACCGTTCGTTTTCGGCGCGGCTGACGGCGCCTTCGTTCTGGTCCCAGAAAGGCAGTGGAATGGCTACGCCGACAACCAATGCGGCTTCATCAGTCTCATGGAAATAACGAAGACCAGCCGAGACAGTCACATCCTGCTGGGCCTTGGCCTGTTCCACCGCGATAGCGGCTTGCGCTCGCTCCTGCTCAGCAACCGCTAGCGCCAGCTCGGCGCTGCCCTCAACGCCTTGAGCCGTCGCACCTGCAAGCATCTGGAAGGAGGCAAGTTCAACCGCAAAATCGGGATCGCCACCCCAGAAGCTGGCCAGCCTCGCTTTGGCAGCCTGATCGGTCAGGCGCGCCGCCTCAACACCGATCTCGGCTTCCGCCAGCAACGCCTCCGACCGCGCACCAGCGAGCAGCGGATCACGCGCCGCCTGGACTCGTTTCTTGACCGTTTCCACGATCCCCCGCGCCACGTCGGCTCTCTGGATCGCGACGTTCAGTTCCGCTCCCGCCTTCTGTGCTGCCAGATAGGCGAGCGCAACCTGATGCATCAGGTCCTGACGTCGCACGCCGCCTCCGGCTCGCGCCGCCTTGACATCGGCAGAGGCAAGACGCGTTCGGGCGTCACGATCCCCGCCCCATTCCAGCTTCTGGCTGAGCGAGAACGTCGTCTCCGCCTTGTCGAATGCCTGATACTGGCTGCCGCCCGCGAAGTTCTCGGCGGTAATATCCAGTGTCGGATTGGGCATGCGGTCCGCCTGCCTGACACCCGCCTCGGCGCTAAGCGTTGCCTGCTCGGCGGCCTGTAGCGAAGGCGCGTCGCCAAGCGCACGCGCAAACGCGTCCTGCAAGGTCAACGGCTGTTGAGCATGCGCCTCGCCCATCGCCACGATGGCGACAAGGCACGCGAACCCGGAACGGGCCGCGTAAGTGTGGAATGACACGGATGTCTCCTCTGTCTCAAACGTGCTGCAGCCGCAGTTACGCGGGCGCGATTGTCTGGATCAGAGGAAGGTTCGTGGGGGGCGATCAGCTGGCCCGATGCTCCGCGTATGGAGCGACACGATCAGCTCGGCAGGCGCAATGGCCTGCTCGGGCACGTCACGCTCGAAAGTTGCAATCTCCGCAGCCAGCGCGACGAAACAGAGTGCGTGTACGTGGAAGATACCGCTCTCATGTTCGGCGGGCGCCGGGCCGTCGTCGTTCGGAGCCTGTTTGGCATCGTGATCGTGACCATGATCTGCCGCGTGGTGGTCGGCAGCCGCATCCAGTGCCACTGCATGGATCGCATCAAGATGCTTGCCCGAAAGATCATGCGCATGCGCCGACTGAGCAGCGGCGGCGCTGGCCCAGACAAACGTAGCAGCCACAAGGGCCGACATGATGCGACGCACGAGAGTCATGGATCGTAATTACACACTCAACCATTTCGCGGGCGTAAATGCCGCTTTTTGCTTACAGAGCCGACAATGGAGCAAAAGTGCAAGTTCGTTCTCGCGACGCTGGAATTTCGAACCTCTTCGTAACCCAGCATTACCGACATATTGTGAGGATGAACTGAAAAATGGGGGCGCCGACCTACGGTGCCTGGGGAATAGGATGCGTAGCCTCAGCAGGATAGCCATCGGCCTTGCCGGTTTTATCGCCGGATATGTCGTGTCAGGTTTGGCCGTACTTTTGCTCGTCTACCTCTACGAAACGTTGGTCCAGTCGAGCGCAATTCTACAAGGCCACGTATGGTGGCTAACCGCTGTGATCGGCGGGCTCGGCGCCATGGGCGGCTGCATGCTCGCAATGTCTGTTGGGCGGAAGGACGGCTGAAGCGGCGTCAGGAAGCGGCAGCCTTGCCGAACTGTGTATCAGCATTCGCCCAGTCTAGCGCGCCCATGTAGGCATCAACGTAGGCAGCAGCCTTGGCGCCGAAATCCATGTGGTAAGCGTGCTCATACATGTCGAGCGCAATCAGGCCCCGGCCATCAGCAACTGTCATGGCGTGATCGGCGGCCCACTGGTTCACCAGCTTGCCCGCACGCGGCGACCACATCAACAGGACCCATCCTGATCCTCCGCCGAGCGCCTTGCCCATTGCAACGAACTGGTCGCGCCACTTCTGCTGGGTACCAAAGTCTGTCTCGATCTGGGAGGCGAGTTTCGCACCGGGCTTCGAGCCGCCTTTGCCCAGCGACGAGAAGTAAAGCTCGTGCAGGATCATGGAATTCATCGCGAGCAGTTCTTCGCGCTTCAGTCCATTGAACAGAAAGCCTGGCGATGATGGATCGAGCTGAGCGACTTGCGCCTCGATTGCGCCTAGGCGCGTGACTGCGCCTGCATAGTTGTTGTCGTGATGACTCACGAGGATCTTCTCGGACAGGCCCGGAATGGCTTTCGGATCAAAAGGCAAAGGCTTTGACTGATAGCCCTTTGCGACCGTGATACCACCCGGCTGCGCCGATGCGCAACCTTGCGTGGCAAGCACCGCGCCAGCAGTAAGTGCGACAGCAAGCGCCGTGCGCCGATTTATGCCCGTATCCATTAGTGCAGTCCCTTTGCGTTGCGGCCGCTTGCGCGCGCCTCTTTGCTGGGTGCTGCCGTCTAATCGCCAGGCTGGCATCGTTCCCAGTGTCTGCTTTCGAAAGTGCAGCAGCCATTGTTCTTGCGGTACATCGTTCACAAGAGCAAGCTCGGCTCATGCATGCATGGGCCTGCCTCTCGTTTCAAATAGACTTTGCTCATAGCCACATGAACCAATCTAATGACTGAGTTCTCGCAGAAATGGACGCCTCCGGCACTTAGTTCCGTTCGCGCCTTCGAAGCTGCCGCACGCTTGTTGAGCTTCACCAAAGCGGCGCATGAACTGAACATCACGCAAAGCGCCATCAGCCACGGTGTTCGCGAGCTGGAGACGCGATTCAAGGTCGGCTTGTTCACACGCAACAGCCGAAGTCTTGCGCTTACGGAGGCCGGCGCCGTCTATCTCCCGTTCGCGAAGGACGCTCTCGGGCACCTTCGCGCAGGTGACCGCGCAGTGCTTGCTCCAGCGCAGAGGGAGCGCGTCATTACCGTCAGCGTTTCGCCGAGCTTCGCCGCAAAATGGCTGGTGCCGCGTCTCGGTGAGTTCAGCAGCGCCCACCCCGACCTCGATCTACGGATCAGCGCCAATGCTACGCACATCGACTTTGCAGACGGCGAGATAGACATCGCGGTTCGTCATGGAAATGGGAACTGGCCCGCCCTTCAGTGCACACGCCTCTGCGGTGAACGGCTGTTTCCGGTCTGTAGCCCTCTGCTGAGAGGTGAACTGCCCCGAAGCCCCAAGGGACTTGCCCGTCACATCCTAATCCATCACCGTGATAGCACCGCATGGCGTGAATGGCTGGCGGCGTTTGGCGTCGAGCCGAGAGCCAACATCGATCACGGTCCCGTCTTGAATGAGATGAGCTTGGCGATTGATGCCGCCGTTGCTGGGCAAGGTATCGCCCTGGCGCGGAGTGCTCTCGTGGATCGCGATCTTGCCGACGGTCGCCTCATTCGCCCGATGAAGCAGGAACTGCCCGCACAGTTTGCCTATTGGATCGTCGAGCCGAGGCCTGCAGTAGAACGCCCGAATATTGTTCGGTTTCGTACCTGGCTGCTTGATCAGGCCGATCACGACGCGCCGGGTATCGCTTGATGTCGTCACCTCGTTCCTCGCATGGAGCACTCATGGCCGCCTTCCCCTCTCGGCCTTCCATTCCAATCTCGCGGAGGTCAGCGGTAATGGGACTTGGCCTCATTGCCATGGGGTGCAGCGCAAAACCCGAACAAGACTGCACCAGCGCAGCACCAAAGGTGCTCTTCATCTGTCAGGCCGGCACCGTCAAAAGTGCAGTGGCCCGCGAGTTGTTCAAGCGGCGCGCCGCCGAGCGTGGGGTGAGTGTCACGGTGAAGTCGCGTGGCATCAAACCGGAGGACCACATGTCCTCAGACCTTCTGGCAGCTACGCAAGCTGACGGCATCGATCCCAAGGCTGAGCCCGCGCAAGCTCTCACCGTGGATGATCTACGGGACGCCGATGTTGTCATCTTCTTCGACAGACCGCCATCAATCGCGGCAGCTTCGAAAGCGCTGGACTGGACCGACGTTCCCTCAATGAACGCCGACTACGCCGGTACCCGCGCCATGATACTGGCTCGCGGCGAAGGTGTTCTAGATCAACTGGTCACGAAGCCCTGCGCTGGAGCAGTCTGATGTCAGTTGGCTTAACTGGCACTCTTGCACTTCTGGCTGTTACGCTTCTCTCAGGCTGCGTCCGGGAGGCTGCGTCACAAAGCGTCCCGGCGCCCCTCGCACTCGAAAGCACGATCAGCCTTCCTGGCGTGAACGGCCGTATCGACCACATGGCTATCGATATCGCGCATGGCAGGTTGTTCATCGCGGCGCTTGAGAATGGCTCAATCGAGGTCGTTGACCTTTCTACCGGGCGGCGGATTGCACAGATAATCGACCTGAACGAACCGCAGGGAGTGGAGTACCTGCCCGACCGCAATGAACTGGTAGTCGCAAGCGGCGATGGGGCCGTCCGCTTTTATCAGACGGACAACTTCACCCTGTCCGGTGAGATCAAACTGGCTGCCGACGCCGACAATGTGCGGATTGATCCGACCACGGGCGCGGTCGTTATTGGGTATGGGGCTGGAGCTTTGGCGATCATAGACGTCGCCTCCCGCAGCGTGAAAAATACCATTGCTCTGTCAGCCCATCCAGAAAGTTTTCGGATTGATGCGACCGGCCGCCGCGCTTTCGTTAATCTGCCGGGTGCCCGCCAGATTGCTGTGGCGGACCTCACAACGATGAAGGTTGATAGCACTTGGCGCACGAGCCACGGCGCCAACTATCCAATGCTTTTCGATGCAGCTTCGAATTCTGTTATGATCGCTTATCGACAACCTGCGAGACTGGTGATCACGGATGCGAGCGACGGCAAGGTCCGCCAGGACATCGACCTGTGCGGCGATAGCGATGATCTATTCTTCGATGCGAAACGCCAGCGTATCTATGTGAGCTGCGGCAGCGGCGATCTCGACGTGTTTGCGGGGTCCAGCGACGGCTATCAGCGCATCGGGAGGATCCGCACGCGGTCAGGAGCCCGCACATCCCTGTTCGTCCCGGAACTCGACCGCCTCTTCGTGGTCGCGCGCGCGGGCGACGGGAAGGCCGCCGCTATTCTGGTGTTTCGACCGCGCTAACGGCACGCCACCAGTTGGAGACGCGCGGATGATGAACTGGCATTGCAGCTGAGAAGTTAATCTTGCTATTTGGCATATGGGCTCGTGCCGCCAACTTCTCCACTGCGACGATGAGGTGTGCCTGTCAGTTGCAGCTGAGCGCACCTGGTCCTATGGTTCTCAACGCGTTGAGATCGCGATGCGCAGCGGCTTTTTCATTCTCACGAATACAAAAAGCCGCCTGACACGATCCCGGATTAAGCTACGTCGCTTCTCACAACGCCGAGGCAATAGGTCTCGCGAGCAATGGCGAACGCACCAATGAAGCTCTACCCCCTGCTCTGTGTCATGGCGGCGATGTTGGTACCGTCGGCGGCGGCTCAGGAGGTTTCAGAATATGTCCCGCCGCGGACGAGTTGGGGTGCGCCAGACCTTGAGGGTGTGTGGAACAACACGTCGCTTACCCAGATGGAACGACCGTCAAATATCGACAAGCTCGCGGTCAGCGCGGAGGAAGCAACGTTCCTGGCGCGCCAGCACGTCTATACACGCGCCGCCTATCAGGATGGCAACGAGTCCAGGGTGGACGCGGAATCATCGCGGCGATTGCTGGCCGACAAAAACACGTCGCGCGCCTACAATAGTTTCTGGCTGGATACGGGAACGGGCTACGCGAAGGTGAAGGGCGAGTACCGTACATCCTGGATTACGGAACCAAGCGACGGCCGCATTCCCTATCGTGACCCGGTTGCCGCGACACGCCCGAGGATGCAGGTTTTCGATGGACCCGAAGTGCGGCCACAATCAGAACGCTGCCTGATGAGTTTTACGGGCGGCGCCGGCCCGGTAATGAGCAACGGACTGTACAATAACAACTACCAGATCGTGCAGACGCCTGGCTACGTAATGGTCCTCAGCGAGATGATCCATGACGTCCGGATCATCCCTATTGGAGGGAAGCATGCATCGCCTGAAATCCCGAAATGGGGCGGCGATTCCATTGGCTGGTATGAGGGTGATACCCTTGTCGTCGAAACGGTAAACCCGAACCCCAGGCAACGGTCATACATTTCCGCCGCCGGAAAGCTCACCGAGCGCTTTACCCACTGGAGCGATGGACAGATCGTCTACCAGTTCACGGTAGACGATCCGACGCTTTATACGAAGACGTGGAGCGGCGAGATCGCGCTGAACGCTTCGGAGCAGCCGCTGTATGAGTACGCTTGCCATGAAGGGAACTACGCTCTTCCCAGCATACTGAACGGCGCCCGCGCGCTTGATCGCGAGGGACGTGAACAGCCGCCGATCAAAGAGGCCTATCCCGGCGTTGATGTTTCCGAAGGCCAATAGCAAATTTCGCGGAGGCGTAGAGTTCTGCAACCCCTTACAAGGCGTGCTGCGCGTGCCGCTCCACACGAACTGGTCGACGCTGGTCTGAGCCCTGCCCAGCCCTCATTCGAACCGATGCACCATGCGCATGGGCGGAATGGCTGCAACGGGCCCCAGCCGGTGAATTCGTAATGTTTGGTCCCACTGTCCAAAGACGGGGGGTAATCCGGCCATAGGAATACGGCCAGGTTCGCAGGATTTCACCTTGGACTGAGTTGGAGATCGCCGCCTCCACCGCGTCACGTGTGAGGGCAGCGGCCTTCGGTCTTGCTCCTCGGGCGACACGATCCCCTGCAAAGAAAGGGCGCGCCAGGTTTCTGGCGGCCCCTCTTGGCTTCGACACGCGATCTCTACTCGGCAGCGACCGCAAAACCTGAGCCGGTCAGCTCAAACCTGCCCGCCCGAACAGGCGTAACCAGCAGGTCAGGTAAATAGCCTGTTCCTGCAGATGCCTCACCAACCTTGGCGGCAAGCTCGTCTTTCTTGAGTTTGGCATATGCCTTGATCGCCTGTTCCTGCGACCGTTCCGTCTGGTCGATAAATCCAGGCGCCCCGGAAATGGCCGCAAGCAGGTCGGCCTTTGGCAGACGTGTCCAGTAAGTCGCATCCGCTTCCCAGAACTCACGCATGTCGAGATCGAGGATCTCCGCCAATCTGTCGGCCAGTGACTGCCGACGAAGATCTGACGGCGCGCCCTTCTCGTGCACGAGATCGACGGCATCCGCCACGATGACCGCCAGGAGCGACAGGAGGGTTTCGGGAGGTTGCATCAGGCACCAGTCGAGCACCTCGTCCTCGTTGTCAGGGACATGCGCCAGAATTGCGCTGCGGGTTTCAACGAGCGCTTCCAGGTCGTCGACATGCGCGGCGCTCGCCGACAGACCGACACCGGACAATTCGCTTCGGAACACGGTCCGCATGATCATCGCGGCAACGGTCACGGCAAGAGCGGTTTCCCGATCCCGCGCCAGCAGGAGACGGATCGCGCGTGTACGTGCCAGCGACAAATCGCGGATCACAGACTTTGGGAGACCGCAGGCAGTCTCCGGCTCTGGAGATGCGACCGCCTCGTCATCAACGACGGCGTCATCACCGGGCTCTGCCCGCTCCAATCGCTTGCGGATGTCCTTGATCGTCTTCTCATCAGACTGCCGGACAACGCCCAGTGTGGCATAGGCTTCTCCGTCATGGTTGATCGCAATGACCACGCCAGCGTGCACGATGAGATCCATGTTCCAGACGCGGGCTGACTGACGCAGGGTTTCGATTGAGGCGGCGAGCGTGTCACGCGCGTCCCAGCGCGGATCCTCCTCGATGCTGTCTTCATCCAGCGCGGCGTCGAGCGCATCCAGTTCATCTCGCAGGCGGGCCAGTTCAGCCTCTTCTGCATCCGTGTAGTCGCGCCAGTCGGACTGAAGGCGCATCGCAGCATAACAGTTCTCGGTACGGCTCTGACCAAGGCTCGTCTCGACCCACCCCCAGCCTTGCGCGATCCAGCTATCGCGCTCGGCCGCTAGCTTCTGTTCAGCCAGCTCCGCCATCAGTGCCGGATTTTCTACATAGACGGCTTCAGCGTCGAAGAGGTCGCGCAAAACGGCGCCGCCCGCCTGCTCATAGGCTTCAAGCCCGACAAACGCCGCCAGACGATCCGAAGCCCGCATGCGCCCTTCCATCAGTCGGGCGCGAACGCATCCGGCATGCGTCACCGGTCTGCCCAGGCTCTTGAACACGGCCTCTTGCTGGGCATGGCTCTCAACGAGGCAGAAGGCCCGGGCTGCTTCCAGGCTGACGTCCCCTCGCTTCCAGGCCGACTTGATCCTGGGCGACAGTCCCGCGAGTGCCAGGCGCTGGTCGACGTGACGACGGGTAACCCCGAATCGGCGGGCGACATCGTCTGCCGTGGCGCCCTCAGCCACGAGGGCGGCATATGCATCAACTTCATCCATGGCGTCCATGGCGACGCGCTGGACATTTTCCGCAAGCGACACCTCGATGCCCTGCTCCAACGCCACGACGTGGCAGGGAATCGGATGGTCATTGGCAATCACCTTCTGCTTGGCCAATTGTTTCAGAGCGGCGAGGCGGCGGCCACCCGCGTCGACCTCGAATTTGTCATCCGCGGTCGGAACCACGCAGAGATTCTGAAGCAGGCCGTGGGCGGCGATCGACGCGGCCAAGGCGTCGATATCGGCCATTCGATCCTGCTTGCGAACATTGCGTGGCGAAGCGATGAGGTTGTTGAGAGCGATGAGCTGGATCGGTTGAAGATGAGCAGTCATGGATGAGGTCCTTGAGCATGCCCGATGGCGACACGCCGGATCGGGGTCGCCTGCGCGACCCGCCTCCCCGGCCTGTCGCAGGAGGCCGCTGCTCAAGGGCGAAGAGCTTCAGCGTCCCTTGAACAGCGGACGCGACAGGCCACAGGCGAGGAGAACCGCGCAGGCGCCAAGAACCGGCTTGGACATCGGCCCGCTCAACGCCTCGCCGAGTGTCAGAACGTCAGCAGCAGGTCCGCCCGGCCGATGATCTCGCTTGCCTGTGTCACGCCGAAGTACCGCCCATCATAGGACCCCGCCGTATCGCCCAGCAGGAACACCTGGCGCTCGTCCAAGGAGGTACACGCCTGCCATGATGGAAGCGGCTTTCCGGTCGAGTCGTTCGATTTGGCTTGTGCCAAAATCTCGTCGTTGACGAGGACCGCAACATCATGTCGACAAACGGCATCTCCGGCCGCAGCAACAACCCGCTCGATGAGGAGTTTGCCCCTCGGCAGCACGTCCCGGAGTTTCGCCCCACCCACGTTCGCTCCTTTTCAGCGACCCCATAGCCAAAAAACGATGAAGCGAACCCGCGCCGTTTGCGCGTAAGCCCATGCTCATCAACTCGATGAGTGCTGCGATGAGCTGGTCCGTCCCCCCGTTAACACCTGTTTCGTACAACCCCCGGACCACGCAGGATTTTTCGGGCGCGCTCCGTACACGGACGGCCTGCGAAGCCGCTGGCGGTGGCGAACAGATTGGCGCGCTACTCCCGCAGAGGGCGACTCCGGCAGAAGTGTCTTCGCCGTGCGCGTCCCGTACCGCAACGACAGCTTCGCGCGTCAAGCGGCATGCCGCTCTTAACGCTCGCCGTTCGACTGGAGTCGTAAACGCATGAGCGCCGGACGCGTCTACTGGGGGCAGATCCTCTGCGTGCTTGCAGCGTTCGCGGCGAGCCTTGTCATCACGACACAATGGACGGCCGGCGCGCTGGGTTATCAGTCACAACTCGGCACGCCCGACCTCACCCTCTTTGGGTACCCGCTCTATGCGCCCTGGAAGTTCTTCCTGTGGTGGTATGCGTATGACGTCTATGCCCGGCACATCTTCGAGACGGGCGCGCTGATCTTCCTTTCCGGCGTCATCATTTCCGTAGGGATCGCCTTCGGGTTCTCCCTCTGGCGCGCACGCGAGGCCAAGGACTCGGCCACCTATGGCAGCGCGCGCTGGGCGACAGCGCGCGATGTCCGCAAGCTCAACCTCACCACCGGCGATGGCGTCATCCTGGGCACGCTGGACAACCAACTCCTGCGTCATGATGGGGATGAGCATGTGCTGGTCATCGCCCCGACCAACACGGGGAAGACCGTTGGCATTTCGTTGCCCACCGGGCTTGTCTGGCGGCATTCCTATCTGGCGCTCGACCTCAAGGGCGAGAACTGGGCCGTAACGTCTGGGCTCCGCGCAGCTTTCGGCCCTGTCTACCGGTTTGCGCCCACCAAGGCGGACACGCATCGCTACAACCCGCTGACCCAGATCCGCCGTGGCGATGCAGAAGTGCGCGACGCGCAGGTCCTTGCCGATATGCTGGTCGATCCGGAAGGCGCGCTGCGGGAACGCAGTCACTGGCAGCTGCGCGCATTCGAACTGCTGGTCGCGACGATACTCTGGACGCTTTATGCCGAGGAGCGGAAGTCGCTGGCACGCGTCGGTGAGCTGCTGGCCGATCCGGCGCGTCCCGTACTCGACCTGTTCGACGAGATGCTCCGGCGTCCCATCAAGGATGGCGCACCCCACCCCGTTGTCGCGGCCGGCGCGCGTCAGCTCCTGGACATGGCCGATGCCGAGCGCTCGGGCGTTGTCTCGACCGCTCTTGGCTTCCTTGCACTCTATCGCGACCCCCTCCTTGCCCGTGCGACCGAGACGTCCGATTTCACGATTGAGGAGCTGATCAACGGCGCGCGGCCTATCTCGCTCTACCTGGTTGTGCCGCCCGAAGAGATGTCGCGTCTCAAGGCGCTGCTGCGCCTGATGATCAACCAGATCCTGAAGCGGCTGACCGAAGTCGCTTCCGAAAACCCCGACGGCCGGCGCGTTCTCCTAATGCTCGATGAGTTTCCGCAGCTCGGGAAGCTGGATTTCTTCGAGCACGCGCTCGCTTACATCCGTGGTTACAGGATCAAGGCCTGTCTGGTCGCGCAGTCGCTGAACCAGCTCGTCCAGACCTATGGCGAGAACTCCTCCATTCTCGACAACGCCCATGTACGCGTCGCCTTCGCCTGCAATGACGAACGCACCGCCCGGCGTATCTCGGACATGCTGGGCGTCACCACCGAGACCCGCGCCCAGATGAACTATGCCGGCTCGCGCATGGCGCCCTGGCTCGGTCACACCATGGTCTCGCGTCAGGAAGTGCCGCGCCCGCTGCTCACGCCGGGCGAGGTCATGCAGCTGCCGCATGCGGATGCGCTGGTTCTGACCGGCGGCGCACCGCCCATCCGCGCGAAGAAGGTGCGCTACTTCGCAGAACCGCTCTTCAAGGCGCGTTTGCGGCCGCCCTTCGCATCCCCTCGTCATTCGCCAAAGGGCCTTCCGACGGCCTGGTCGGGACTCGTCGCGTCCACGATCCCGCTCCCGGAGCGCCCCAACTCAACGTTGTCGAGGCGCACATCCGGTCCAGGCCACACACACGCGCAGGGCCAGAGCGAGCAGTCGCTCCAGCAAGCGTTCAATTTCTCAACGCCTGTCGCAGGCGAGGCGGTGCAGACGAACACTGATGCGTCATCGACGCTGCGGCCCGCCGACGATCTTGGCGCGGCGTTCACCGGGCCGGGGCTCGCGGGAACCGTGTTCGCCCTCAACCCCGATCATTTCGACACGGAAGTCTGAGCTCATGTCGCGCGCCAAGATCACCGCCTACATCAACCAGGATCTCGTCGCCGCGACGCGGCGTCTGGCCGCCCATCAGGGTCGCAGTGCTTCAGACGTGCTGGAGGATGCCGTCCATCGCTTCTTCGATGCGACGCGTCAGGAGGGCGAACATCACGCCCTGATGGCGCGGCTCGACCGGGTGATGTCCCGGCTTGCCCTGCTGGAGCATGGCCAGGAGACACTGTTCGAACTGACCGCACACACGACGCGCTTCGTGATGAGCGTATCGCCCGACATTCCGGAGATGGACAAGGCGGACGTCAACGCTCGCGGGTCGGAGCGCTTCCGCAATGTCATCGCAGCGATGGTTGCCAAGCTCCGCACGGGCCGCAGTATTCTGCGCGACCAGTTCGGTCCGACCATCGAACATTCGGCTGCCGACCACAGTGTTGGAGCAGCCGCCGAATGAGCACCGCCCTTCCCTTGACTGATGTCTCGCGCGGCCATGATCCCTCGCGTGGCTTGGCCATGCTGACGACGGCGCTTGGCCCATCGATCGCCGCCATGCTGGACGCGCCTGACACGAGGCGGCCGCCCATCTCCTGCTCAATGGACTCAAGCCTCGCGCGCAGAACCTCTATGGCGTCAGCCGACCCATTCTGGATTTCCGCCTGCGGATGAGCGGGGCCTACGCCATCCAGCAGCGTGTGCAGGGTCTCCGGTAGTTGTAACGGATCAATACCGTGTATCGACCAGATATCCAGTTCGCCCCGTGCATTGACCGCCCAAGTCGTTCTTGTGGGCGTTCAGCTTCGTGTCGTAGCTCTTGCGGTGGAACTTCTTCTGGCAGATCGGGCACTGGATCACGTAGGTCGGGCCACTCGCCGAAAGGCCCGTCGACGAGCGACCCACCGCGGCGCGAGCCGGACGCGCCGTACCGAAGGGACCGCTGGTCGAGCGCGTTGCCGTCGACGGGGCGCGCGTCGTCGATGGCGCAACCGCGACAGGACCGGTCGGCGTCAGTTCAATCTGATGGCGCGGTGTGAACGAGCGGTTGGTGACGCGCGCGCCCTCAATGCGATCGAGGCGGAGGCCACGGTGATCGTTCTTCCCAACGTCGTGGGTGTGCAGGATGATGTCGCCGGCCTGCGTCCGGCGCAGCGAATATGGCTCGACGATCCGTGTGGTGCATTGACCCTCGACGTCACGGTAGTCGAGTTCGACCAGGAGCCGGTTGGCGGCGGCAAAGCGGATGACCTCGACATGCGCCTGTCGCGCGGGCGCGATCGGCAGACGCAGTACACGCTCGCGGAGGACGGTCTCACCCTGCCCGCCCACATACGCCGCCGGCACGACCGGCGCCTGCCCGCCAGCGAGCCAGTCGAAAAAGGCCGGCAAGCCCTCCCAGAAAGATTCCCAGGGTGGCAGCGAGGGCAGCTGGTGCTTCAACATGTTCGACCAGGAGCCTGCGAGGGTTTCCCGATGCGGCCCCAGCGCCACGAGCGTCGGCAGGTCGATACCCTTATGCTCGCATTTCTGTTTCAAGACATCGATCATGACGGCACACGTTGGGCGCGCCTCCTCATTTCGGAACAGGTTGATGACGTCATAGAGATCGCGCGGCCGCGTGCGTTCAGCGAGCGCTCGCGTCTTCTCTGCAAAGACTTCTTCGTAAGCGTAGGCCCGCGCGGTGAAGCCGCCCTCTGGCGCATCCGAGTACGGATGATAGACAGCGACCTCGACCGGCGGCAGCACGAGGCGCTCGTCGGCGGTGAGATCGAGCTTGATGCGCGGCCAGCCGCCGCTGCGCGGTGAGACCGGGCCGAGATAGCTGATCTTGCCCTCGCAGGAGATCGTGCCGCGCGGATTCTGATAGATATCGAAATCCTGCTTGTCGGCCGGGATTTCGATGCCGGTGCGATCGTAGATCCATTGCCCGACTTCGCCGAATACGCGCTTGAGGAAGGTATCGTCCAGGTGCGCTGCGTCGGTGAGCGTGAAGTCGAGATCTTCCGAGAAGCGATAGGTCTCGAACCAGCACTTCTTGAGACAGGTGCCGCCCTTGAACACCCAGCTGCCGCGGATGTCGGGATGGGCGTAGATGCCAGCCAGCATCCAGCCGAGGACATAGTCCTTCTCGACGACGTTCGGGAGCAGCGTCAGGCGCTCAGCTTCGGCGAGGATTTCACGGCGGTCGATCATCTGGGACCACGCTTCGCCCATTGCGCCGGTACGAAGAGCCGCCACCGCGAGATCAGCCGCGGACCCGGCAGTGCCGGATCGAGCTTGGCGTTGCCTTTGGTGAGGCGCTCGCGGCAAGGAGCGACCAGCGCCGTACCGCGTGGATCGGTTTCGGCGAGAAAGCCAAGGCGCTTGAACACTGCGCCATTGGCAAGGCGGTCGGCATAGCCGATCAACAGCGCATCATCGCGATCGGCGCGTTTTAGATAGGCCGCAAGACAGTCGCTGACGTGCTGGATGCCGCCGCCGAGCGCCGGATCGTCGAGCATGTCGACGAGGGTGCGGTGGACATCCGAAACGTCGACCTTGCTCTGGCCGCGCCAGACTGGCTTGAGGCCGAAGAGCTTCGCCTTGGCGACACGCTTCAGTGTGAAGGTGGCGCCCTGGCGGCGCTGCTCCTTCTCGCGGACCGGCTGCGCCGTCATGACGACGATGTCGTTGAACACCTGTTCGGTGAGATCCCAGTGCTCTGC
>Ga0114980_10001532_pt1 | contig 16557 bp, 7 predicted proteins | sample S_140806_EF_Meta_FD_87018 | JGI IMG/M metagenome (GOLD analysis project Ga0114980, IMG submission 87018) | Freshwater microbial communities from Lake Simoncouche, Canada to study carbon cycling - S_140806_EF_MetaG | ecosystem: Environmental > Aquatic > Freshwater > Lake | place: Lake...
CCGTTCTGCTTATCAAGACTGGCGATCCATGCTGGGAAAGGTTGACGATGCAGTAATGTGGTCTGGAGAAGATACTGAAAAGGCCGAAGATCTAGAATTATTGACTTGGACTAAAAATAATAATTTTACCTTTTTAGGTTATAGCGAATATGATTTCAAGGGTGGCAAATTTGTGAGATCTAATTCCCTAGGTATTGTGAAAGCTTCCCCTGCTGTATTTCATAGTGCTATTATCGAGGATGTATTTGGCGCTAACGGCGTTGATTCAAATCACTGCAAAGAAGCAGTAATAGTGGGGAAAATTAGTGAGCTGTCAAAAGTGCATAGACGTACTAACTTGGATTATGTGTGTGTTTTAGGTAGAGAAAGAGGAAAGCTAGTAAAAGCAGCGATATTTCTAGGATTATTTTCAAATAGGTTGGGGTATCAGAGTGTTAATACTATACCGTTGATAAAATCTAAAGTAAGTTGGGTGCTGAAAAGTTCCGGTTTCCACGCGTACAGCTTTAACTATAAAGAATTATTGAACATAATAGAAACTCTTCCTCGAGATGAAATCTTTCAGCTATCTGAAAAGAAATTATTTGATATGTCGATGGCAGTGTTGGCGTCACTGCATCACCCAAAGCTTTTATTTTTTGCTGAAGATGATAAGTGTAGATTCTTTTTGAATGTTCTGGTGTTTTTTCCTAGATCGAGGGTTACTGCAGATATAGTTGAGCGAATCCAGGATGTGATTAGTCAGAATATTAAAGGTAAATTTATTAATAGCAATTTGCGTCTATCTATTACTGGTCTTGCCTATGTGCATATTTCTATGAAAGTTACAAATAATGCACATTTCTCTAAGAATATCGTTGCGATCGAGAATCAATTGGAAAATGTGACTAAGAGATGGGATGAAAAGTTTGGTGTTGTTTTAGAAGATAAATTTGGTCTTGATAAATCGAAGAAACTCTTTGATCGGTATAAAAGTGCATTTCCTGCCAACTATCAGCTTCGTTTTTCTGTAGAAGATGCTGCCGATGATATTGCCTATCTGGATTTAGTTGAGCATGGAAAAGATCCCATGTTTAATTTATGTCATAGCAAATTTGGTCATCAAAAATCCTTAAATTTGAAAACATACAACGTGAACTCTAAGCTAGATCTCCATAAAATTATGCCAATTATTGAAAATCTTGGATTTTCTACTGTTGAAGAAAATGTTTTCAAAGTGACTACTGAATGTTTAGATAAGTCTGTAATCATACAAGATTTTGCTCTATTAATGCCAGAAGCATTGAAATTGGAAGACATAAAGCCAAACCTGGAATCTGTTATTCAGGCTGTTTTTGCAAATAAAATCAACAACGATTCTATAAACCAATTAGCGTTGACTGCTGGGTTGTCGTGGCGCGAGATATTTTTGATTGATTCGTATTGTAGGTATATGCTTCAGATCAAATTCACCTACAGTCAGTCATTTATTAGATCGGTATTAGTAAAAAATTATTCGGCAACAAAACAAGTAGTAGAATTATTTTTTGCTATGTTTGATCCTTCTTGTGCTGATAAAGATCTAGTCGGCCGTCTCTACAAGAAAATACAAGCAACTCTGTCAAAAGTTTCTAATAGTTCTGAAGATAGAGTATTACGCAAATTCTTAGAGCTCGTGACTAACACGATTAGAACAAATTTTTTCCAAAAAGATCATGATCAAGATAAGCATTATTTGTCTCTAAAATTTTGCTCTAAGCATATATCTGAAATGCCAAGTCCAAAGCCTTACGCAGAAATTTTTGTTTGTTCTGCCGAGATGGAAGGGGTGCATTTGCGTAGCGATAAGATATCTCGGGGAGGAATTAGGTGGTCTGATAGGGTGGAAGATTATCGAACGGAAATTTTAGGCTTGATGAAAGCGCAGATGACAAAAAACGCCATTATTGTTCCAGATGGTGCAAAGGGTGGTTTTTTAGTTAAAAATCAATCTCAATTTGTTTCCCAAGACGATGTGTTCGCTGCGGGGGTGCGGTGCTATAAAACGTTATTAAGAGGTATGCTCGATATCACGGATAATCTGGTTGATGGCAAGGTAGTAAAGCCTAGAGAAGTTATATGTCTTGATGAGGATGATCCTTATTTGGTGGTAGCGGCTGATAAAGGTACTGCTACATTTTCAGATATCGCTAATGAAGTTGCCGGTGAGTATAATTTTTGGCTAGGGGATGCATTTGCCTCTGGTGGTAAGTTTGGTTACGATCATAAAAAGATGGGCATTACTGCGCGCGGGGCCTGGATCTCGGTGCGTGGACATTTGAGCAAACTTGGTATCGATCCAGAGGTTAATCCAATTACTATGATTGGCATTGGAGATATGTCAGGAGATGTGTTTGGTAACGGACTTCTTTTATCCAGGACCATCAAATTAGTTGCTGCTTTTAACCATATGCATATCTTTATTGATCCTAATCCGGATATTGCAAAAAGTTATGAGGAAAGATTGAGGCTATTTCATATGCCGCGATCTAAGTGGAGTGATTATAATGTGGCTCTTATTTCCAAGGGTGGTGGCGTGTTTTCTCGTGACACAAAATCTATAACATTATCTTCGGAAATAAAATCATTGTTGGATATCAATGTTGATAATCTTGACCCTGATGCGTTAATACGAGCTGTTTTGAGAGCAAAGGTAGATTTGTTATGGAATGGTGGTATAGGTACCTATGTCAAATCTGAAAGTGAGACGCATGCACAAATTGAAAATAAGAGCAATGACTCTCTTAGAGTTAATGGTAAGGAGTTAAGATGTAAGGTTGTGGGTGAGGGTGGAAATTTAGGTCTTACCCAACTTGGTCGTGTGGAATATGCCCTTAATGGTGGGTTCATTAATACTGATTTTATCGATAACTCAGGAGGAGTGGATTGTTCAGATCATGAGGTTAATATTAAAATTGGCCTCAGTATACCGCTGGCGGACAAGGAACTCACCAAGAATGATCGCGATAAATTATTAGTGAATATGCGTGATGAAGTGGCTATTTTAGTGCTGGCAGATAACTTGGCGCAAGATCAGAGTATTTCTATATCAGAGAAGAGCGTTCTTGAAGATTCTGATGTTTACAAGAGATTGATTTCAATATTAGAGGAAAAGGTAGGGCTAGATTGTAAATTGGAATTTTTGCCTTCTTCATCAGATCTGTCTCGAAGATATGCTGATAAATTAGGTTTAACTAGGCCTGAGCTGGCAGTGCTCTCTTCTTATAGTAAGAAAGCAGTATATGCTAGTTTGATATTATCTATGTTGCCTCATGATGCGTATTATGAAACATCTCTATTGCAATATTTCCCTACAAAAATGCGCAATAAATATTCTCGTGCTATTTTGAAGCATCCTTTAAGAAAAGAGATCGTGGCTACTATCGTTGCTAACAACATTATCAATCATACGGGGATAGATTTCTTCCATTTAGCTCAAGATTATACGGGACTTAAAGGATGTGATATAGCGCGAGCGTATAGTATAGTATGGTTTATATTCGGTTTAGAGAAAATATGGCAAAAAATTGAGATGATCAAAGGAAATCCAGTGACTATAGAGTTATTTGAGAATGTTCGTTTATTCATGCACAAAGCGATATTCTGGTTCCTCAGAAACCAACCGCAACCTTTGGACGTGGGAATTATGATTGAGAAGTTTGGAGATGGGGTTTTGCTATTAATTGAGAAGGCTGAGACATTATTCACTGGTATGACAAAGACCGAGTATCAAAATAAAGTATCTTATTTTGAGGCAAATAAAGTGAATAAAAACTTATCTTCTGAAATCAGCAAACTATCTTTATTATCATCTATCATGGATGTGGTAGATGTATCAAAAGCAACTAAAGTTAGCGTTCTAGAAGTTGGAAAATTATATTTCTACGTTGGGGAGAAGCTAGACTATAACTGGTTGAGGAATCAGGTAGCAAACCTTCCTCGCAGCAATTATTGGGATAGAATGGTAGTGAAAGCCCTTGGAGGCGATATTGATGATCAGCAACGCAGAGTTTTGAGAAAGATAGCTTTGTCTTCTGGAGATAAAGTTAATGATAAATGCACGGCTTGGGAGAAGCATCATCAGAAAGAATTAGGAGTTTTTTACACATTTATTCGTTCTTTAAAGGAGAGCAAAGAAATAAACATTACAAAATTGGTAGTAGCCACTAAGCAGAGTGCTATACTGGTGACATAAAGTGATTGGTTGGAGATAACATGGTTTTGGCGGAAGGACATTATACAGATAGCGTTAATGAAGAGGCTGATCATACCGATTATGATTTTGTTATAATATTAAGTTTCGGGAGTATTGCTGTTCTGGCTGGGATAGTGGCATGCTATGCATGTGGGGCTTATTGTCACAATAGCAACAGCGCTCCAGGATTAAAATAGTAAATATGTCTAGAGAACTTCTACAGGAAGTTTGAATTTGACGTGTTCTTCTTTGTCTATCAAGTCTTCTGTGGTTGCAGAGAATTTTGCTTTTAGATAATTTACTACGCCCTGCACCAGTTCTTCTGGTGCTGATGCTCCAGCCGTGATACCCACTGATTCTGCTGATCTGAACCACTCAAGATTAATATCGTGTTCATTATCTATTAGATATGCATGGGTACCAAGTTCTTCACCAAGATCTTTGAGTCTATTAGAGTTTGAGCTATTTTTAGATCCTACAACTAGAATAACATCCACATTTTTTGCTAGTAAGCGCACAGCGTTTTGCCTATTTTGTGTGGCATAGCAAATATCTTGAGTTTGTGGGCCGAGAATATGAGGAAATCTTATTTTGAGGGCTGCGATAATAGATTGGGTTTCGTCTACGCTCAAAGTAGTTTGAGTTACATAAGCCAGGTTTTCTGGTTGTGTTACTTCGATTTCCCAAACATCTTTCTCTGAAGAGATCACTATCACTTCTTGTTTTACTCTTCCTGTGGTGCCTTCTACTTCAGCATGTCCTTTGTGACCTATCATGATGATTTGTCTGCCTAGATTTTCGTGTTTACGTGCAGATAAATGCACTTTTGTTACTAAAGGGCAAGTTGCATCAATTACTGGGAGACCACGCTCTTTAGCATCGGCTTCAACCTTGTCTGAAACTCCATGGGCGCTAAAAATAGTCAATGCACCTTTGGGGATTTGCTCTACTTCATCAACGAAAATTGCACCCTTCTTTGTAAGGTCTTCAACCACGTGTTTATTATGGACTATCTCATGGCGTACATATATTGGGGAGCCAAATTTTTTAAGAGCTTTTTCAACGATTAGTATAGCTCTATCTACTCCTGCACAGAAACCTCTTGGTGATGCTAGTACTATTTTTAATTTTTTTTCCATAAATAAGATTATAGAATTCAACCACGGATGTTATACATTTATATGCTGCTTGCATCAATATATAAATTGTTTCTCTTGACTTTTCAGATTAAACAATTAAATATCTAGTCCTTAATTATCTCTTGGGGTCTGTAGCTCAGGTGGTTAGAGTGCACGCCTGATAAGCGTGAGGTCGGAAGTTCAACTCTTCCCAGACCCACCATCGATTTTTTTAGCGTTTCTTACCATTAACGACGTGGATAGAAGTATTATTATTACTCCTATAACGCCTTCGTAACTGATTATTTCTCCAAACACTACATAGGCCATAGCAGCTGTAAAAGCTAATCTTAAGAACGCTATAGGAGCCAAATTCACCAGCTGAGACTTTGAAATAGCTGTAATGAGGAAGAATTTATTTAATAATGTTAGCCCCCCAAGTAGCAGGCACAGTACTGCATATTTAATGTCTATCGGATGCCATTGATGAAGAGCAAAAGGTAATAAAATTAATGAGACCACAGAGAAGATTGTATGTGCTTGATGTATCCAAGGCGTTTCTTTATTGGTTTGAAATTTGATAATAGTATCATGTATTGCCCACATAGCAGATGATATAAATGCGAAAATTACGCCTGTCCACAATACGCTATTTTGAAATGGCTTCAGTATTATATACATACCAATAAGGCCTAATATCATTGAAAATAACACATGTTTAGAGAGTCGTTCTCTAAAACTGATTACTCCTAAAGCTACTGTAATCAGCGGAGTAAAGTAGCTTAGAGCTGTAGCTTCATTTATTGGTATATATTTCAAACACAGTACCCAGAATATACTTCCAAAGACATAAGCAATGCTCCTTGATGTAGAAAGTTTGTCCAATTTTAAATACGAAAAAGGGGATAGCTTTTGTGTGATGGCGATAGATGATGTTATGGTCATTCCGGCTACATTTAAAAGTAGCAATATTTGGAACATATCGACATCATGCATCAATGATAATTTTATTATTACTGATATTACAGAGTATGTAATAAGATTGGCTATTTTATATAGTATTCCTGTGAGATGGTTTTTTGTTTTTGACATATTAGACTAATCCTATAGGAGTCAATCTAAGTAAGAAGGATACCACAGCCCCTATTGGGTTCATATTAACAGAAGGATCACCTAATTGTCCAGTGATATTAAAATCATTGCCTACTACTCCTTCTTTGTCTGCCTTTGATGCGTTTTTTCCTTTAAAAGATGCTAAAGCAGTATTGATTTTTGACTTAGGTATAACTCTTCCTTTGATATCCATTTTATCTTTTTTGCCATCTATAGAGCCATCAAGTTTTACAGCAAGCATATCGCCTATAGCATAAGATCTGTTAATTTCAAGTTTTTGGTTAGAAAATACAAAGGATGCCTCCATTGTGTCAAACGGTATCAATGATGATTTTTCCAAACTTTGAATAACGCTGAAAGGTGAGAGTAATATTAATTTTGTGATTATTGGAGTTTTGAGAGCATGGAATTTTTGCATGCGCACAGAACCAACCATGCTCGGCGTAGAATTTTTATCAAGGGTACCATTATGGGCATAATGTACTTCAGCTTCTAGTAATCCTCCTTCTATGTCTTTATATATACCGAGACCCTTTAAGCAGCTGGCGGCGTTGTTAGTTCTGAATATCCACGTGTTAGGACCTTTTTCGTCGTTTAAATAGATTTCAAGAAAATCGTTTTTGTCAATTTTCATTGAAAATCCGCTGTTAACGCAGTGGTGTTTTGTACAATCAAAGTTTCCTACTATGTCATGGAATACAATATCATTTTTCATCAATAGCTTATCTATCTGAACAGACCATAGATATTGATTTTGTTTTTTAGATGTGGAGGTCGTAGTCTCGTCATGAGAGAATAATTTGAGTAAATTTTGTAGGTTGGTGGAGTCTAGATTAATTTCGTTGCCATATACTTTTATGATGTTTTTATCTTTCTCAGATGAGTATTTAATTTTTATATTATTGCTTTTATATACTATGTCACTATCAAGAGATTTGATTTGGCTAAAATCTTCTAGGGCTTCTAGATTAAATTTTGCATCTAAGTCATCGGATCTGAAATTGCATGATTTTGTTTTCCAGATAGCATTATGATCTTTGATAAGTTCTAAATTGAGTTTGGAGTTATCGTTCTTTCTTTTTGTGAATCCTAGATCTGATAGCAGAATCTGAGCAAATTCCGTATCGAATTTTGCGTTGATTGTTTCGCCATTTTTTCTGCTGAGATGAGTTATTTCTATCGGAACATAGCCATCCTGTACGTGTATTTTATTTGCCAAATCTTGGCTAATAAATTTTAGCGAGTTTATAGAAGAAGTGATAGATGTTTTAGCAATAAAATCTTTGCTGTCTTTTAGATTATAGACTACATGCAGATTACATGGAACCGTGTTTATAGAAGCGATGCCGTTCAGGATGACGAATCTATTATCTAGAGTCATATTTAAAGATTCGCTTTTTATTTCTAGTCCATTTAAGGTTTTACTGTTGGCATTTTTTATAGTTGCAATTGCATTAATATCCATAAAGTCCTCAGTGTTTGGAACTCCTAAGGGCATTTTGATTTTTATATCTGTATTTACCAATCCATTGATCTTTTTGATATCAAAGATGTTGCCTTCTGATGTGAGGGATGGATTCACTAGGAACTTTCTGTAATTCTGAACATCGCCCTTAGATTTTAAATCAATGACCATTGTTACGTCATCTTCTGAGTAAGTGATGGTAGTGGTGCCATCAAAAATTGTGGCATCTTTTAGTTGGCCTTCAGACACTTTGATTATCAAGTAATCATTGAATATATCCATGTGGCCCCTCATGTTTGTAAGGGCATCGAACTTTTCTGAATAATCCATTTTGAGGTTTTGGAATGTTATAGTACCAAGTTTGAAGCTTTCCCCATGTTTCTTGTTGGTGTCAAACGCAAAGTTGGCGTTACATTTTCCTTTTGATAAACTTGTTGTAACCCATTTCTGAGCTTGGCTGAATTGGGTAGAAGGCCATAGATATTGTAATTGATCAACATCAACATTAGTGACTTTGACATTGAGATTTTTCAGCGTGATATCTCTGTCGAATGCAGCGTTTGCTGTGATCTGGCCATTATTTGGTGTAGTGATTTTTAAATCTCTCATGTGGAAGTATCCTTTTGTGTCTGTTTCAGCTTTGACCTCGATGGAGCTAAAGATACTTGAGGGTATTACATTATGACTTTTCAAGTTTAGTGCGATATGAGATATGGGTTGATTCTTGTGGTGTGCAATTTCCAGGAACCCATCGACTTCTGATCTCGAATCTAGAGCCGGATTGATTTGATAAAAATACTCATGCGATGATGCGTAAATGAGCAACCAAGTGGGCAATCTTGAAATTGTTGATTCCATTTTGAAGGTGTCATTATTTCGTGAGATGAGAGAACGAATGCTGGCTGTTTTGTCTTTGCCACTAAAAGTAGTGTTAGAGATTATTCCATTATCTGATTCTGTAATGGTTTGTGTTACACTATATTTGATGTTGTCTCTAGTAACGCTTGAATCAAAAATCTCAAGTTTTTTGACCTGGAATAGCTTGTGCCCAGTAAAATTGCCTAATCCTTTCTCTAGAAAAGGCATGGATTTTTGTTTAGACGTACTAAGAGTTTTTGCATGGGGTAAATTGTTGAGATTTAAATGAGCCCCTGCCACGGTGACATTTGTTGGTAGGGATAATGTCCTTAAGAAATTGCTGGTGTCAAAATCTATGTGAACGTTTCTAATCTCAAGAAATCGATTTTCAGTGCTATTTTGATCTACAGTTACCCCGACGTCTACTAAAACGTTACCATCTTCTGCTAGTTTTATGCGAGGGTTGTCGATGTGAATTTTGTATATTTTATTGCGGTTATATAGCTTTTCTGCATATCTTAATAATTTACAGTCTAGACTTTTCTCTTGATAATCATTTAGCCATATCCATCCTGATCCAATCACAGATACCAATAAAAATAATATGACAGTGCTAAAGTAAGAGGAGACTACAAGAGACTTTTTTATCAATTTCTTGCTTCGCTTAATAAATTTGCTCGATTTTTTATCTTGTTTGTCTGTCATAGTGAGATATATCTCTTTACCAAAATTATTATTTTTTAAAGGAGCTTTTACAATAAAAACGTTATATGTTATAAGAGATTTAGCGCAGAGCATTATATAGTAAGTGCCATAAATAATAAAGAAATTAATTTTATGTTAAAAAAGGTCAGAAAAGCGATATTCCCTGTAGGGGGTCTTGGCACTAGATTTTTACCAGCTACTAAATCGATTCCCAAGGAAATGCTTCCTGTGGCGAGTAAGCCATTGATACAGTACGCCTTTGAAGAAGCCATGAAAGCTGGAATAGAGCAATTTATCTTTGTTACCGGACGCAATAAAAGTACAATTAACAACCATTTTGACTATTCCTATGAGCTTCAAGAGGAGTTATCAAAGAATGATAAAAATGTTGAGTTGGAGTTAACGAAGGGGTGGCTGCCAGAACCTGGTAAGATAATTTTTATGAGGCAGCAAAGACCTTTAGGTTTGGGGCATGCGATATTATGTGCAAAGGATGTAGTTGGGAATGAGCCATGTGCTGTGATTTTGGCCGATGAATTGCTAAAGTGTAAAGATGGTTTCTTGAAAGAGATGGTTGAATATTACGACGAATTTGAGTGTAATGTCATTGGTGTGTCTGAAGTAGAAAAGCAAGATGTCAGAAAGTATGGTGTTATAGTTCCTGAATACTCAAATAATAGAATTAAAATTAAAGGTATGGTTGAGAAACCTAGCCCTGAAGAAGCACCTTCTAATCTATCTATTGTGGGTAGGTACATATTGAAGCCAAGCATTTTTAAGTTTCTTTCTCATACGAAGGTTGGTAAGAATAATGAGATACAATTAACAGATGCTATGGCACAAATGTCGAAACATGAAGAGTTTGATGCTTTAGTGTTCAAGGGCGAGAGATTCGACTGCGGTTCTCAGGAGGGTTTCTTGGAGGCAAATATTGTTTATTCTTTAGATAATAAAGATATAGCAGATGGGTTAAAAAATATTCTTAGAAAATATGGCAAATCTTAAAGTTGTTATCGTAGGTACTGGTTATGTTGGGTTGGTTTCCGGGATTTGTTTCGCAGAAATGGGACATCATGTTACGTGTGTAGATTCTGATGTCCATAAAATTAATGGCCTACTCAATAATAAATTGCCTATATATGAACCTGGCCTTGAGGAAATGGTTCTGAATAATGTCAAAAAAAATAGGGTAGCTTTTACTACGAATCTGGAAGAAAGCGTGGTGCAAGCTGATGTGATTGTGATAGCTGTCGGTACTCCATCAGGTGAAGATGGGAGTACTGATTTAAGTTATGTTTTTAATGTAGTAAAGAATATTAAAGATATCAGAAAAGATGCTGTGGTAGTTATTAAATCGACTGTACCTCCTGGTACTTGTGATAATGTTGCTGATATTCTTGAGGCCCAAATAGGTAAACCGGTTGATGTGGCGTCGAACCCGGAGTTTTTGCGAGAAGGAAATGCTATAGAAGATTTTATGCGACCAGATCGTGTGGTGGTTGGCTGTGAAACAGGGCATGCTATGAGTATTATGGAGAAATTATATTCTTATCACATAAAAAATGGCGTAAAGATAGTAGGCACTAACAGAATTACTGCTGAACTAATCAAGTATGCGGCTAATACTTTTTTGGCAGCTAAAGTTGCATTTATCAACGAGATGAGCTCAATCTGTGAAAGGGTTAATGCCAATGTTCATGACTTGAGAGTTGGTCTTGGCTCTGATTCAAGAATTGGTCCTAAATTTTTACAACCAGGACCAGGTTTTGGGGGGTCATGTTTTCCAAAAGATATTAGTTCATTAATTTATTTTTCTGATCATGTGCATTCTAACAATATATTAGTAAAATCCATAATCGAATCTAACAAAAAGCGCATTGCAGAAGTCGCAACTTATGCTGAGAGAATGGTAAAGAAAGGTGAGAGCATTGCTGTTCTTGGGCTGACATATAAAGCAGATACAGATGACGTCAGAACAAGTCCCGCTATTGATATAGTGAGAATTCTTCTAGATAGATATAAGATTAAGGTTTACGAGCCGATGGGTGAAGAGAGCGCCAAGAAAGTTCTCAAAGATAAAGTTGAGTATTATCGTAGTCCCTATGATGCTGCTTCTGATGCTTCTTTGGTTCTTATTACTACTGAGTGGGATGAGTTTAGGGGTATAGATCCCATAAAAATGAAGGCTAGGATGAAATTAGCGCAGATTTATGATGTTCGAGGAGTGATAAATACTAAATCTTTTATTAGAGCAGGGTTCGCTGTAAAAACAGTTGGAATGAGTGATGTCAGAGGCGTATAATTTTATTCATCTTAGAACCTATAGTTCGTATTCTTTATTGGAAGGGGCGATAAAAGTTCCTGATTTAGTAGCAAAAGTTCGCGATAATAATATGCCAGCTATTGCTGTTACTGATAAAGGTAATTTATTTGCTGCGCTAGAATTTTCTACGGCTGCGAGTGATAAGGGATTACAGCCTATTATTGGTTGTGATTTTAATTTTGATCCACAAATAGAAGATAATAATAAACTCAAACAAGATCGAATATTAGTTATTGCTAAGAATGCTATTGGCTACCAGAATCTATTGAAAATTTCTAGCTACTATTATTCTCAAAACGAAGAGGTAATAACGCTAGACTTTTTGAGAGGATTTGCTGATGGTTTAATTGTTCTGAGTGGTGCTCACACGGGCACTCTAAATAGATTATTAATTGAAAAGAAAAGAGATTTGGCTGAAAAGTTTTTAACTGAATTAAGTCGAGTGTTTCCAGATCATCTTTATGTGGAAATTATGCGAGTTGGGGTTTCTGAGGATGATTTAGTAGAAGATTCTCTTATAGAGCTTGCTTATAAACACAACATACCTCTTGTAGCTACTAATAATGTATATTTTCTTGAGAAAGAGATGCATGAAGCACATGAGGTCTTGCTTTGTATAGCTGATAATAAGTATTTAGCTGATGAAGGTAGGCGTATAGTGACTCAAAATTGCTATCTCAAGTCTGCTTCTGAGATGGCAAATCTATTTGCAGACATACCTGAGGCTATTGAAAACACCGTGGAAATAGCGCGTAGGTGTTCGATCAAATCAGAGGTTCATAAGACATCTTTCCCTGAGTACAAGGTTACTTTGGGAAAAAATGAGAATGAAGAGTTAAGGATACTAGCTAAGCAAGGATTGGTAGGAAGATTAGATTTAGTCAATAGTCTTGATCCTTTGGATGGGGAAGAAAAATTAGCTAGAGAAAAAGTTTATACTGATCGATGTGATTATGAGCTTAATGTTATAGAGCAAATGGGTTTTGCTGGGTATTTTCTCATAGTGTCTGATTTTATTCGATGGGCTAAACGTGAAGGTATTCCTGTTGGGCCTGGTAGGGGATCTGGTGCTGGTTCGGTAGTGAGTTGGACTTTAGACATTACAGATGTTGATCCAATAAAATTTGGGCTGCTTTTTGAGCGATTCTTGAACCCTGAAAGAGTATCATTGCCAGACTTAGATATTGATTTCTGTCAAGATAGGCGTGATGAAGTAATCAGATATGTTCAAGAAAAATATGGAAAGGATAAGGTCGCGCATATCATTACGTTTGGTAAATTACAGGCCAGAGCGGTGGTACGAGATGTAGGGCGTGTTTTGTCTTTGCCGTATACTCAGGTAGACATGATAGCGAAGATGATACCTTTTAATGCCGTTAATCCGGTGAGTTTAGAGAAAGCAATTGAGATGGAGCCAGGACTTAGTGCTGCTAGGAAATCTGATTCCCGTATTGCAAAGTTGCTCGATATTTCTTTAAAATTGGAAGGCCTTCACAGGCATGCATCTACTCATGCTGCTGGCATAGTAATTTCTAGAAGTAAACTAGATGAGGTAGTGCCCCTTTATAAGGATTCTAAAGGTGGGATTCCGGTAATTCAATATTCAATGAAATATGCGGAAGCCGCTGGCCTTATTAAGTTCGATTTTCTTGGATTAAAAACTCTAACTGTGATCAGTAATTGTGTGGATCTGATACATAAAAAAGATCTACATTTCGATCTCAATAAGATCAATTTTTCTGATAAAAAAACTTTTGAGATGTTATCGCGAGGGAAATCTTCAGGGGTATTCCAATTTGAAAGTATGGGCATGAAAGATTACTTAAACCAAATGAAGCCAGATTCAATAGAAGATATAATTGCTCTTGGTGCTCTTTATAGGCCTGGTCCTATGGATAATATACCGCGTTATATTGAATGTAAGCATGGACGAGAAGTGCCGCAATATCCTCATCCAAAACTTGAGAATGTGCTACAAAAAACCTTCGGTGTAGCAATTTACCAAGAACAGGTTATGGAAATAGCAAGAAGTTTAGCTGGCTATACTTTAGGTGCCGCTGATTCTCTCAGAAAAGCCATGGGTAAGAAAATTAAAGCAGAAATGGATGCCCAGCGCGAGATATTTGTCAAAGGGTGTATAGCCAATGATATTGAGGAGAAGAAAGCCATTGAGATTTTTGAGTTAGTTGCCAAGTTTGCAGGGTACGGCTTTAATAAAGCTCATGCTGTTGCTTATGGGGTCATTTCGTATCAAACTGCATATCTAAAAGCAAATTATCCCGTAGAAATGATGGTATCTATTTTGAATACTGAAATTGATGATACAGATAAAATCAGTTTATTTATTGAAGATGCTAGGGGCATTGGGATCTCTGTAGAATCTCCTGATATAAACTTGTCTGAAGCTTATTTTTCCATTGATAAGGAAACTTCTGGTATTCGTTATGCTTTAGGAGCTATAAAGAATGTTGGCGTTAATGCCATGCGGGATCTAGTTTTTGAGAGAGACAAAAACGGGTTTTATCAAGATATAAAAGATTTAGTTCAGAGGGTAGGGAATTCTGTTTTGAATAAACGTCAACTTGAGTATTTGGTAAAATCTGGAGCGCTGGATTCGTTACACAGCAATAGAAATTCGCTTTGTGAGTCAGTGAATATGCTGATTGATTACAGCAATAAATATCTAGAGGAAAAGAATAGTCAGCAAATAAATTTATTTGGCAGAGCAGGCGATAGTGCTGAATACGATCTACAGTTATCACAAGTTACGGATTGGGATTTTGATGAGAAATTAAACAATGAATGTGCGGCGATAGGATTTTATTTGTCTGGGCATCCTTTAGGAGTGTATGAAGAGTATTTCAAAAAAATTTCAGTACTAGGTGCCACTCAAATACGTAACGAATTAGGAGTAGGAAGATTTTCTATAAAGATGGCAGGAATACCCGTGGCAGTTAAGATAAAATCATCACCAAAAGGCAGATATATGATTTTATCTTTTTCAACTTCTAGCGGGATATTAGATGTTACTATTTTTGATGACCAAATTCTGGAAAAATCTCGAGATATTATTTATGGAAAAGTGCCTTTAATTATTCAAGCTGAAGTTCGGAAAGAAGGTGAGATGGAGCGTATCACTGTTCAATCTTTGGGGCGCCTCGACTCTTATTTGCAACAACAGAATCATGCTATTACCATAGAAATTGAGAATATTGATGCTATTAAAAATCTTTCTTCATTTATCTCCGAATCTAAGGATTCTAATAATTCGTCGATTTTCCTGAAATTAAAAGTTTATGGTAATGTGGTGACTATGTCTCTGCCTTCGGTTTATGTGTGTAATTTAAATAAAGTTTCTATGACCAATCTTCCACAAGGAGTTTTGGCTATTCATCATAATACATAAATTAGCTTGAGATTAGCAGCTCTTCATATTCTTAAAGTTTTTGTCTGTCAAGCCTGTCATACTACTCCTTCCTAAGGGGTTTTGTAGCTTTCTATGAAGCTACCTGGGCGCATCATACTCTTATTGTTAATAATTGAAAGTGGGCATAGTGAAATCTAAAGACGTGCAATAAAATTTAATTAGTAGAAATATTACAAATGAGAGCTCGCGATATCATTTATGATACTAATATGCTTCTGCGCTGCTGGGGAAGATTTATTTTTGATGTTTACAAGTTCATATCCTGATTTCCATAATGCCCATGCTTGAGCTCTGAGCCATGTATCTTCATCTAAATTGAGATTATGTTTAAAAATTTGGCGTGATTTGTCGTTAAATAAAGTAAAAGCTATGGAAAGATCGCAAGCCGGATCTCCAATTGCACAAGCACCGAAGTCTATTACTGCAGCTAATTTTTCATTTTCTATTAAGATATTACCACTAGCCAAATCTCCATGAATCCACACAGGAGGTTTTAGCCATTTTGTGCTAGAAGCTTTAGTCCAAAGAACGCATGCTTTTTTACTATCTATTACGTTCTTAAGTTGCTCAAAATATCTTAGAGCTCCACATTCGTAAACAGAGGTATGTTCCCCGCGCCAATAATTATGTAGGCCTGGAATTGGGGCATTTTTAGTGTCGATTCTTTGTAATTCATTCAGAAAACTTGCTAAGTCTTGAGCGATGTTTTCGAGTGCGTGTGGAGATAATTTGATGCTCGCGGCACTTTCTCCGTCAATGTAGTTATAAATTGACCAATGCCACGGGTAATTTTTTGATGGGTTGCCAATTGTTATTGGTTTAGGAATTGGTATAGAAATAGTCTTTGCAAATTTATGCAGTAACATTTGTTCTTTATGCACTTTTAAGGCGTATGTTGCTCCCATAGGTAAGCGGATTAACATATCTGTTCCTAAATGGAACATTGCATTATTCTGGCCCTTATATTTTACGTGTTTTATCTTTAGATGAGCCCGCTGTGGAAACTGTTCTTTTATTAAAGATTGCGCTGTATTTATAGTAAGGCTGATTTGATTTTCGCGCACTTCTTCTATTGAGTCGATTATTCTCTCTACTGGTTCAATAATATCTCCGGAAGAATCTATTATTAGACCACCAATACTTAGAGTTTTTTTCTTAAGTGCTATAGCAAAATTCTCCATATCCTGGGTAGTAAGTTCCGGCTGTTTTCTATTTATAACTAGGCGCCTTTCTATAATGGTACCCACTTTTTGGACAAGAAAAAAGGAAAAAGCAGGTATAAAATCTCCTAACAAAAAGGAGAAAGAAAATGAAAAAACAGGCAAAGAAATATAG
>Ga0114980_10001539_pt1 | contig 16504 bp, 10 predicted proteins | sample S_140806_EF_Meta_FD_87018 | JGI IMG/M metagenome (GOLD analysis project Ga0114980, IMG submission 87018) | Freshwater microbial communities from Lake Simoncouche, Canada to study carbon cycling - S_140806_EF_MetaG | ecosystem: Environmental > Aquatic > Freshwater > Lake | place: Lake...
CAGCTCAAGATCAAGGTGATGAACATCTCCAAGAAAGAGGTTCACAAGACTCTCAAGTCCTACCCGGGAGCCAATTGGGATCAAAGTCCGCTCTTCAAGAAGATGTACGAGGAAGAGTTCGGCACGCCGGGCGGCGAGCCTTTCGGCACCATGATCGGAGATTTTGAGTTTGACCACAGCGCACCAGATGTCGAGTGCTTGAGAGGCCTTTCCAAAATCGCCGCCACCGCCCATTGCCCTTTCATCTCCGCCGCTGGTCCCAGCCTGCTGAACATGGAAAGCTGGCAGCAGCTCGGTGACAAGCGTGACCTCGCCAAGATCTTCGACACCGCCGAATACGCCGCTTGGCGCAGCCTGCGTGATGAGGAGGACTCCCGCTTCATCGGGATGACGATGCCCCGCTTCCTTTCCCGGCTCCCATACAGCACGAAAAACAATCCCGTGGATGCGTTTGCCTTCGAGGAAGATGCCACCAGCTCCAATCACGAGAACTTCGTCTGGTCAAACGCAGCCTATGCCATGGGCACCAACATCACCCGCGCCTTCAAAAAGAGCGGCTGGTGCGCCCAGATTCGAGGTGTGGAAAGTGGCGGTCTCGTTGAGAACCTACCCGTTCACACGTTCCCGACGGATGACGGCGGCGTGGACATGAAGTGCCCTACGGAGATCGCCATCACAGACCGCCGCGAGCATGAGCTGGCCCGCCTCGGCTTCATGCCCCTTTCCCATTGGAAGAACACGGATTACGCGGCCTTCATCGGGGCGCAATCTCTTCAGAAGCCCGCCAAGTTTGATGATAAGGACGCCACAGCGAACGCCAACCTCTCCTCCCGCCTGCCCTACCTCTTTGCCTGCTGCCGCTTTGCCCACTTCCTTAAGTGCATCGTGCGCGACAAGATCGGCTCGTTCAAAGAACGTGACGATATGGAGCAGTGGCTCAATAGCTGGATCATGCAGTATGTGGTGGATTCCGGCGCGAGTGACGAGATCAAAGCAGAGAAGCCCCTCGCCTCCGCACAGGTCGAAGTGCAGTCCAATCCCGAGGATCCCGGTTACTACAAAGCGCAGTTTTACCTGCGTCCGCACTTCCAGCTCGAAGGTGTTAACGTGAGCCTCCGCCTCGTCTCCCGCCTGCCTTCCGAACGCAAAGCGTGATCCATTTCCCCAGTGATAACAAACACTCGAACAGCAAACCGTTAACCACCCAAACACCACCATGGCATTCGATACCTACCTCCAAATCGACCCGATTAAGGGCGAATCAACCGACGAAAAACACAAAAGCTGGATTGAAGTATTCTCCTTCTCCCACGGCGTATCCCAACAAGGTTCCGGTGCCGTCAGCGGCGGATCCTCGCGTGTCGCAGGCAAGGTGGATGTGCAGGACTTCACCATTACCAAGCGTCTTGACCTCAGCAGCCCCTACCTCAACAAGAACTGCTGCTCCGGCAAGCACCTTGACAAGGCCGTTGTGGAAATCTGCAAGAGCACCGGACAGAAGGAAGTGTTCTACAAATACACCTTCGAGAACGTGGTCATCTCCTCCGTCAGCATCGGCGGTGGTCAAGGCCAGGAGTTTCCTGTGGAAACAGTCTCCTTTACCTTCGGCAAGGTGAAATGGGAATACAATCACTTAGACAACAAGTCGGGTGCCAAGGTGGCCAGCATGTCCGCCTCCCACGACCTCGTCAAAAACGTCACCGCGTAAAGCGAGGCCGGGGCTGCCGGTCCATCAAACCGGCCAGAGGCGTGCCTCCCTCACCGGGGCACGCCTTTTTCATTTTTTCTGTGCCCGTTCAGTTCAATCGTTCTTGCTCTCATGACTGCTCCCGAGGAAATCCAGGCCAAACTTAAGTCCAACGACCCAACCGGCGCTCTCGCCGCGTGCAAGGCGGCAATTCGCAAGGCCCCAACGGATGGCGAGCTGCGTTTCATGCTTTTTCAGCTCCTCAGCCTGCTGGCGGACTGGGAGGGTGCCTCGAACCAACTCGTGGCCTACTCCGAGCTGGTCGGGCGGCAATCCCCCCTTCCCATCATTTTCAACCAAGTCATCCAGGCTGAGGTGCGACGAAAGTACATCTTCCAAGGCGAGGAGTCTCCCACCATCTTCGGCGAGCCGCCTGCATGGGTTCCTTATTTGCTTCAGGCCCTTACGGCTTCAGCCCGACAGCAGCCCGATGATGCCGCCGCCCTGCGCCAGAAGGCGCTGGAGGAGGCACCGGCCGTTTCGGGCAGCATCGACGGGCAGCCATTTTCTTGGATTATGGATGGAGACAGCCGCATCAGCATTCTGGTGGAGGCGATCATCCACGGGCAATACTACTGGGTGCCGCAGTCACGTCTCCGGGCCATCCGTATGGAGCCCCCGACCCAGGCTCGCGACGCCATTTGGGCCGCCGCCACTCTCACCCTGGACAACAGCTCCGAAATCTCGGCTTTTATCCCTGTCCGCTATCCCGGAGCACAGTCCTGGACGAGTGAAGCATTGAAGCTGGCGAGGGAGACCGCCTGGGAAAGCCCGGTGGATAATTTCTACCTCGGCAGCGGCCAGCGTGTCTGGATGACGGATATCGGCGAGCATGCCCTGCTCGATACCCGTGAGATCATCTTCAACCCGCCGGCTTGAGCCGGCACAGGCCATGACGGAAGAAGCTGAACACCGCCTCCCTTGCCTCTTTGACCGGCTTGTCGATGAGGCACCCAGCCAGCGCGGCGACCTTGCCTCGAGGCGAAAAATTCAGCTCAAGGAATACAAGAGTTTTGTGCTTCGAGACCTCCGCTGGCTTCTGAACTCTCCTCGACACCTGCCTGACTCGGAAATCTACGATTATCCGCTCGTTTCGCGTTCCGTGCTGAATTACGGAACCAGGGATCTGGCGGGCATGACCTCCTCTTCCCTCGATGCGCTGGAGATCGAGACCCAGCTTCGTGATGCCATCCTGGAGTTTGAGCCGCGTATCATTGCTGATTCCCTCCACGTCCGGCTTGTTCACGGCAGCGAAGACGGCAAAGTCTCCTTTGAGATCAACGGGCAGCTCTGGGCACATCCCCACGCCGAACGTGTCGTCTTCCGCACGGAGATGGACCTCGAAACCGGGGCATGTGACATCGTTTCCGCCACATGAACCGCGCCTTCCTCGAACTCTACGAAAACGAGCTCCGGCACATCCGGGAGCATGCGGCTGAATTCGCCGCCGCCTATCCGAAGATCGCTGCCAGACTGGCTTTGGATAAGGAAGCCCGCGATGCCTGCCCCGACCCGTTCGTCGAGCGCTTGCTCGAGGGCTTCGCTTACCTCGCAGCTCGCGTGCAAATGAAGCTGGAGGCGGAGTTCCCCCGCTTCACGCAGGGCATCCTGGAAACGGTCTATCCCGACTACATGGCTCCCTGGCCCTCGGCGGCCATCGCTCGCTTTGAGCCAAAGTATGACGACAAATCACTGCTCGACGGTGCAGTGCTTCCACGTGGGGCTTCGCTGAGTTCACTCCGTGTGAAGGACGAGGCCACCACCTGCACCTTCACCACCGCCCACGAGCTACGCCTTCTGCCGCTTAGTGTGATGGAGGGGAAGAAAGGCGGTGAATATCACACACGAAACTTAGGCGAGCTAAACCTCACCCGCTTCTGCCAGGATGCCAGAGCGGCCCTCAGACTACGCCTCGTACTTCATGGACCTGACGATGTCACATTGGACAAGCTGGTGGCAGACCGCCTCGTCTTTTTCGTTCATGGAGAAGATCATCTGCCCTCGTTGATTCTCGAAAGCATCTTCTCCCATGCCCGTGGCATTCTCATCACGGCCGCCGGAGATTCACGGCACAAATCCGCCACCTGGCTTGATCGCAGCTCGCTCGAGCACGCGGGCTTTTCAGAGACCGAGGCCATGCTGCCATGCGGCCCCAGTTCCTTTGACGGGCATCGTATTCTCCGGGAACACTTCCTCCTGCCTCAGCGTCATCATTTCTTCGCCGTCAACGGCATCCGTGCCGCTTTGAAGCAGCTCCAAGGACGTGAGTTTGATCTGATCATACCTTTGCGGGACAAACAAGACGGACTGGAGGGCTTTGTCACGGGGGAGCTCTTCCAACTCAATTGCACTCCGATCGTAAACCTCTTCCGCAAACGTCTCGATCGCATTCCTTTGGGGCCTGGCTTCACCGAGTATCAGGTCATCCCCGACCGCTTGCGCATGCTCGACTACGAGGTGCATACCGTGCTCGATGTGACGGGTTATGGCCGCACCTCCACGGATCAGCAGGCCTTCCATCCCTTCTATTTGCAGCCAGCGCAGGCCGCCTCTCCTGTTGGATTCTACGCCGTCAACCGGCTTCCCCGCACGTTGTCTGAAAACGAGCGGCACTTTGGCGCACGGTCCAGCTACGCAGGTAGCGAGGTCTTCCTCAGCCTCGTGGATCCTTCCTCTGCGCCTTTCTCTCCACGACTTGAGCAATTGGCAGTCACGGCGCTATGCACAAATCGCCACCTACCTCTCACGATGCCGAAGGGCCTTGGTGACACTGATTTTCTTCTCGAAGACCACGCCGCCGTCGCCCGAGTGCGCTGCCTCGTCGGCCCCAGCTCGCCGCGAGCCTCCTTTGCCGAAGGCAGGCACGCCTGGCGAGCCGTCAGCATGCTCTCGCTGAACTATCTCTCCCTCACGGATAACAAAACAACCTCGGGTGTGCTCGCCCTGCGTGAGCTGCTGCGCCTGTTTACAAACGCCAGTGTGAGCAGTCAGCGCATGCTGGACGGCATTGTGTCCGTGGAGTCCAGGCCCTCGCTCGCTCGCAGCCCTGGTGGCGGCCCGGTGGTTTTCATCCGTGGCATGGACGTCGATCTAACTTTGGACGAGGACCGGTTTGCCGGCTCCGGGGTATTCACACTTGCCAGCGTGCTCGATCAATTCTTAGCCCGCTACGTCACCATCAACAACTACACTCGGCTGAGGCTTCTCACCGTGCAAAGAAAGGAGGTGCTATCATGGCCCCCGAGGCTCGGCAGGATCCCGCCGCTCTGATGCAGGCCCTCAGCACGGAGCCCTGGCGCTTCGATTTCTTCCAGGCCGTTCGCCTCCTGGAATGCCTGCATGACTCCGCCCCTCGCGTCGGGAGGTCCAAGATGCTGCGTGAGGATACCGTGCGCTTCGGCCAGCTCCTCAGCCTGGCCTGCGCCCCGAGCAGTCTGGCCGCTCCGCAGAATGAACGCCGACCACAAAAGATCACGGTAGAGTTCACCGGCCTCACCGGGCCTCATGGCCCTATGCCGCTGCGGCTCACCGAATTCATCCGCAACCGGCTGCGTGGTATCCAGGACCCTGATGCGCCGCAATTCGAGTCCGATTCATCTGAAAAGTCAGGCTCCATCGCTCCAAAAGACTCCACTCTGGCCGAGTTCCTCGATCTCTTCCATCACCGCATGATCGCTCTGTTCTACAGGGCCTGGGCGGTGGCTCAGAAAACGGTCGATTTTGATCGCGCGGAAGACCGCAGCTTTGCCGAATGGACGGCCAGCCTCGCCGGCTTGGGCCTGCCCGAACTCGACGGGCAGGACAGCATTCCCACTTGGGAAAAACTGCCATTTACCGGACATCTCGCCTGTCAGACGCGACATGCCGGAGGACTCGAGGGCATCCTGGCGGCCACTTTTTCCACTCCGGCAAAAATCTATTCCTTCACCGGCCATTGGATCAACCTTCCCGAGCAGGAACGCTGCAAGCTCGGAGACCGAAACCGTCCGGGCACGCTTGGGAGCAGTTGCGTCGTTGGCACTCGGATGTGGGATCAGAACCTCAAATTTACCATACACCTCGGCCCGATCTCCCTTCAGCAGTTTAGTGCTTTTCTCCCTGGCTCGGCCTGCCATCGCCGATTGCATGACTGGATCGATTTTTACACCGGTAAGCAGTATTACTGGAAGGCGGTTGTTTTGCTGAAAAAAGAAGAGGTGCCGAAGATTTGTCTTGGTCGCTCGGGACAGCTTGGGTACACTTCTTGGCTTGGCAGTCTCCCGTTCACGCATGATCCTGGTGATTATCAGGTTCGTGGAGGCGGCCTCACCGCAGCGGAAAATTCGTAAAATCACTCCCGCACAGACCTCACCCTCAACTCATCCCTCCCTATGGCTGAAATCCGCCCCGCTGATCTTTTCGGACGACTGAACCGCCTCGCTTACAAAAGCATGGAAAGCGCCACCACCTTCTGCAAGCTGCGTGGCAATCCCAGGGTCGAGCTCATTCACCTGATGCACCAGTTGCTCAACGAGCAGGACAGTGACCTCCATCGCATCATCCAGCACTTCAGCCTCGATCCATCGAAGCTCAGCACTCACCTTCAGCGCAGCCTCGACCTACTGCCCCGAGGCTCCAGCAGCATCAGCGGCTTCTCCCAGCCCTTGCGAGAGGCTGTCGAGCAGGGGTGGGTCTATGGTTCGCTAATGTATAAGCAGGGCAAAGTCCGCACCGGGCACCTCGTGGTCGGCCTTCTAAAAAGCCCCAGCCTGTCCAGCCACTTCCTCGCCCTCAGTGACGAGTTTCGCAAAATCAACGCCGAGCAGATCACCGATGAGTTTACCAAAATCGTCACCGGCTCAACCGAGGACGGCATGACGGAAACAGTCGGTGCAGGTGCCGCTCCCGGCGAGGCCAGCGGAGCTGTCCAGGCAGATGGCAAAGCTGGCAGCTCGCTTGCCCAGTTCGCCGTCGATCTCACCCAGCGGGCACGCGATGGCGAGATCGATCCCATTCTCGGTCGAGACGAGGAAATCCGCCAGATCGTGGACATCCTCATGCGCCGTCGGCAAAACAATCCCATCCTCACAGGAGAGGCAGGCGTCGGCAAGACCGCTGTGGTCGAGGGCTTTGCCCTTCGCATCGCCAGTGGTGATGTCCCGCCTGCACTCAAGGAGGTCAGCCTATTGTCACTCGACCTCGGCCTTCTGCAGGCAGGTGCCAGCATGAAGGGCGAATTCGAAGACCGGCTCAAAAAAGTCATCGAGGAAGTCCAGTCATCCCCAAAACCCATCATCCTGTTCATCGACGAGGCACACACCCTCATCGGTGCGGGAGGTCAGGCCGGCCAGAATGACGCCGCGAATCTTTTGAAGCCCGCCTTGGCCCGTGGCACCCTCCGCACCATCGCCGCCACCACCTGGGCCGAGTACAAAAAGTACTTCGAAAAAGATCCCGCCCTGACCCGCCGCTTCCAAGTCATCAAGGTGGAGGAGCCTGACGAGGAAAAAGCCGTTCGCATGATCCGCGGCCTCGCCCCCGTGCTCGAAAAGCATCACAAGGTTCCCGTGCTCGATTCCGCCCTCGAAGCCGCTGCCCGCCTCTCTGGCCGCTACATCCCTTCCCGACAGCTACCGGATAAGGCCGTCAGCCTCATCGACACTGCCTGCGCCCGCGTCGCCATCAGCCAGCATGCCACCCCGGCGGAGATTGAGGATTGCTCCCGCTTGATCGACGTTCTGAAAACCGAGATCGAAATCCTCGAAAAAGAGGGAGCCATCGGCGTCGATCACACCAAGAGGAAGACAGACGTCGCTAGCCGCGTCGCCACTGAAGAAGAACGCCTCACAGGTCTCACTGAACGCTGGCAAAAAGAGAAATCCCTCGTGCAAAAACTCCTCGCTGCCCGCCTGGAAACCCAAAAAGCCGAAGCGGGTGCCAAGCCAGCTCTCCTCGCCCAGTGTCTCGAAATCGAAAAAGACCTCGCCACCATGCAGGGCGAGACCCCGCTCGTCTTCCCCCATGTCGATGAGCAGGCCGTCGCGGCTGTCATCTCGGATTGGACCGGCATTCCTGCGGGGCGCATGGTCAAAAACGAGATCGAACAGACACTCAAGCTGGCGGACATCCTCGAACGCCGTGTCATCGGCCAGCGTCACGCTCTTGAAACCATCGCCCGCCGCGTGCAGACGAGCCGCGCACGGCTTGATAACCCCAACCGGCCTATAGGCGTTTTCATGCTTGCTGGCCCCAGCGGCACCGGCAAGACCGAAACCGCCCTCACCCTAGCCGAGACACTATTTGGCGATGAGAGCAGCCTCATCTCCATCAACATGAGCGAGTTTCAGGAGTCCCACACCGTCTCCACTCTCAAGGGAGCGCCTCCCGGATACGTCGGCTACGGGGAAGGCGGCAAGCTCACCGAGGCCGTCCGCCGCCGCCCCTACTCCGTCGTCCTCCTCGACGAGGTCGAAAAGGCTCACCCGGATGTGCATGAGATCTTCTTCCAGGTCTTTGACAAAGGCTGGATGGAAGACGGGGAAGGACGCTTCATCGACTTCAAAAATACCCTCATCATCCTCACCAGCAACGCCGCCCAGGACGTCGTCACCAGTCTCTGCAAAGACCCCGAACTCATCCCCGATGCCGAGGCCCTCGAAAAGGCCATGCGCACGCCTCTTACCAAGGTCTTCCCGGATGCTCTGCTCAACCGCCTCGTCGTCGTCCCCTACTACCCCATCAGCCAGCAGATGCTCCGCACCATCATTACGCTCAACCTCCGCAAGGTGGAAAAGCGTGTGAAGGAAAACCACGGCATCCCCTTCCACTACGGCGAGGACGTCATCGACCTCATCGTCCAGCGCTGCACCGAGCTCGAACGCGGTGCCCGCCTCGTCGATGCCATCGTCACCAACCAACTCCTCCCCGAGATCGGCCGCGAATTCCTCACCCGCATGATGGAAGGTCGACCTCTGGAGAAGATCACCGTCAAGGCTGAATCAGGTGACTTTGCGTTCGAGTTTTGAAGTAACCTCCACAGAATCGAAATTCAACACCGCCAAATCTCATGCCAAGAATTGATGAAGCACAGACCCGTGAATTGCTGAGAGCCAGCTCAGACAAGCTTGTTAATTCCTGGCAGAAGGATGCCCCGCTCATCAAGTCGCTCACGAAGGTGCTCAATGCATCCCTGGACGTGGCGGCAGATGCGCAAAAGAATGGTGGAATTGCATCCAAGCAAGGGCTCTCCCTCGCCCTTGCCAAAAAGTCGAGCGGGATGCTCGACACCACCGCAAAGGCCACTGGCGGCTCTGGATTGAAGGCTGCAAGTTTCCTAACTTCCCAGACTCTTGACACCATAGGGTTGATCAAGGTTGCGGGGTATACCCCGGCGAAAGCAACCGCCGTGATCACATTGACCATGGCCAAAAAGATGGTTGGGGCAGCCGGAATGGCCCAGCTGGACAAATGCAAGACCGCTGTCGCTACGCTGGCTGTGACGGCTGGCCTTGGTGTGGTCGGATGCAGCACTGGCATTGGATGTGTCATTGGTGCCATTTCCATTGCTGCCGACGCCTTTGATGTTTATGCACAGTGCAGCAAAGATGCTCCGTGAAGACTTATTTTCCATTTTCGCGCACCCCACGCTCCATGGTTCTCTTCCTAGGAGTGATTGCTCTTTGCGTCAAGCCGTCCTTCTCTCAGGACCAATACCGCACCTTTGTTCCCACCAAGGACGTGGCGATGCTAGTCGATGTCTCGGTTTCGGTGAAAAAAGATTCGGGAGGTCACGAAGAGGCCCGAGGTATCATTCAGGCCATTGTCTCGGGGGAAGGACTTGGTGGATCCAAGTTTAAATCAAACTGGAGCATGGATGCCAATCCCGAGATGGTCGGGCTGTTTGGTGCTTACCTAGCGCAGGCAACCAGTGGCGACTCGGCAGAGCTTCGTCCGCTCATGGACATCCAGAATAGCTTTCTCTCCATGCATATCGGAACCGTGGAAACCGTCCTAACTCAAGGCCGGAACCCAATTCGGATTAAAAAAACGGACGAGATCAAGGGGCTGATCCAGGCGGGTTACCCGGCCATCAGTGACATGAATGACAAGAGCACCTGCTTCTGGCTCGCCATGGCACGTGCGGCGGGCACGCTTTCCCAGAGCTCCAAACTGGGGTACTACCTCTTCGTCGTCTCGGATGAAGAGGATGATCCCGATTATCGTGAGAATGGCCCTCCGGGTCACACCATCGGGGACTACATTAAATACAGCAAAGGACTCGCCAAGACCTACCCTGAGACGGCCATCCGGGGCGAGATCGCCCGATACTTTGATTACAAAGGCACCAACTCCCGCGACGTGGATATTTACCAGCCACGCGGAGACTTCAAACAGGTGCTCATCGCGAAATTCACTCACACTGCCTACCGGGAGCAGAAAGCTCGGGTAAAAATCGCCTGGTATGCCATGGGTGTCGTGCCGCAGCGAGTGCATGTCCCTCGGGTGATCCAACCGGTTCAGGCCGAGCCATTGCTGATTGCGCCGGAGGCCTATCAGCCGCCCAAATTGGAGCCAACCTTGAAGTGGCTGGGCGGCCTGTCCGAGGTTCCGCGCAAATTCTTTAACTACCAGGCTCCGTTGCTCGTCTGGCAGGTCACCAATGCGGAAGTGACGGGCTATTCAGCCAGCGGCAGGCCATCCCTGCTGATCGAAGGGCGCAGCCGCCCGGTGAAGAAACTCGCCTCCTCCAGGCACGATCTCCAAACCGCCAGCCTGCCTGCGGAACTGGCCGATGGAAGCATGGCTGCCAGCCTTCGCATGGATGGTCTGGAAAGCGAGGCAGTGAAGTTCGAGGTTCGAAGGCCGACGCTTGGCTGGCTCTTCCTTCTGGCCTGGGCATCCGCGATCATCGCTGTGGCCGTATTCGCTATTTCCTGGCACAGTCTCCGGCAGACTGGTGCCAAGAAACCAAGGCCGGCATGATGAGCTGGGTCACATTTTCTTGGTTTGAATGATCCTCAGCATGTTTCTACCGAGCAGATTGAGGAACTGCTCAGAGAGTTCTTCTGTGCTGTAGGTTTCTGCCAGATGCAGATAGTGTTTCCAGTAGTCCTGTGGTGTCGAATCGCCGCCCTTAGACTCATACTGCACAATGGACTCGATGTTCTGAGGGCCAAATTTATCGAAAAACCAAGCCGCAAATTCCTTGCCGGCGGTCTCGACCGCTGAAACAGCAGCCACTGCCAGGTAAAAAGTCTTCGAGACCATCTGCCCCACATCCGCTCGTTTCGTGGATGGCGCGCCAAGAAGAAACTGGGCCAATGATTCGTCTGGAGAGAGAGCTGGCTTGTGAAAGGACGTGGTGTATTGGTGATTTGTGACGATCTTTTCCCACATGGCCCAAACCTGCGGGTGGAGCTGGAGGAATTGCTCAGACATCAGCCCCAGCATCTGCATTGAGCGGATTAGATGAATGACCTTGCCTGCTTGGAACTTCGTGCTGCCAAGCGTGGATTGAATTTTTTCAACCGTCTTCCCCAGCCGTGCGATTTCATCTTTATACTCCGGCACCGTCAGGTGCATGCTCACCTCGTTTCTGGATAGGGCCTCTGCCACTGGTCCAGCCGCGACATTCTGAGGCAGCACGATCCCAACTTCCGCCAGCTGCTTCGCGATGCTCTCACGCCTATCAGCTGACAGCCCAGATGCCTCCTGGATGAGGCGCTCCGTCAACGTCTGCGCATCAGTAGGCTCAAGTGGAGATGCTTCGGTGGCCTTTTTGACCAGTAGAGGATCATTTCGAGCCGAAGCTTCCAATACCTTCCTCTCCTGATAAAAAGGAAACTCTTCATCCAAGGCACGCAGGCTGGTGACGCGGAACCGCTCGTCCATCTCTCCAAGCTCAGCCAAAGCATCTGCGATGTACTGCCACACCGCCGCTCCACGAGTGGAAGGATCATCGGCGGCGAAACTCTCCTGCCAGATATGCAGTCTCATCGCCGTTTTCGCGGCCCAGTCTCGTTCATTGATTACATTCATGGTGCTTGCTGCCTACCTTCCTGCCGACTAGGACTTGCGGCGGCAGGACAATAATCGCAAACCTTCCAACTAAACAAGGCGCTTTATCGAACGATCAGAAGCTCAGAGACAGCCCCATGTGCGTGTAACTATCTCCCTGCGTGGAGTACTTCGGACTCAGGTCGGCGGCATTCACAAGGGTGCGATCCAGCTTCTCCAATTGATAGCCGTAATCCAATCTGAAGGTCATCGACTTATTGAAACGGTAACGTAAGCCCAAACCGATGCTGGAGGCGTTCAAGATTTCTCCCGGTTCTGCGGCTGTGGGATTGAAGACATCCGCCCAACCATAGTCGTAAAAGACCAGAAAACGAAGCTCGTCGGTGCGGTCCTCCGCATCCATCCAGCGATCTGGGGTTTTCTTCGCGAGCCAGCGCAGCGGATGAAGAGCAGGTGAGTAAAGCTCCGTCTGGATGAAGACACCACGGTCGCCACGCATCGTACGTTCCGGGTAACCGCGAACAGAATCTTGCCCACCCAGTCCCAATTGCTCAGAAGCTACGAGATTTGCGGTGGACCACTGCCCAGTGCCGCGCACCACAAATTTGATGTCATCCAGACGCTTCGTCAGTGCTCCAAGGTCTACCAAGCGGGAGAAATTCCCGCGGAAGTAGCTGTAATCCGCCGTGCCTCCCGTACGGGCTGTCAGGAAATCCGCGTCCGTATTGTTCCGGGTGATCGAACCAGGAGCATAAAAGTAGGCTAAACTGGCTGTCGTCTCTCCCCACTTGTCCGTCTGCCGCAGGTTGTACTCTGCCACGTACTGGGCCACCTCAATCTGCGTCGGGAACACATTTACGCCGCCGAAAAACAAGTTGTTCGACTGGTTCTTGTAATCGAAACCGATGCCGACTTCGTGAAAGATGGCGAATTCGCGGGATTTGTCCTGTGCACGCTTAGCCGCTTCCGTGATGAGCCAGTCCGGCAGCTTGTAGAACCAGCGGCCGCCTAGAATCCAGGCATCACCTTCGATCAGCTGATTCACGCCTGCGGTGGGAATGTTCACCGCGCTCTGCATGAAGGCACCATAGAGCTGGATGGTGGAATTCAGGGATGGCACTGGAATTTGGTAACTGCCGATGATCGCGTGGAAGAGATCAAAATTCTCGGCACTCTGCGCCTGGAAGCCAAGCTGGTGATTGTAGCCCGTGTTGAAGGCATCGTACCAAACAAAACCGGCATTGAAGCGGTTCTCACCCAGCACCACGGTGCCGGTGTTATCCCAGCCAGTGAATGCCTGGATAGGAACGAGTTGGCGTGATTGCAGAGCCAGCTCGACATCTGTGAGGCCCAGTTCCGCGCCCGGCGTCAGGCTAACCGAGGCACTGCGATAAGGATGCGCATCCTGGCGGCCCAACCGCGCCCAAGGACTGATGTTCAGGCTTGAGACGGATTGGGTGATCGTATTCATATCCAACACTTCACCACGCTGCTTTTCCAGTGCCCGTGGCACCCGGGGGGCAGGAGCTTGATACCAGCGGCGTTTCTCCTCGCCATCATAGCGGATCTCACCCAGCCGACCTTCCAACACAGCCACCTTGAGTGTATCACCGATCTCCTGCTCAGGGATGTAAACATGAGTCGTGGGACGCTGCTCCTTGCTGTAATGCTCCAAAATATCTTTCACGATCTTGTCGAGTGTCTTGAAGCTCACTCCTTTGCCAAGATAGCGACTGCGCAACAGGCCCGTAAGGCCGTCTGCCGAGGGTGTGGTCAGCCCTTCTCCCAAGGTGACGCCCGCCGGGCTGCTGGATGGGACCTGACTGGGCTTACCTGTCACTTCTTTGCGATCATCCTTAAACAAATGGATGCCTTTGAGCTTCGGGATGAAGACCGCGTTGGGATCGAGCAATCCACCGGAAGCATCCGCGCCCTCCGCCAAGGGCGGCAGCGGCGTAAGATTGGGATTATCCGGGGTCAGTGCCATGGGTTTGGGCGCGTTCGTGGCCGGCAGCAGGGCCGGAGAACCAGTTCCGCCAGAAGCACCGCTCGCGGGGAGATCCCCAGCAGGCTCTTTCATCTTCACCGGAGGCTTGGTATCCGCCGCAGGTTTAGCGTCCACAGCAGGCTCTTTCATCTTCACCGGAGGATTGGCTACCGCCGCAGGTTTGGCCTCTTCCTTTTCGGCCGGGGCAGCGTCCTTGGTCGGCACGCTGAGCAGTGGGGATTGCACCCGGATCTGCGGCAGGCGGCTGAAATCCGGTGCGGTTCCCTGGGCATGCAGCAGGGCGGGAGCACTGACAGCCAGCGGGAGGAGCAGGCAGGCGGAGTAACGGGTGAATCGCGTTTTCATAGGCATTCGGGAGTCTGCTTTTGGGGTGATGAAATAAATGGGGGAGGCAAAATTACTGGTTCGTCAGCGGCAGACCGTCCAAGATGGATTTCGGCGTTTCATTGCCCACCTTCGAGGGATCATAGGCCGGTGTGCCATAGCCAGCTTCCATCAAATCCTGGAAGTCATAACCCAAGAACTGCAGCGGACCGAAACTGAAGGGATCGATGACGCCTTTGGACCGGCTCTGCTTGAAGGCCGCCATCAGTGCATTGAGCTGTTTACGGCGTCCTTTGTCCACCGTGACCTGCTTGGCCCCGCGTGCTGGATCCGCCATTTCCATCAGCTTCTTGAACAGGTCATCGATATTCAACTGACCCGCTTGGTCATTCACTTCCAGCGGCCCCGCGATTCCGAGAACCCACTGAGTGCTACCCGCATTCACGAAGTTCAGATTGTTGTTGGTAGTTCCGACAAAGACCGTGTTCGGGCTGAAATTGAGGGGAACGAAATTGCCGAGCGTCGAGGCGGATTGCGTATCTACATAGATAACACCAAGGCTGCCAGTCGCACTAAAACTGCCAGTTTGAACTTGGAAATTGTTAGGCCCACCCACGATACCCGGGACGCTGTTGTGATTGGCTAACAACACCATCCCATAACCAGCAGGAGTGTCGTCTCCAGTGATCGACAATGGGGCACCTGTGGCCACATTCACGATGCCATTTACCGTCATCCCGCCAGTCGTGACGATTTTCACGCCACCAGACGAACCAATGCTAGCCGTCAGGTTGAGCCCGCCACCCTGGTCAAACAGCACAAAATCGCTTCCTGCCCCCGCCATACTTACGGCACCCAAATTCGTGATTTGATTGATACCGAAACCACCTACCAGTTGATTCAGCAGCACATCGCCCCCAGCGGCGACGGTGAGTGTATGGGTTGTGATAGCTCCCGTTGGATTTTGAGCAATAGCCGCTGTGGCCTCCGCAATTAGCGATGCACCAGCGTTGATTCCCACGGTAAGATCGACGACCGATCCAGCGGCAGTCGGTGTTGTCAGCCCCCCCGGAATCAAACCATTGCCCAAGGTCAGGGTGTTGCGATCGTTCAAAGTGATATCCTCACCTGCGGCCGTAACCGTGGCGCTGAGCGCACCACCAAAATCATTGCCATTAGGCCCCACGCCAATTCCGCCCCCAACTGCATTGTGTCCTGCACGAAGTGTTCCAACCACCACCGGGTTAAAGGTGGAACCAGGGAATCCGGGAGCGACTGGAAGATTTGCCAGCGTAATGGAATTGGTGGCCTGTAAAGTCGTGGTTCCGGTAACGTTCACGTTAGCAAACGCCGATTGTGTAATGGTACCGATTGGTGCTGCGCCCACACCGTTTGCGGTTAGAGACAGATTGCCCGCATCCGTGATGCCTGCAATCGCGTCTGCAAAGGCCAAATCAGGCCTGACGTTCGGAGCTATCGCTGGCACTTGAAGCGGATTTCCCGCGCCCGAAGCGGCCACTACGGTGGACACAGCTGCGCCGCCGACAACTACCGTTCCTTGAGCCCAGGTAAAGTTAGTACCTGTGAAAGCAACACTGGTAGGTGCGACAAAAGCATAATTGGCAGAATTGATGTTCCGTCCTTGGAGGCCCAAATTGGTGGCTGTGATCACCCCTGCGGTCTGAGTCAAATGCAGAGGGCCTGCAACATCAGGAACGGTCATGATGACATTCAAACCGCTCACACTCGCGTTAAGCGCCAGTGCGCCACCCGAATTGAGCGCCAAGCCGCTCTTGCCCACCGTGGCTCCATTGGCCGTGAGCGCCTGATTCACCGTGACACTGCCAGCGATCGCAAACAGGCTGTCGCCTGCTGTGGAGCCACCCAGTCCGGATGCATTCGTATACACTGGCGCACCACCACCAAAGGTGAGGTTGTTCACATCCCTGAGGCTGATATCTCCGCCGCCAGCCGCAGCTGTTGTGACCTGAAGAGCACCCGTGAAATCATTGGCGGCGTCGATGGCAGTAATGTGGCCACCTGCTCCAGTGCTGTTCAAGAACAACGCTCCGCCCGAGGTCCCAACGGTTGTGAGAACGGTGTCATTGTAAGTTTGATTGCCCGTTGTGGTCACACTCGCTGCTCCCACCGGAACGCCAACGGCACCTAGGTTGATGTTGAACACGGTGCGCTCCTGCCCGGCACCAAGGCCATTTGCCGCTGCACTGTCATCCGTCGTCAGGCTCACCAGTGCGGTTGTGCCACCCACGCGGTCATCCCCTACTCCATCGCCAAAGAATGTGATGCCCGCCGTGTTGGCTTCCAGGCTGAACGCTCCGTTCACCGTCTTCTGGAAGGTGATGTTGCCGCCAGCCGTGCTTTGCAGCACCACGTTGGCTCCCAGCGTCACGTCGTCGTTGTAAGTCTGC
>Ga0114980_10001541_pt1 | contig 16490 bp, 19 predicted proteins | sample S_140806_EF_Meta_FD_87018 | JGI IMG/M metagenome (GOLD analysis project Ga0114980, IMG submission 87018) | Freshwater microbial communities from Lake Simoncouche, Canada to study carbon cycling - S_140806_EF_MetaG | ecosystem: Environmental > Aquatic > Freshwater > Lake | place: Lake...
GCCGGTTTAACATTTAGTTTCTAATTATTATGCAAATTATAATATGGATGTCCTTATTTGCATAAATTAATTAGAAACTTCAACGCAACTTCAGGGTCATGTGTCATGATATTAGGACATCCGATATTATCAAGTTTCTGCTTATAAATTGCTTGTGAAGCTGAGAGCTTCTCTGTCTTATCACGTTTTAGCTCAATTTCAGCTACACAAGCAAATTTTTTACCTGCATGCTCTACTTGATATTTAAAGGTATAATCAAATAAACCAGCCATCATACCTTGCTGAGCTAAACTACGCATATAAAGCATATCTAAAGTACGTTGTGCTATTTGTTTTCCTTTATAATTAATTAAGCGATTATTTTTATGTGAAGTAATCTTATGTTCATTAGTATTTTTAACTAAAATGCTTTCTTTGGGAATTTTACCTTTGGCAACACCATAATTAAATAATTGTACAAATATTTTACCTATAACTGATTCTTTTGTTTTTATTCCTTGACGTTTAATGGTTAATTTTTTACAATTCGCAATGATCATAATTAATAATTGTTTTACATGAATAAATATATTAAAGATATTATCACTGATTTTTTATCGGAAGAAGATAATTATTTTATTTTTGATGAAATTATTGATAATGATTGTGAAAAAAAAACTTTACTTATGGAATATTCTAAAAAGTTAATAGAATATTGTAGGGGGATGGAGAAGGAAGAAGATTATTAATGGAACAATCAAATAAAATATTATGGATTGAAACAACAATTAAACTTAAAGAATTAAAAGATTACGCTATTAATCCACGTAGAATAAGCAAGACAGATTTCAATCGATTAGTTAACGACATTAAACAAGATGGTTATCATCGTCGTATTTTAGTTACTTATGATAACGTTATCATTGGTGGTCATTCACGTAAAAAAGCTCTTCTTGCAGCAGGTTTTAAAGAAAGTGATGATATTAATGTTTTAAAACCAAATAGACTGTTATCTGAAGAAGAACTTAAACGTTTAAATATTAGAGACAATCTAGGTTTTGGTGATTGGGACATGGATATGTTAGCTAATAACTTTGATATGGATGATCTCAAAGAATGGGGAATGCCTGAGAATATATTTGATGAGCCTAAACAAGAAGTAGAGATAGAATCCTCTCAGAATATTGCTTCTATACCTGAAACAATAATCTGTCCGCAATGTGGTTGTGAGTATGAAAACCAAAAAACCCCATAAAACCAATAAACCGTATAAAGATCCTGACAAGTTTTTAGAAATATATAAAGCTCATGCAGGTCATATTCAAAAGTCATGTAATGTATACGGTATAGACAATAGTACTTATTACGATTGGTGTAAAAAGTATCCTAAGTTTAAACAAGCTACTTTAGATGTAAAAGAGCAAGTTAGAGGCTTTTGGGATGATTGCGCTTTAAAAGAAATGGCTAAAGGCAATTCCGCTATACTACAATTAACTCATAAATCTTTAAAAGGAACTAATAAATTTCCGATTGCTAATACTTTAAATTATGACTTTGGCGGCATTAAAACAATTGAGGATATAAAGAAAACTCGTTTGCGCTTATTAGAGGATTTAGGTAATGGAGTGGTAAGTATGGAAGGTGCTAAATTTGCAACTGAAATGTTAGATAGTGTTGTTAATGATTTTCTTGCTTCTGATGGTTTTTCTAAATTAATGGAAATGGCAGAGAAAGTTAAGAAGTTAAAAAATGAATAGATTAAGTTTTCATAAGAAAGTTTTAACATTAGAACAGAAATTTGCCATTCTTGATACTACAAATTACGTATCTGACTATGCATTGCAGCAACAAGCAAAATACAAAGACAATTTTTATTTGTTTATTAAGGATGCTTGGACAGCCTTAGAGGGATTAAATGTTACCTTTTATGATAACTGGCACATACAAGCTATTGCAGAGCATTTAGAAGCATGTAATAGAGGTGATATTAACTTCTTGATAGTCAACATGCCCCCTCGTTGTATGAAGTCTTCTATCATTTCAATAATGTATCCTGCTTGGGTGTGGGGAATAGGTGACTCGTGGAAGAAATTTCTTTGTGGTACTTATGCTGCTAAGCTTTCTAATGAACACTCGCTTAAATGTAGAGATCTGATTAATAGCCAGTGGTATCAAGAAATATTTGGAAATGTATTTAAACTTAGAGATGATAACAATGCTATTGTAAAATTCTCCAATAATAAAAAGGGATATCGTATTGCTTGCTCTGTTGGAGGGGGTGTCGGTATGGGGGGAGATCAGATAATACTGGATGATCCGAATTCCATTGAAGATATGGACTCTGAGGCTAGAAGAACAGCTGTAAACAATTGGTATGATCGTACTATGAGCGATCGTCTTAATGACAAAAAAACTGGTTGTAAGATTATATTGCAACATAGACCTCACATGGAAGATTTAACTGGTCATGTTTTAGAGAATCAAAAGAATGTTGTGCATCTAAGATTACCTATGGAATTTGAGAAAGCTCATCGTTGTTCAACTATTATATTACCTTCAACTAATAATAAAAAATGGTCTGACCCAAGACATAATGAAGGCGATTTATTATGGCCTTATAAACATCCTAAGCGTTATATTGAACAAGAAAAGAAAATTAAAGGGGCATTTGCATATGCTTCATTATATCAACAAAGACCATCACCAATGCAAGGTGGTATCTTTACAAAAGATGATTTCATGATTTGGGATGAGGAGCATGCTCCTGATTTTGAACGTATTATACAGTCATGGGACACTGCTTTGGTTGGTAAGAAAGCTGATGAAAGTTCAGACCCTTGTATGTCAGTATGTACTACTTGGGGAGTGTTTAAAAACTTCTATGGCCTTACCTGTATTATGTTATTAGAGCTTTATGCCGGTCATATAGAATTTCACGTAATGAGAGAAATGGCTCAAAGAATGGCTAATAATTATAAAGATACTGATTATGATAATCCTATAGGCGGTAAAAGGCCTGTGGATTATGTATTAATAGAAACTAAGACTCTTGGTGATCCGTTAATGAATGAATTATATATGGCAGGCATTCCTACCAGAGGGTTTAATCCTCAAGGTCATGGTGGTAAAGTTGCAAGAGCTAGGTCAACTTTACCTGAAATAGCTAGTGGAAGAGTTTATGTACGAGAATCCTTTAAAAGTAAAAAATTATTTAAACATGCTAAAGAATTATTAGAAGCTGCCATAAATTTCCCATCTCATTCAAGTAATGATATTATTGATACCATGAGTCAAGTTCTTATAACTCTCAAACGTGAAAAAATATTAATTCATGAAGATATTTATGAAGAACCAGAGAATGAAACCGATTTTAACATTTTCAACTATCAATAGGCCTTAGTATGAACCTACAAAATGTATTCAACAAAATTCACCAAGAGAAATTAGTTAATAATATAGAGCAAAAGAATAAATCTTTAGAGCGAGAATTAGATAACGAACAAGAGGATGTTATTAATGATTTGTTTAATGCTAATCTTGAGATGAATAAAGGTCAAGAACAAGAAGATATGCTTGATAATGAAATGCAACAAGGTAAGAAGGTAATTGATCAAGATAATGAAAAAATCAAAACTGGTTTAATTTATGAACTTCGGAATATAGCTAATTTAATACCTGAATATACAAGACAAGCTATTGCTAAAGATGTAATGGATAATCTTGATAATGATAAAAGATCTCGTGAAGAATGGTTAGATAATATCAGAGAGGGCAAAGAGCAATTTAATATACGTACTAAAGACGATCCAAGAAGCTCTGATAATCAAACAGTAGAAGGTCGTAAGCAGATGTCATCTGATAAATCTTATGCTTTAAACAACGCGATAATTAAAGCTACTTCAACGTTATCATCTATCTTTTTAGGTGAAGAGATTGTTAATTTTTCAATCACAGAAGGATCAACTGAGTTAAAAAATAAAGCCTTAAAGCTTAAAAATTTTGTTAATCAATATTTTAGTTTAGCTATTCCGAATTATAAAGAAGATAAAAGAAATTCTTTTTATGATTTAGCTCTAGAAGGAAATGTTTATCAAAAAATCTATTATGATTCAACCGAGAAGAAACTTGTTAATTATTATTTACCTGCATTAGATGTAGAAGTTAATCCTTATTCACGTAGTGCTGATGATGCTATTCGTATATCTCAACGTGTTCATATGAATAAATTTGAGTTAGATGCTAAAATTGTTAATAAAGATTTTCTTGAATATAATTATCGTCCTATTGGATCTGGATATGGTGAAGATGATGATGAGTATGATGATGATATGGTTAATACCAGTGAAGATAGGGATGATAATATTTATGAATTTTATCAGGTTAGAGTTAGATATAAGTTAAATGATTTCGGAGATCTGGGAGATTATAAGCCACCTGTTGAAAGAGACTTACCGTACTTAATAGATATTGATGCTTCTTCGGGAAGAATTGCAGCTATTCATGAATTCTGGGAATCTGATGATCCTAATTTTAAAACCATTCAAAATTATGTAAAAAACGCTTATTTTCCTAATTCAGAAAGTTGGAATTGGGGATTGTTACATTTGGCTGCTCCATTAGTTAAATCAGCTACTAATAAAATCAGAATGATTGCTAATGCCGGTGCTTATTCAAGTCATCCAACAGTATTAGTTAATAAAGCTATTAAGAATACTAATACCACACAAGTATTATTCCCTGGTAGTATGATACCGATTGATACTGGTGGGAACTTTAAATTATCTGAACAAATTAGTCCGCTGCCTTTTCCGCAAGCATCACCTTCATTATCTGAATTGATGCAATATTATGAACAAGGTGTAGATCAAATCACTTTAAGTTTAAATAATATAAGTAATATTGGTGCTAATACTCCTGCAAGTTCTATTATGATGATGATAGATGAAGCGTCTAAAATACCTAATTTTATTATTCGTGGTGTTTATGATGCTTTAACTCGTGAATATAGAATATTTCTAACTCAACTTAAAAAATATGCTCATTTAATTGATCCCGAGTATATGAGTTTTGAGTTTAGAGATTTGCTTAATGAATTTGATTTTAATGATCCTAATGTAATTATTACTCCTACTGCCAATAGCAAAGTATCATCTCAATATATTGATATGATTAAATATGAAAGCTTACTTAATTTATCTGATAAATATAGTCAAATTAATGTAGATTATATTCTTAGGAATTATGTAGCTAATTTAGATTTTAATCCTGATGAAATCTTAAAGCCTGAAGCACAAATTTCGCCGATGACTCCGTTAATGGAGACTGCATCTTTAATGGCAGGACAACCTGTAAAAGCATTTAGAGATCAAGATCAAGAGTCTTATATATTAGCTCTACAAACTTTTATGACTTCATTACAAGAAACACAAGATATGCCTCCTGAAATTAAACAACCAATATTAAATAATGCAACTATGTTAATGGCTCAAAGAAAATTCTTTGATGCTTTAAATAAGATTGAAACACAAATTAAAGAAAATTTTGCACAAGAAGGAGTGTTTAAAGAGGAAATAGCAGAGTTTAAATTACCTGAAGATATATCTGAGCTTGATCCTGCTATTCTTAATCAAATTGCTCTTATGGAAGCTCAAAGTATTGCTCAAGATCAACAACAACAACAAGAAGCAGCAGCGAAGTTATCACCACCACTTGATCCAAATCAAGTTATGCAAAATCAAGTTGAAGTGGAAGCTCAAAAAGTTCAAGTTGATGCGTCAGCAATTGAACAACGTGCTCAAACTGATAACATTAAAGCTCAAACCGAACTTCAAAAAGCTCAGATTAGTCAACAAACTACGTTGCAAAAAGCAATGATTGATCGTGAAAAGGAGATAGAGAAAGCTAATATTGTTGCGAAAATTAAACTGACTGAAATATCTAATAAATTACAGCAGCTTTAATAGCTTTTACATATTTTTGCAAATTATATTAAATAATAATACACTTATATTGTTAAGTTATTAACATTAATTTTAGGAGATAAAAATGTATTTAGAACACATAAAAAGTAAATTAGGTTCGCCTAATGCTAAAATTCATACTGGCAGAAGTGAAATAGTAAAAAGATTACATCGTAAAAAAGGTGGTTGTATAAAAAGAACAAAACATGATATGGGGGGTGCTGCTCTTCCTGCTTATAGTGGTTATAATAATATGATGGCTCCAGCTCCTTCTGCTGCTAAATTTGGTCATAAAAAAGGTAAAATGGTGAAACGTGAGCATCATTTTTTAGGAGCTTTATTAGGTGCTGCTTCAGCAATACCTGCTCTTATAGATCTATTTAGAAAGAAGTAATTATAATAATAGGATTATAAAATGAATCATATAACAAAAGCTCATATTAAAAAAGCAATGAAAGAACATCATATGATTGGAAAAATGCTTGGTGATAAAAATCTTGAGTGTATACAAAATATGGATAAAAAAACTCATAAAAAAGCTTTAGAAGAACATCATTTTTTGGGAAGTTTAATTGGTATGCTTTCTAAAGGGTTAGGAAAAGCTGCTCCTTATTTAGCTAAAGGTATAGGCATGGGAGCTAAAGGTCTTAGTGCAGCTAGCGGCACACTTTCTAGAAATGCTAAAAATATAGGACATGCAGTTAACGCTGTTGGTTCTTTAGCACAAACTGGTGCAGCATTAAGTCAAACTAAACAAGCTAATAGAGCCGCAGCCGCTCAAGAAAGAATGATAAATGCACAAGCTCAAAGTGCTGAAGATCAAAATGCTTATCTTAAAAGGCAAATGGAAGCAGGACAAGCTCAAAAAAAAGGTGGACGTACTGGATCTAAAAAAAAATAATTAATAAAATAATAAATATTATAAAATGTTTAAAAAAAAGTTGTATAAAGTTTTTTTTTAAATTATATTGTTACGAATTCAATAATTCTAAATGTTTTAATAATTATGGATTTGGAAAATTTTATACAACGATTACTTTATATGCGCGCTGAATGTGCAGATATGTTACTAGATCAAAATTTTATTCAAGGCGATATTAATAATTATAATCGCATTTCTGAAAGAAGAAAAACAATCATAGAAATATTAGAAGAATTTAAAAAGTTTCAAAATGATGCTAGAGACAGTGATGCTTTAAAAATAAAATTTACTGGAACAACTATAATTTAATTATCTATTCAGAGGAGACAACATGAACGGAAAAAATTTTGAAGAACATAGTTCCAAGTATAATATATCCCCATTATGGTATACAGAATTTAAGAAAGAATGGACAGAAGAAGAAATCACCGCAAATATAATTAAAGAAATAGGCTATGATATAATCAGACCGGCAAGAAATTATGTGTACGGTAAACTTTATAAAATGAGTAATGAAGGTATGACTATTCATTATGCTGAAGAAACCATTATTAAAGATGTTTTAGAACAATCTGTATTTAAAATATTAGCTTTTGGTGAAGATTGTTTTAAAGATAAAGAATCTTTTCCTAATGGTCAGCGTTTTTATATAGGTCAATGGTATAAATTTTCTAAATACGAATATGATAAGTTTAAAGTTGGCGGTGAATATGTTGCTTTGTTACCTGACATTACTTTAAAAGCTCATGTATGTGATCCGTATTATGTCGATCATTTGTTTTTAACGCCTTATATTTAATATCAACCTAGAGGAGACAACCAATGGATGATAAAAGTAAATTTTTAGACGATGAAGAAGAGGCAATTTTAGAAGGAAGAATACCAACTACTCAGAGAGATCTTCAAGAAATCGTAGATAATCATTCAAATGATGATGATGCTAATGATTTTGAGTTTGATGATCAAGAGGAAGAAGAAATAGATGTAGATTCTTTTGATGAAAGAAGCAGGCGTGATAAACAAGAAGAAATTGAAAATAATAGAAAGCTTGTAGAACGTTTAAATGCTTTAGAAGAGCAAGTTAATCAAAACAATGAAGAAAAATTAGCTAAAGAATATGAAATAATTCAGCAACGTAAACTTATTTATCAGCAACAAGCAGATAAAATGGCTTCTGATTATAAAAAAGTTCAAGATGATATTGAAACTGTTAAAGCTATTAAACGTGATGCAGAATTAAAAGAAGAAAAAACACGTATATTTCAAGCTGAAGACACTTTAGAAAAGCTAAATGAAGCGCGCTTTAATTTAGATCTGAAAATGCGAGAATTTGCTAAGCAAGCACCTCAAGAGTATTCTAGTGATGAAGAGTATATTACTGAGAATCGCCCTACTCCACGAAAACAATCTTCTAAATTTGATATTAATAAATTAGATCCTGATTCTAGAAATTTTGTTAAAGCTAACCCTTATATGAATCCATCTTCAGAACATTATGATCAAGGACTTGTTGATGAAACAATAGCAGTTATGGAAGATTTAAAGAAAAAATATGTGTTTAGTGGTAAAAAAGTTAAAGTTTATTCTGCTGGATTCTATAGAGAGGTAGAAGACGCTATGCATAATAAATATAGTACTCATGATGAAAGAATGCATAATTTAATAAATAATCCTATAACAGGTGTAAAAAGAAATGGAGATTTTATGAAAGATGGAAAAAATAAGAGTTTAGGAGTTTTAAATAATATGGCTAGACAATTAATTAAAAAAGTTGAAGTAAAAGATAAAAATGGAAAACCTTTAAATCCTGAACTTAAAGCTAAATTATATAAAAAATATAATGATAAACATCAAGAAAATAAAGCACATGAAAGAGGTTATTACTCATGAATAATCATGAAAACAAAGAAGATGAAGTAAGTTTTAAAGCTATTAAAACTCGTTCTGATGATAAACGTAAAACTAAATTATCTTATGATGAGTATAGAACGACTATGATGAATAGTCGTCTTGGTAAATTACATATTCCAAAAGAAATAATTCCATCTGATAAAATGTGGTTATTTGCAGATCTTAATCCTGCTAGTAAACGTGATTATCAAATGGAACTTATGGAAAAAGGATGGATACCTGTTAAAAAAAGTATGCATCCATATTTTAATATTATTACTGAAAAGAATAAAAATAATAATGAAGATGTGGTAATAAGACATGGACAGATATTGATGGAAATAGATAAATATATCTGGGAATATCATGAGAAAGCTAATCATGAATTAGCACTTCAAGGCGCAGCTACCGCAGGTCGTAAACCTAATTATTCTCCAGCACGTCCTGGTTTATTTGAAAGGGCTGAGGGTAAAGTAAAAGAGTATAGTCATGTAAGACGTCCGGTTAGAGATGATGATTTCTAATGGAAATCCTAATCGTTGCTCTAACTAGTTTAAAATTAAGCATTCAATTTAATGGATTTATAAAAGATTAGGATTTCCTATTTTTATTTATAAACAAATTATAGTTTAAATCAAAATATTTTATTTTTTATTTTTCAAAAAATTAACTGTTATTACAAATTTTTGACATATCTTTGTTAGTTACCTACAATATTAATATAGGTCGGAAAACTTATATTAATTAAAGGAGATAACTAACATGGTAGCTTATAATCAAAATCAGGGAATGAATCCAGTAAAATCTTTTGCGGATCATCCTTATTCAGCAAATTTCTTATGGTATCCTATAGCAAGTGGATATAATGCAAACATTTTTGTAGGAAGTCCAGTAACAGTAGCAACAAACTCTGGTACAATTACTATTGGTGCAACTAATGCTCCAATACTTGGTTCAGCAAGAGCATTTAAAGATTTTACAACCGGTGGTACAGGAATAGTTGCACCAAGTGCAAATCAAGGAGTAATTCCAACAACAATACAACAATATTGGGTAAAAAATACAATTAAACCTACAGGTGTGCAAACATATGTTGCTGTTCAGGTTGATATGAATACTTTATATGATATGCAATCAAATTCAACAGATATGCCTACTGGTTTTCCAGTAATAAGTTTATTTGATGGAGCAAACTTTTCAAGTCAACTTAATTTTTCAGCAGGTGATGGTAATATTTCAACAGGTTATTCAACAGCCGAGATTAGACAACTAATAACTACCCCTGCTGCTACAACAAATTTTCAAGTGATTAATTTATCACCAAACAATGGAAATGCATGGAGCACAATAAGTAATAATGTATTGGTAAAAATCAATGCAAGCATTTGCTACCCATCATTAACAATATAATTAAAACATTTAAGAGGAGATATTTAAATGGCACAAGTAACAAGATCGCAAATTATAAATTTTATGTGGCCTGGATTAAGCTTAGTATTATGTGATGCTAAATATTATGAAAGCTTATATAAAAAGTATTTTAAGTTAGTTCCAACTAAAAAAGCATTTGATATAGTTGTTGAATATGCACCAATGGGATATGCGAAAGCAATGAACGAAGGTGAAGCATATGAACTACAAACTAACTTCATTATTAATAAAACGCAGTACGATCATACCAGCTTTAGTAGCGCGATAGAATTCACTTTCGAATCAATAGACGATAATTTATATACCGATGAGTTTCCAAATGCTGGAGAACAAATTAAAGCTTCTTTAGTATTAACTCGTGACGTGAATGCAACTAACGTATTTAATTTTGCGTTTAATAATACTAATCCAATCGGTGATGGTCAAGCATTTGCATCAACTCAACATCCAACAGCAGTTGGTGTGTATTCTAATGTTCTTTCTCCTGCTACTTTTAGTGAGACAGCTCTTACAGATATGATCACAATTGCTCAGACATTACCTGATGCTGCTGGTAAAGTATTAAATTATGAAGGTGATAAATTACTTTGTTCACCAACTCTTCAATATGATGTGGCTCGAGTGTTATTTAATGCCGAACGTCCTGGTACTGCTAATCGTGATATCGGTGTTGTATATCATCAAGGATTTGTAAAAGGTGGTTACGTGGTTAATCCTTATTTAACTAATCCTAACTCATTTTTCTTATTTACAACATGTCCAAACGGATTGCTTTTTTATGAGAAAAACATGGCTGAAGTATCTTCATGGATGGATGAAAAGAATAGAACTGTTGGTATGGGTGGTTTTGATCGTTATTCAAGCGGTCCAAGTAATGCTAGGTCAACTATTTGTTGTCAAGGTTTTTAATTTAAAGAGGTTATAATGGTTTTTTCATTAACTACACAAAATAAATTTTATCAACCTAATAATTTCGGTAATTTAATTAGTATCGGTACAGTACAGGCTCAGGCTTTAAATGGAATGCAAGTGGGTATTCCACAACCTCAGTTAGGTTGTATTTCTGTTATCCCTTTAGCTGCTACTAATAATAATTTAGCAGCAGCAGTAACTGCTCCAACTGTTGCTTCTTATATACCTCTTACAGCTGGAACTGGTGTAACGACAGTATCTGGTATTTATAATGTGTTTACTAATACAACTGACACAATTTATTTTTTTGATACTCCACGTGCAGTAACTATTACCTTAGGCACAGGAGCTACTCCTACTACTTTTACTGTGTGGGGATTTGATCAAGATGATCTATTTATGACTGAACAAATTTCTGCTGTTGCAGCTGCTACTACTTCCGGTAAAAAAGCTTTTGCAGGTGTTACTAGAGTTTGGGCAGGTGGTGCAACTATTACTGTTGTATCTGTAGGAACAAGTGGTGTTATCGGTCTTCCTTATGTATTAAATAATGTTAATAGAATTATTAATGGTAATTTTGGAATACCGACTGTAATTGCTGCAATTCCAGCAACTGGTATAGGTACTAATTACACAATTGCTGATCAGACGGCACCAGCAACAGCAATTACCGGAGATATTAGAGGTACGGTTTTACTTCCTAGTGCTGCTGATGGGATTAAAAGACTTATTGTAACATGGATTATGGCAGCAATTCCATTTGAAGTAAATCAACAAACTTATAAAACTGTTTATGGACTACCTCAATACGCAGCTCCTTATAATTAAAATGGAAATTTGCTAATGAAAATTCAAGTACTTAATAGTTATTTAGCTGCTAATACTACATTTTATGCTGCTGTTCAAAGTAGAACAGGTGCTGGAGCATTAGTACTTAATTATGCTGCTCTTAATGCAGATGCTAATATTGTTGTGTCTACTTCTGAGTGGAATAGAAAAGTTACTTTTACTTCTGTTGCAAATAACTCAGCAACTAACGTTACTATTATTGGTAATGATGTATTTGGAAATATTGTTACTGAAGTTTTAGCTGGATCTAATAATAATACAGTAACTTCAATCCAATATTATAGTACGATAACTTCTCTAATTACTAACGGAAATATTACTAATATGAGTGTTGGTTTTGGTATTTCAGCTCAATCTCTTCCTTTTAAAATGTCAATGAATGTTTCAAAAGCTCAATGGGCGGTTCAAACTGTTGTAGGAGGAACAATAAATTATGATTTACAATATACATTATTTCCTTTTGAAAACTATACTTCCCCACCAACATTTGATTTTACAAATAATTGGCTTAATATTCCCATTATAGCACCTGGAGGAAATACTGGTATAGGTACAGTAATTGCTGCTCTCACTACTTCACAATATTTAAATTTTGCAGCACCTGTTTATGCAATTAGATTTGTAATTAATTCTGGTACTGCTCCTACATTTCAAGCATTTATAGCACAGCAAGGAACCTTATAAAGGAGAGTTAAGTGGCAATTACTCTGAACCCTTTTATAAATGTAACAGCAAATGAAATTATTATAGAGTCTTTTGAACGTATTGGTTTAACTTTACCTGAATTAGTTGGAAATCCTCTTATTAGTGCAATAAATTCTTTAAATATTTTACTTACTGATTGGGCAAAATATAATAATCTTTATAGTATTCAACCGTTTATGGTTAATTTGACAACTGGTCAAAAAAGTTATCAATTGCCTATTGGAACTGCTGATGTTCCTGAGCGAGAAGTATCGATAGCTAATATCACCAGACAACTAGGGGGTGTTGCTAGTAGCAGTTCAGGAGTTGCACAAAATGCTTTTGACGGTAATAGTACAACTTCTTGTACACAAACTGCGTCTAACGGTTATATAGCTTATAATTTTAATAATAATCCTGGTTTTGCTCTTGATTATATTGGAATTCAATCTAATACTACGCAGCAATATACATTAGCAATAGAATATTCTTTTGATAATAGTAATTGGATCAATATTTATCCAGTTATTAATAATCAAAATCCACCAACTACTGGTCTACAAACATATCTTGCCGGTCAGCAAGTTTGGTATGTAAATAAAGTTGCGCAATTAGCTCCTTATTGGCGTATTAGAGAAACAAACGGAGCTACTTTAGATATCCAAGAGCTCTATTTTTGTACGCATAATATTTCAAGACAAATAAGTTTACTTAGTCGTAGTCAATATTTAGGAATAGCAACCAAAGATTTAACAGGAAGTGTTTCAAGTTATTTATTAAACAGAGATATTAATCCTTCAATTATTTTATGGCCTGTCCCTGATGGAAAGCTTGATTATCCTTATCTTATTCTTAATTTAAAAGTCTTGAGTCCTCAGATTATTTATCTGACGGATATATTGAATATTCCTAATAGATTTTATGAAGCTTTCTGTGCAAATTTAGCTTTAAAACTTGCACAGAAAGATAAAATAATGGGTATTGAAATATCACCTGATAAAATGGCTAATTTAATGCAATCAGCTGCAAAATCTATGGAAGATATCGAGCAAGAAGATACCGAACATGCACCATATATTTTTCAGTTTAATTTATGAAATATAAAAAAAATCGTAAGTATCAACCTTATTCTTTCAGGAACCATAATCCTACCGCTAAATGTGATACATCTGGCTTTAAGATTATGCATTATGATTTAAAAAAACAATATGAATGGTATGGTAATACTTTAACTTTTACTGGATTTTATGTTCATAAAGATTTTTTAACAGAACCTAATCCTCAAGGGAAGGTCCTTGCATTACCTGGAGATCCGTTTCCGGTTGATACTCCTCGTCCTTTCTACGTACAACCTACTGAGGCTATAACACTTAATAATACTGGTAATACCGTAATTTATACTATTGGTGGTCCTTCGGTAATTCTTAATCCTAATATTACCATATCTCAAGCAAATGGTGCTACGGATTTAAGTACAGGTATATTACAGGTGCTTATCTATGATAATGTAACTTTAGAAGATAATTTAACTGTTATAAGCGGTGGGTCGGTAATTGTTAGTGGAAATTATGTAATAGTTGGTGGAATAAATATAGGAACAATTCGCGGTGGAGGTAATGGAACACCACTTTATATATTATTACAACCAGGAGCTAATAATACTAATGCTTCAGCAATTTTACAAAACATTAATTTTTTAACTTTTAATTCACAAATAATAAATAAAAGTGTAAAATTTATTGCAATGAATAATGCAGGTATAAATAGTGACGGAGGTTACACTAATGTACTTTGCCAAGAATAGGAGGACAGTAAGAGACAACTATGCCGCTAGCCCAAAATGATTATTTTGGATTGGTCAATGATATACAGCAATATATGCAAAATTCTTCATTGTCTTTATCCAATGAAATACCAAGATTTATATCTAATGCTCAACAATCTATTGCGCTTGATTTAAAATCTATTGAAGATCGAGTTACCAGAGATTTTACTTTAGAGGCTAGTCAACCGACTTTCCCAAAACCTATTGATTATAAAAATCTATCTACATTTTATATTTTTACTGCTGATCTTGTAACACCATTAGTTTATAATATTTTAACACCGCTTAAATCAGCATCATTAGATTATTGTTATAAATATAGTCCTAATCAATCAATATTAGGACAGCCTAAATATATTGCCGAAGCAGATGTTTATAATTTTTTTATAACACCAACTCCTAAGCAGAATTATCAAGCTAGAATAATATATTATCAATTGCCTTTAGCACTTAGTGAGCTTACACCGACTAATACTTTAACTAATAATGCTTATAACCTATTGCTTTATCGCTGTTTACTTGAAGCTATTCCTTATGAGAAAGCTGATGAACGTACTAAATATGACCAATTATACACCGATACTTTAGGTAAATATCAACGTGAAGAACAAATGCGCAAAACCTCAGGATATTTTACAAGGAGTTTACAATAATGGTATCTAGCACTTCTAGTTTTTACAATCCCTATTCTTTATATCCGACATCACCTAGTCAATATGGATATTTATCAATTGCTTTAACTAATGATTTTATTTTTGCATGGCCTGAAAATAATTCAGATTCACAGTATATAATTGCTCAGCAAATGTATGTTAATACTACTAATGTTAATAATAAATTTATTTTTCCTCCAGCTAATTTAGTAGGAACTGGGAGGACATTTCAAATATATAATTTTGGATTATTGGCATTTACTGTTTATGATAATAGTGGTGCTATTTCTTTAGCAACTATTAATCCAGGACAACTTTATCAATGTACCGTAATAGATAATAGTATTTCTGCTGGAATATGGAAAGTATTACTACTTGGTACTGGTAGCTCAGGTGCAAATGCTGATGCTTTATCAGGTTATGGACTTTCATCCCTAACTAATTCTAAAATTAATACTAATTTGCCTGAAATTGTAATAACAGGTGCTTATACAGTTCAATCTAGTGATCGTGGATCTATACTTAGTTATATTGGTGGTACTAATACTATGACTTTACCTTTACCTGTAGATGGATTTATAGTTGGAGTTATTAATAATAGTAAAGTTGGTGGTCTTTTAACTATACAAGCACCACTTGGTTTTACCATCAATAATTCTTCTAATTTAATTCTTGCTCCTGGAGACTCTACTTTTATTACTGGTGGTATTAATTATAATGCTATTGGTATTGGAAGATTAAATTTTGGTACTAATTCATTACTTGGATTAGATGTATCTGCAAGTATTAACATAACTTTAACTTCTGCTCAATCTAGTAATAATATTATTATATTTTCTGGAACTTTATCTAAAAATATTAATGTTTATTTTTCTCCTGTTCAAGTAAATAAATATGATATTTATAATAATACTATTGGTGGTTTTAGTATTACAGTTTCTATTCTTGGTGGGATAAATACTTTTATTTTAAGAGATCAAGAAAGATATGCTTATTTTACTGATACTTCTGAATTATATAATGTTCCAAGTAATTCAGGTGCTCCTACTTCAGCTACTTTTTGGGTATCTAATTCAAATTCATCTTTACCTAATCAAGTTAATTTAGGGGAATTATCCAATGGATTAATTGGTATTAATGTAGCTGCCGCTTATGCTACGCCTTATACTATACCTATCTATAATGATGTTATATCGAATAATCTTTTTTTTGGTGCTAATTCAGTTCCTTTGCCACTTCCTACTGGCGGACATAATACAATAATAGGAATTAATACTGGAAATATGATATCTACAGGTGTGGGTAATACCGCACTTGGTAATTATAGTTTAGCTTCAAATACTACTGGTGTAGATAATGTTGCAATTGGTTTTGAAAGTTTAAAA
>Ga0114980_10001542_pt1 | contig 16485 bp, 16 predicted proteins | sample S_140806_EF_Meta_FD_87018 | JGI IMG/M metagenome (GOLD analysis project Ga0114980, IMG submission 87018) | Freshwater microbial communities from Lake Simoncouche, Canada to study carbon cycling - S_140806_EF_MetaG | ecosystem: Environmental > Aquatic > Freshwater > Lake | place: Lake...
TCCGGCTCCCGGAGGGAGCCAAGAGATTAGCCGGGGGTGAAAGCCGCGAAGCGGCTGAGAACCCCCGGATCACCCCAAGTGTCTCAAACCCCTGAATGGCGTCCTGGAAGGACGCGAGAAGCTCTCATCGGCGTTTGGGATGCTTCATTCGCGAAGCGACCTTCTTGCGTCCTTTCAGGACGCGTTTTGTGAGCTGCAAATGTTTCGCGGTGATCCGGTGGTTGTCACCACCGGCTAATTTCTTTTCTCCCTCCGGGAGGCGTTCAAACCTTTAGCCCGTAAAACCGCACCGCATTGCCGCTCCAGAGCTTCCGCTGCTCGCTGGTGGGGCGTGAGGAGATGATTTGCTTCAAGGCATCCACCCAGCCACGCACGGGGCTGCCGAGGAGGCAGACGGGCCAGTCGCCACCGAAGAAGACGCGGTCGGGGCCGAAGGTGTCGAGGCAGTGATTCACGACGGGGGCGAGGTCTTCGACCCTCCAGCACTCAGGTTGACGATTTTTCACGCGGTCCGTAGATGCCTGTGAACACCACCTTTCCACCATGCCTGCCACACCTCCCATCCGCACCTCCCGCGCCAAGGACGACGACCAGATCGCCTTTGAAAACGGCACTTCCTTTGAGGAAGCCTGCTCCTACCCGAAAGCCCTCGAATGGTATGCCGAGGTGAAGCCAACGGGCGGCCCGTGGGACATGTGTGCCAGCGCCGGGCGCGTGGCGATTCTCGTGGCCTTGGGCAGGGCAGCCGAGGCCGTCGAGATCGGCCAGCAGGCTATTCAGCGCATGCAAAAGCCTAATCCCGAGCTTCTCGGCGAAACGGCCCGTGCCTTGAATGCGGCAGGTTCTCCGAGCGAGGCCTTGCAGCTCTGCCGCCGCTGGGTGCGGCATCCTGCGAACTGCAAACAGCCGACCTTGTGGCACTTCGGCGCGGCTTACGCGGCGCTGTGCGGCCAGTTCGAGCGCTCGCTGCGCTACCTCATTTGCTACCTGCACTTCTGCGGTGGCAAACTGACCGCCGACATCCTACTCGACCGCGATCTCGCCCCGTTGTGGCATCATCTGGAAAACGAGCCTCTGACTTCCTTGGAAGCCTGTGCCTTGCAGCATGAAGTTTGGAGCATCAGCCGCGAGGCGGTTCGTCAAATGCGCGGCGGACTCAGCTTTGAAAGCTACGCTCAAGTTCCGCCTTCGCTGCGCTCCATCCTTCGCGTCCACACCCGTAGCATGAACTGGGTTCCGCATCGCGACACCCCGCCAGCCCAGCGCACGGCCTTCGACACCTGGTGCCAGGCCGTGCGGGATGCCTCGCTCGCCAGTCTCGATGCCGGCCTGCGCAAAGCCCTTGCCTTCCACGCCGCCACCAGCGCAGAATGCGCCTGATTCTCACCCCATGTCCGCCTCCATTCAGCTTCGCATCACCGAAGGCTCCGCCAAGGGCAAGGTCTTCGACTTCGCCGCGCACGACACCTTCCTCCTCGGCCGTCATCCCGACTGCCATGTGCATCTGCCGGAGGACAGCTTCGTCTCCCGCCATCACTTCCTCCTGGAGGTCTGCCCGCCGCAGGCCTGCGTGCGTGATCTCGGTAGCCGGAATGGCACCTATGTGAACGGGCGCAAAGTCGGCGGTCGGAAAGAAGGCGAGACCCCGGAGGAAGGCGCACGCCGTGCCTATCCCGAGGTCACCTTGAAGCATGGCGACCGCATCCAGGTGGGCGACACCGCTTTGGAGGTCACGGTGAAGCAGGCCACTCCTGCCGCCGCCGTGCCCGCCGCTCCACCCGTGCCTAGTTTCGATGAACTGAATCCCCAGCAACTCGCTGATCTGCTGCTAAAAGCCGCGAAGAAGGGCAAAGCACCGCGTCTCGACATCCCCGGCTATGAAATCGAGAAGGAGCTGGGCCGGGGCGGCTTCGGTGTCGTCTTCCGAGCCCGCCGATTGAGCGATGGCGTGCCCGTCGCCATCAAGGTGCTCCTGCCGCGTGTCGCCGTGCGTCCGGCGGAGATGGAGAAGTTTCTGCGGGAGATGACCATCACCGCGCAGCTCCGCCATCCGAACATCGTCAAGCTCTACGACCAGGGCCACTGCGAGGGCATCCCCTATTTCATCATGGAGTATTGTGACGGCGGCAGCCTGTGGGACTTCATCCGCCAGCACGGCGGCAAGGTGCCCATGGAAATCGCCAAGCCCATCATGCTCGCTGCGCTGGAGGGCCTTGCCCTCGCGCACCAGCAGGGCATTGTGCATCGCGATCTGAAGCCGCAAAACATCCTGCTCGACCGCGGCGTGGCCCGCATCTCCGACTTCGGCCTCGCCAAAAACTTCCAGCAGGCCGGCTTCAGCGGCCTCAGCATCACGGGGAACTACGCCGGCACCCCGCTTTTCATGCCCCGCGAGCAGCTCATCAACTTCAAGCACCTCAAACCTGCCTCCGATGTCTGGAGCATCGCCGCCACCTTCTACTTCATGCTCACCGGAGCCTTCCCGTATCCCTTCACCAACAAGCGCGATCCGATTGATGTGATTCTGAATGAGCAGATTGTCCCTGTTGAAAAGCGTGATAAAGCCATCTCGCCAAAGCTGGCTGCATGGATCAACGCAAGCCTGTCTGTCGATTCCAAGAAGCGCGTTCAGTCCTCTGCTGACATGTTGAGTCGGCTACGCGCCGTCAAACTCGTTTAATGCCTACAAGATGTCTGCCCAGCCTGAAATCGAAGCCTTGGAAAGCGCCCTTCTCAAGGCCGCTTCTCAGAGTGACCACCAACAAACAGCCACCGCGTTGCTCAACCTGCTTTGGCATGTCGCCGAATCGCGTGGCGATATGACCGACCTGCCATCCTCGTTGGCCGAGCACGAGGAAGGCCTTGTTTATGCCGTTGTCTCCATGAACAAGCCTGAGTTGTCGCGTTTAAGCCGGGCAATCATCTGCGCCGCAGTTCTGCCGCGCGTCACACCTTCTGAAGCCAACGAATTAACAACCAGTCTGACGCACTTGGAAGCGCTCTCGCAAAAGGCACCACTTCTATCCGTGCTGACCAGAACAGCCAATCTTTGGAAAACAATCATACACGCCAATCCAAGGATTGGCTCGCTGACAGTAGATTTGAATGGTGATGTGATGGAAAGCTCGGACAGGCTGAATGTGGGAGCACACACAGCCGTCTCTTTTCAGCGCACACTACGAGTTCCAGAAGATGGACGAGAATATCCTTTGCCCGCAAACATGGGCACGCTGCCCATCTACCGCATCGAAGATTTCGCCGACAAGGTGCCTCCAAACTGGCTCGAAGATGGAGGCTTCTTCATCCCCCTGTATCAGCGGGAGGCCTTGTTCATTGCGTTCAAAGGGGCTTCTTGGCGGCCAGTCGCAGCAAAAGTCGCGGTTGGTCGCATCAATGCCGTCACTGGAAAGCCCTATGACGAACAAATCCGCCCGCATGAGCAGGACTATGTCATTATCCCAGATCAACGATGGCTTGACGGCATCAACACGGGTAAAGGCTTGGTCAGTCAATTTGTGGCGATGCCACTCGGAGAAGGCTACATAGTTGAGGAGCAGATGACTGATGAAGCAAGGCACGGTGGATTTCAAATCGTCGTGTTTGAGCCGCATGCAGATCGATTCCCGATGGAGAACCCCACGGAGACACAAGAGCGCAGGCGAAAAGCAGCCCACAACAGAATATTGGAGAAACAGAAAATCTTCATAGCGAGCCTTGATCCAAATCTCAGGCCAATTGCGGAGTGTTTCCAATCTGGAGAAGACAATTGCTTTCAGCAGCCGCCAGACACACTAATTTTCCTGCTGAAGCAGATCAGAGAGATGATGATCGCAAGACTTGGCCCAGAAGCCATGACTGGGTGGGAAGATGACGAAATAGCCGATTTCCCCAACCGAATAACGGAGTATTTTGAGGGCGAACCGGATGAGGACCGCTGGAAAGAGGAGCCACTGTGCGCTACTCCCACAGTACGTGCACCGCAGCGCAAACAAGTGGAAATGGGCATCTCGCGTGGCGGCTCCATTAAACAACAAATCCTCCGAGATCACTATGGCGTGCTGTCGTGGAATGAAGCGGCGAAACGCATGCTGAACTTCCGAATCGTGAACAGTGACTTCTTTGAGGAGATCACTGGAGAACTTCCGCCTGAAAGCCCGATTACCGCAGAGGCTTACCAGGCGCAGGGAATTCCTTGGTTCGACCAGTATGACGAAACCGCTGAATTGGTCACCCCTGCAAAGAAGTTTACTCATGTCAAAAGTGTCGCCACCATCGACACCCTACGGGGAACATGCGGCCACGAAAACCAGCTTTCGATCGCCATCACTCCGGAGCTTCTCAAACGAATACACTCTCCAACACGTGCCGAAAGGATTGCGAACTTCTTGAGCCGCGCAGAAGCGAGTTGGAGGGCAAAGCGTTTCCTTCTTGCGCTGCGAGAAGCCACATTGGCACTCCAGCTAATTCAAAAGTCATGGGGTTTTTCCGAGGAAAAGCACCGCGCCTTATATCTCAGGGCATCCTGCAACAACAAACTCGAACGCTACGATGAAGCGGAAGCGGATGCCTCGGAGATATTGGACGACAATGGCGCAACGTCGGGGGCATTAGCAGTGCGTGCCTACTCATATCTTAGACTGGCCGAATATGACCTCTCAATTATAGATTCCACAGAGGCAATCAAGGTCGATGCCTCCTGTCTCTTGGCACATGAAGTGAAGGCAGAGTCTTTGCTTTGGACAAACGTGACCGATGGTGCATTTGCCGGAGCTGAATATGTTCTTCGCATCAATCCAAACAGCAGTGCCGCTCTGATTGTTCGAGGTGAGTGTTGGCGCAGATTGGGCTATTTCGCCAATACCATAACCGACCTTACTCGTGCGTTGGCGTTAGGTGGACCTGATGTTATCGCCCATGCCACTAGAGCCGAAGCATTTATTGCCCTTGGACGCATAGCCGATGCCAAGGTGGATCTAAAGGCTGCTTGCAAACTCGATCCCAGCTACGCCTTTGCCCGCGACCTCCTGGCGCGCATATCATGATGAACATGGAGCTTCATCAAACCATATTGGGTACCTACCGCGTGGAAAGAGCCTTTGAAGGTGGAGCGATGGGACTGGTGTATCAGGTCCGGCATCTGCACTGGAACTGTGACCTGGCTTTGAAACAGCCACGGGCCAAATTTCTTAGCACCCGGGCACATGTGGTCGCCTTTGAGCAAGAGGTCGAGACATGGGCAGCGTTAGGACTGCATCCAAATGTCGTGACTTGCTACTATTCGCGTCAGATCGACGGCCTGCCTTGTTTGTTCTCTGAGTTTGTGGCCGGTGGCTCGCTGGAAGACTGGATTCGGAATCGGCAACTCTATGAAGGAGAGGAAGCGGAAGTGCTGGCTCGAATTATCCGCGTCTCCATCCAGTTCGCACGCGGTCTTGCCTGGGCGCACTGCAAAGGCTTTGTGCATCAGGATGTGAAACCCGGAAACGTGCTCATGGCCGATGACGAAACCGTCAAGGTTTCAGACTTCGGTCTGGCCCGCAGCTTGAAAGCAACCGGCTTGGCCCTAGGCCCAAGCCATGTGGCCGAAGCTGCCGGTTTTTGCACGGATGTTTATGCATCTCCTGAGCAATTGGCTGGTCGGCCCTTGACACCTTTCACCGACATTTGGAGCTGGGCTGTCTCCGTGCTTGAGATGTTCATGGGTGAGATCACTTGGCACCGCGGGGATGTTGCTCCTGCGGTTTTCAAGGAATACCTCTCACACGGAGGGAGAGCACGGGCGCTGCCAGCCATGCCGCATCCTATAGCCGATGTTTTATTGGGATGCTTGCGGTTGAAGTCATCCAATCTTCCACAGTCATTTGATGCCATCATCGATTTGCTGCTCACAGCCTACAAAGACCTGTTTGGCGAGGACACTGATCTCGAAGCCTGCGATCCTGAAATCCTCCGCGCCGACTCGCTCAACAATCGTGCCGTGTCATTGCTGGACGTAGGGCGTGATGCAGAAGCGGCACGGCTACTGACTGAAGCCTTGAAGGAGAACCCATATCATTTCGAAGCTATCTACAACACAGGCATGCTCCAAGCCAAGTCGTCGGGGCATAGCGTAGCACCGATGATAACGGCGCTGACTCGCTTGCTTGTTTCGCCTGCTCACAAATGGCGTCACGCTCGCCTGCTGGCCTGGGCATGGGCCTATGAAGGTCGTATTCAAGATGCGGAACAAGCACTGGCAGCAGTGCCGCTCGAAACCATCACGTCTGCGGAACAGGCCGAACTTCAATTCATCCGGTCCAGTCTGTGCACCGCTTCAAAGCACCTCCACTTCGCTCTCGCGCAGCCTCGACCCGCCACCGAGCTAAGCGCTGAGGCCGCGCGTTTCCGGCGTCTCCTGCCCAAAGCCAAAGCCGCTTTGGCTGAAAATCGGCTCGATGATGCCCGAAGATACCTTCTTATGCTTGGAGACCTGCCCGATTACTCATCGCATCCAGAGATGCGAAAACTTCGCGAGAATTCTGCGGGAATCCTCTCGCTATGAACCCTCCGCAAGAACAACAAAGTCTCAAACAGCCGCCTTGACGCGCTGGGGCGCAGCCTGACGCATCTGCGCGAGCGCGGCGAGGGCTTTGTCGAAGAAGGCGCGCACCTCCGCCCGGCTCATGGCCTGCAAAGGGCATGGAGCAAGGAGCATGGGGAAGCCTTGAAGTTGCACCGCGAGAGCTTGGAACACCGCAGAGGCCAGAGGTCTGAGTCGGAATGCCTTTCTCTGTGGCTCTCCTAATTGCCTTCGGCGCTTTCGCTGCGCTACAGAGCTCGCGGTGATCTCTCTGAGTTTGGAAGCGGAGAAGGCGTTGGCGTTACCTCAATCCCGATGGATGATGATTCATGACGGCGGCCGATTTCCAACTCCCCACGACAGCGTCACCGCATCACTACTTTGTGGATGAAAGCGGCGATGGCGTGATTTTTGACTCCAGGGGACGGGTGCTGATCGGCAGCGGGAAGGTGCAGGATCATTTTATCCTGGGCATGGTGGAGTTCACTGATCTGCCCGCTTTGGAGCAGGATCTGACCGAACTCCGGGCTGCGCTGCTGGCCGATCCCTATTTCAAAGGCGTGCCCTCCATGCTACCGGAGGGCGGCAAGACCGCGCTGTTCTTCCATGCGAAGGACGACCTTCCCGAGGTGCGGCGGGAGGTGTTCAAAGTGCTGCTGCGCCACGAGTTCAACTTTTACGGCATCATCCGCACCATGGCCGCCGTGCATCGGCGGGTGGTGCAGCGCAACCAGCGCGACCCCACCTATCGCTACACCCCAAGCGAGCTGTATGACAGCGCGGTGCGGCGGCTCTTTGACAAGAAGCTGCACACCGAACCGGCCTACAAGGTCATTTTTGCCAGCCGGGGCAAGGCCCGCACCCGCTCTCTGCGCGAGCATCTGCTGCATGCACAAAAGCATTCCAAGAAAGCTGCTGGCAGCTATCCCGATGCCACGGTGGAGGTGCTCGCCATGCCCGCGAGTGGCAGCACGGGCCTGCAAGTGGCGGATTACTGCCTCTGGGCGGTGCAGCGGCTCTTTGCCAAAAACGAAGACCGTTTTCTGGACCTGATCTGGCCCAAGGTGGCCCTGCTGGTGGATGCGGACGACACCTCTGAGGCCAGTTACGGCACTTATCACAGCCGGAAGCGCCCGCCGCTGAACCTCGTGAAAATGAAAAGTCGGAAGGTAGAGGACTCAGGGCCGTAGCCCTTCATCACACGGCATGGAGCCGAATTTCACCTTCCGACAGGTTCAACTTGTCATTTTCAGAGCGCCTGAGCAAGCAAGAACTCAAAACATCTGATTTATCAGCCGCGCTCATGATTTGTCGCGGTTTGCAAAAAGCCTTGGGAGTCGAGTCCGCCAAAGCCCTGCGCGGCGAGTTGTTCGCGGAGGCTGCCCAAGGCCGCAGCGGCGGCTTTGTGGACGGCCTGCTTCGAGACGCCCAACCGCTCGCCGATCTCGGCGTAGCTGTGCCCCTCCGCAACGAGGGCGAGGATTTGCTGAGTTCGTGCAGGCAGTGAGGCCAGCAGGTTTTCCAGCACGCGACGGCTCTCCTGCGAGCGGACCTGGCTCAACACATCCTGAAACTCATCCGGCAGCCGCTGGCTGGGCGCGGTGCTGCCCGTCGTGGTGAAGGCCGCGAGGGCGAGATCCGCCTCCGGCACGATCTGCCGGGCATGACGGGCCTCCTTTTGATGCAGTGAGTTCAGCGCGTTCCGAATGGCCCGTGCGGCATACGCTTCAAACACCCCGCGTGCTGGATCAAACGCCAGCGCCGCCCGATGCAGCGCCGCATGAGCTACGGCACGCACGTCATCAGCGGTCATGCCGGGGATGTTTGCGTAGCCGCCCGCGATCTTGTCGGCCAGCGGCAGCGACTCACGAAACAGTGTATCAGCATCGGTCATGGGCGATGTCTGGCACGGGATGCCTGGTTCGGCAATCGCCGGGATGCACCGAGCGTATCCGCGCTGGGTTGACGATTTTCCGCGTCATTGGTAGGAGCGGGAATGAACAACTCGGTGGCGATCTTCAGTGACATCCATGGCAATGCCCATGCTCTTCGTGCCGTGCTGAAAGACATGGCAGATCACGGCATCAACGAACGCGTGTGTCTCGGCGACGTGGTCGGCTATGGCGGCAGCCCCGGTGATTGCATCGATCTTCTGATGGAGCACGGCATTCCCTGTGTGCAGGGCAATCATGATGCGATGGTGAGCACTGGTGCTGGACTGGATGGCGTGAAGGACGCCACGCGCCAGTCCATCGAGTGGACACGGGGCGTCTTATCACCGGAGCAGAAAGCGTGGCTGGCTGCTCTGCCACTGGCAATTCAGGCGGCAGACTATGAGGCCGTTCATGCCACCCTTCACGGTCCTGCCGGCTGGGCCTATGTACTGATTGCGGAGGCCGCCGCGTTGAGTTTCCCGCACCAGACGCGTCCGGTGTGTTTCATCGGACACACGCACTCGCCTGCATTCTGGGTGGAGGGTGATGAATTTGGCGTGGACATCACTTCGATTGAGGCTTTGAAGCCGAACCGCAAGTGCCTCGTGAATGTGGGAGCCGTGGGCCAGCCGCGTGATCGCGACGAACGCGCCTGCTATGCCATCTATCGTCGTGACACCCAGGACATCCTGTGGCGACGCGTGCCCTATGACATTGTCGGTGCGCAGCAGGCGATCACCCAGGCCGGACTGCCAGCCTACTTTGCGCAACGGCTTGAGCTGGGAAGGTGAAGAACGTGTAGCTGTGCCTGGAGCGGACCTAGACCTTCAGCCCGTAAAACCGGATCGCATTCCCGCTCCAAAGCTTGCGCTGCTCGCTGGTGGGGCGTGAGGAGATGATTTGCTTCAAGGCATCCACCCAGCTGCGGACGGGGCTGCCGAGGAGGCAGACGGGCCAGTCGCCGCCGAAGAAAACGCGGTCGGGGCCGAAGGCATCGAGGCAGTGATTCACGACGGGGGCAAGGTCTTCGGCGTGCCATTGGCCTGGCGGGACGAAGGCGACGATGCCGCTGATCTTGCACATCACATCGGCGCGTGAGGCGGCGACGGCGTCGATGCCGCGCTTCCATGCGTCGGGGGTGCAGCTTCGCTTCAAACCGGGGCCGAGCTTGGGATTGAAGGCCTTGGGGTCGCCGTTGCCGCAGTGGTCGAGGACGAAGCGGGTTTCCGGGCATTCCTGGATGAGCTTCGCCGCATCATGAAGCTCGGTGGGGCGCATGGTGAGCTCGAAATTGAGGCCGTGCCTGCCCAGCGTGCGCACGCCGCGGATGAAGTCGGCGCTGAGGCAGTAGCCCGCAGGTGTGGAGCCGCCGTGAAGGACCTGGCGCAGGCCTTTGACCTCGCGGCCAGGACCACGAAGGCCACGAGTGATTTCATTTCCAGCGTAGCGCTTCACATAACTCTCGAAATCGGGCGAGGAAGGTCGCCCGCCGATGGTGGCGGCGATGGTGGGTGTCTTTCCCGCACGGCACTGGGCCACGATGCCATCGGCTTCCTTGATGTGATCACTCGGGGCGACATCGACTTCCATGTAGATGGCCTTCACGTTGAGCCCGGCGAAGGCTTGTTGGTAGTCGGCGGTGAGAAAATCATGCCGCAGGACCTCGGGAGCGCCGCCGAGCCAGGGGAGATTCAGTTTCCGGCGATCCCAGAGATGTTGATGGGTATCGATGATGAGCGAATCAGGATCGCTCAGCGAGGCGCAGGAGGTGAGAGCGGCTCCGGCGGAGGTGAGAGCGGCTCCGGCGGAGGTTTGGAGGAACTGGCGGCGGTTCATGGTCGTGACACGGAAACGCTCGCCGCCGCCCGGCTTTGCCATCAAGCGGGCAATTGATAAAACGTGAGGCCGAGGATGGCATACACGGCGAGTAAGAGAACGCCTTCCATCCAGTTCGACTCGCCATCCTGGGAGATGAGGGCGGTGACGGTCACGGAGACACCGACGGCGACGACTTCCATCGGCGTAAAGATGAGGTCCATGGGCTTGCCGAAGGCGTAGCTGGCAAAAACGAGCACCGGAGCTACGAAGAGCACCACCTGGAGGCTGGAGCCGACAGCGATGTTCAAGGAGAGGTTCATCTTGTTCTTCAACGCCATCAAAACGGCCGTGGAATGCTCGGCAGCGTTACCGATGATGGCGACGAGGATCACACCGACAAAGACTTCCGTGAGCCCGAGCGTGTGCGAGGCCTTCTCGACAGCGCCGACGAGGAATTCGCTCATCACGGCCACGAAGGCGGTGGCGACGAAGAGCACCAGCATGGATTTGCCCTTGCTCCAGCCGTGGGTGCCGAGCGCCTGCTCCTCATCGGCATTTGGTTCGCCGACGTAGAGATGCGTGTGCGTTTTCAGGCTGAAGATCAGGCTAAAGATGTACACGATGAACAGCACGACGGAGATCTCGAAGCTGAGGTCCTGCTCGTGGGCGTTTGCATGCTGCCCGGCGACAAAGTGATACACAGCTGGCAGCAGCAGGGCGATGCCGGAGAGAGCCAGCATGGTGGAACCAAGCGAGGCAGCGGTTTGATTGAACTTCTGCGTTTTGAACTTCAAGCCGCCGCACAGCGAGCTGAGGCCGAGCACGAGGAGAAGGTTGCCGATGATGGAGCCGGTGATGGAGGCTTTCACGACGCCGTGGAGGCCCTTGCTCATGGCCATGAGGGCGATGATCAATTCCGCTGCATTGCCAAAGGTGGCATTCAAAAGGCCGCCGATGCCTTCGCCGAGTCGCTCAGCCAGATGCTCGGTGGCGCGGCCCATCCATCCGGCGAGCGGAATGATGGCGATGGCTGAGGTGATGAAGATGGCGACCGGGCTGGCGTGCGTGAATTCGAGCACGGCGGCGATGGGCACGAAGGCCAGGAGCCAGTTCATGACGTTTTTAGCGGCAAAGAGATTTCGCATGCGGGCCGGTATCTAGGCCGCTGGGCCTCGCGATCAAGCCGCGACGGCCCCAGGGTGCAAAATGGCCGCATCGTTGGATTTGCGGCAGGCGTATGACACGATACCCGCCCACCCCGCATGAACATCCTCACCTCCCTGCCGCTCGCCGAGATCAACTTCCTCGACTTTTCCTGGATCAGCAGCCCCGAAGCCTGGGTGGCGATGATCACGCTCACGGTGATGGAGATCGTGCTCGGCATCGACAACATCGTCTTCATCTCGATCCTCGTGGACAAGCTGCCAGTCGAGGAGCGCCCGCGAGCACGCTTCCTCGGTCTGGGCTTCGCCATGCTCACCCGCATCCTGCTGCTGTTTTGCATCTCGTGGGTCATCCAGCTCAAGGCGCCGCTCTTTGCCGCTTTCGGACATGACATCTCCGGCAAGGACCTCGTGCTGATCCTCGGCGGCCTTTTCCTGCTCTACAAAGCGACCGTGGAGATTCATCACAAGGTGGAAGGCTACGAGGAGGACGACGGCCACGCCAAAAAGCCGACCGCCAAGGCCGCTCTCGGCGCCATCCTGGTGCAGATCGCCATTCTCGACATCGTCTTCTCGCTCGACTCGGTGATCACGGCGGTGGGCATGGTGGATCACATCACGGTGATGGTGAGCGCGGTGCTGATTTCCGTGGGCTTCATGATGGTCTTCGCCGGTGCGGTGAGTGATTTCATCAGCGAGCATCCCACCGTGAAGATGCTGGCGCTGTCCTTCCTGCTGCTCATCGGCACCACGCTGGTGGCGGAGGGTTTTCAGGTCCATTTCTCGAAGAACTATGTGTACTTCGCGATGGGCTTCTCGATCTTCGTCGAGATGCTAAACATCCGGATGAAGAAGAAAGTGGCCGTCAAAAAGGTCTCGTGAGTCCGTGTGCCATAAACGGCACATCGTTGTGCCGAAAGCGGTTTGTTTTGGCACAACTAGCCACGATTTGACCAGGCATCGGAAGGCGCTCAAATCGCTGAAACCTTGTCAAATCAAGGCTTCCAGCCTCGCGAGGCATGGTCTGGCACGGCGGATGCAGGGATAGGGAGCGGAACTGAAAACTCCAAAATCCAAACCAATCCATCCAAGCCATGAAACTCCTCCGCACTTATCCCTCTGCTTTCGCCCGTGTCTCCGAATTCGACGAGTGGTTCCGCCATCCCCTCGCCGGCATGCCCACACTGGGTCAGTTCTTCAGCCACCTCGGCGGGGTCCTCCCTGGTGTGACTTCCGACAAGCTGGCCGTCGATGTCCACGAGGACAAAGACGCCTATCACGCTCACTTTGAAGTGCCCGGTGTGAAGAAGGAGGATGTCAAAATCGAGCTGAACAACGGCCTGCTCACCGTCACCGCCGAAAAGCGCCAAAAGAACGGCGAGAGCGAAAGCAGCCACACCCTCAGCCGCTCCATCTCCGTGCCGGACGGCGTCAACGTCGAAGCCATCACCGCCAAGCTCGAAGACGGCATCCTGAACCTCACGCTGCCCAAAGCCGAGAACAAGAAACCCCGCAGCATCGAACTCAACTGACGCGGAGTGATGGATTGGTGGAGTCATGCCACCGCCCATCACATCCCCATACACCCCTCCAAAACTCCAACTCTCCATCACACCTTATGAACGCTACCTGCACCCCTTCCACCTGCGCTCCAGCCGCTCCTTCCGGCGTCACCGAATCGCTCCGCAAACCGCTCTACCACGTCAACGGCAACGCCGAAGCCTACGAAGTGCGTGTCGAGATGCCCGGCGTGCCAAAGAGCGGCGTGAAGCTCAACCTTGAGGACAACATCCTCACCGTCCGCGGCGAACGCACCTCGAATGCCCGCGAGGGCTTGAAGGCCCTCCACCGCGAGCTTTCTGCGCTCAACTACCTCCTCCGCCTGCGCCTGAACACGCCGGTCAATGAGGAAAAGATGACCGCGAAGCTCGAAGACGGCGTGCTCGCCATCACCCTACCGCTCCGACAGACCGCGAAGCCGCGACAGATCACGGTGAACTGATTCAGCACCTCAAAAAATCAGCCGCGACGTGCCTGAAAAGCCGTCACGGCTTTTGTGACTCTCACACCAGCGCTGCACCCAGCATCCGGGCCGCCTCTTCTGTGCTGGAGCCGATTTGCTCGCGAATGAAATCCCGCAGGCGACGGCGGGCACGGCAGAGGGCCACGCGGAGGGCACCGCTTTGCGCCTCTGGCTGAGGCGTTTCGTCCACGAGATCACTTTCCAGCCGCTGCCACACCTCGCGGCGGCCGGTGGCGCAGAGTTCCTCGTTCATCCGGCTCATCGCACGGTCCAGCACGGCGCGGGCCCAGTCGCGGTCCTGCTCGCGGTCCGGCGTGGCATGGTCGTCGGGCACATCGATCGACTGGCCTTCATCGTCATGCAGGGAAAAGCACACGCAGCCGCCGCCACGGCGCTGCCGCGTGCGGAATTGCCAGCGCTTGATTAGCAGCGTGCGCATGCGGGCTAGCAGGAAGGCCGCCTGCTCACCATTGTCGGGAATGGCCGCTGCACGCTCGATCTGGCCCTGGGCCACCAGTTTGGCGAAAAGCTCCTGCGCCGCGTCCTCCGCATCATGCATCTCGCAGCCGCGAGCACGGGCAAAGGCGCACATCGAGGCAAAGTGACGGCGATACAGCGTGTCACCGGCGGCGCTGTCGTGGGTGGAGGAGGTGGCGGAGTGGACGGAGGCATTCATGGCAGCGGTCGGGGTGGTTGAACTGCCGGTATCTGAACCGTGCTGCATGACGGCAGCCCCCGGTGGCTCATTAAAAGGAATTTATCTGCGTGCATGGCCACGCCGCTGGCGTGAAACTCCGCGCCGATGAGCCAACCGGCCTCCACCCGCAGCTTCCGCATCCGCCTTGCCATGCAGACGATCTTCGTCGCGGGCTCGCTCGTGGCCGCGTTCGGCGTCGCGTCGTGGTGGTATGCCAGCCGCGTGCTCGAACGCAGCGTGGATGCCCGCATCACGGCGCAGGCACAGCGCATGTGGAACCGCGTCGATCCCCGCACCACCGTCGAAGAATTCCAAACCATCAGCGATGCCGTCTTTGCCCCGGCTGGCGGCGAGGCTCCCATCGTCATGGTCGTCAAAGAGCATGCCCAGGGCACCACCATCTTCAGCACGCAGGGTGCTCCGAACGATCTCGATACCTACTTCCGCAGCAGTTTTCCCACCGAGGAAGAGCTGCGCAACGCCCCGCCGGCTCCTGCCGACAATCCACCACCGCCCGAAGCCCGCGATGCCGACTTCGGCGGGCTGCTCGGCCTGCCGCGCCTGGAACCACGCCCTCCGCACGGCCAGCAGCGCAGCCGTGCCGCCCGCTTCCGCCCTCAGATGCCCATGGTGCGTGATCCGGTCATGTTCACCGCCCGCTCTCGCGGCGTGGACTGGCGCTGGGGAGCCTTCAGCAATCCGCACTACACCATGTTCGTCGGCCTCTCGCTGCGTGAATTTTACGCGGATGTGAATCGCATGGGCTCTTGGTATGCCGGAGCCGCCGTCATCGCCCTCGCCCTCGCCGGTCTCGCCGCTTTGTGGACCTCCAAACGAGCGATGAAGCCCCTCGAGCGTGTCGTCACCACCGCGCAGCGCCTCACCGCCAGCGACCTCGCCGAACGCATTCCGTTGAGCCGCGATGATGATCGCGAGTTCGCGCAGCTCATCGGCGTGCTCAACGAGATGATGCAGCGCCTCGAAGGCAGCTTTCAGCAGGCCGTGCGCTTCACCGCCGATGCCTCGCACGAGCTGAAAACGCCGCTCGCCATCATGCTCGCCAGCCTGGATGAAGCCCTGCGCCACACCACGCCCGGCAGTGCCGAGCACGAGCGCTTTGCCAGCCTTTTCGAAGAGGCCACCAGGCTCAAAACCATCACCCAAAGCCTTCTCCTGCTCTCCCAGGCGGATGCCGGTCGCCTGCCCACCCATCCCGAAACCTACGATCTCAGCGCCGATCTCTCCCGCCTCATCGAAGACGGCGAAATCCTCTGCGAAGCCGCCGAGCTCACCCTGCATCCCGAGATCGAACCCCGCGTCACCGTGCATGCCGACCGCGCTCTCCTGCGCCAGGTTTTCCAAAACCTCCTCAGCAACGCCATCAAATACAACCGCCCCTCCGGCAGCGTGCGCCTGCGCCTCGCTCGTGAGGCTGGCGAGGCCGTCTTCACCCTCACCAACACCGGCCCCGCCATCCCAGCCGAGATCCAGCCGCGCCTTTTTGAACGCTTCTTCCGGGGCGACAAAGCTCACAACCGCCAGACCGACGGCTTCGGCCTCGGCCTCAACATCGCCGCCGAATTCGCCCGCGCCAACCACGCCACCCTGAAGCTCGTCAGCTCCCACGATGACGAAACGATCTTTGAAGTCCGCCTCGCCGCCGCATGACCTCGGACGACGACGACGCCTTCCCCGAAATCATCGAGCATCCCATCGGACCCGAGCTCGATTTGCACACCTTTCGCCCGAACGAAATCGGCAGCCTGATTCCCGAGTACCTCGCCGAATGCCGCCAGCGCGGCATTCTCCGCGTGCGAATCATCCACGGCAAAGGCACCGGCACCCTGCGCACCAGCGTCCACGCGATCCTCGCGAAGCTCCCCGAGGTCCAGCAAGTCATCCACCCCGCCGATGAAGCCAGCGGCTCCTGGGGTGCCACATGGGTGATCCTCAAACCGGTCGGCGGTTAGCCCCGCCAGCCGCCGTTGATCTCGATTGTCTGCCCGGTGATGTAACTGGAGAGCGGCGAGCAGAGGAAGAGCACGACGTTGGCCACCTCGGCAGTCGTGCCGAAGCGGTTCAAAGGCACGTTTTTGAGCATCTCGGCCCGCACGGCCTCGGGAATCGTGGCCGCCATGCTGGTGTCGATCACACCTGGTGCGATGGCGTTGGCGCGGATGTTCTTCCGGGCGGCCTCGCGGCTCAGCACGCGCATCATCGCCTGCACACCGGCTTTGGCGGAGGCATAGTTTGCCTGGCCGAAGAATCCCTGGATGGCCGCGATGCTGCCA
>Ga0114980_10001555_pt1 | contig 16428 bp, 19 predicted proteins | sample S_140806_EF_Meta_FD_87018 | JGI IMG/M metagenome (GOLD analysis project Ga0114980, IMG submission 87018) | Freshwater microbial communities from Lake Simoncouche, Canada to study carbon cycling - S_140806_EF_MetaG | ecosystem: Environmental > Aquatic > Freshwater > Lake | place: Lake...
ATCCACGTAACGCATTTCAGCCGGAGACTCGTTGCGGCGGCGTAAAAAATAAGGCAGGGTGTTGTGCTTCCATTGGGCACCCAAAGCCAAGGTGCTGGGCAGAACTTGCCGAGGCTCTTCGTCCATCACCGCCTGCTCTAGCAGCGGCGACTTCATTGCGACTCGAGCCACACCCTTGTCAGTGATTTGAAACCAGTATTCATGACCATTGCTGCTGCGCCGCAGCCAAGCTGTAGAGCCGTCAGCCAAAGAAGCGCTGCCCAAGTTATGAAATTCCATTTTTTGCTTGACGGTTTTGCCTTCGGGGTTGTCGTACACCGTTTCAATTTCATAGGTCCAACGTTTGCCGGCGCCCAGTGGAAACAAGGGGTTGTCGTTGGCAGGCTTGTCACAGGCGGTAAGAAAAAGCAGGCTGCAAGTAGCAAGGATGAAGCAGCGCATGGTTATTTCTCTGGTACTTGAGGAGTGGGCAAATCTAAAATCTTTACCTCTTGTTCATCGGTCCCAGGGTTGAGCCAGGTAGGACCTTTACCGGTACCTGCTTTAGCCTCAGCGGTGCCCATTTGAGGCACACCTTCACGACCTTTTTTCATGCCGTCGGCAATTTGCTCGTGGAGGACACGTGTGTAGGGGAGTTGGTAAGCGCGTGGGTGTATCACGCTCTTGCCTTCTTCTATGGGCGTGACCCACATATACAAAGCGCCGGGAAATTTACCGCGCGGTTCATCCACAATGGCTGCAATCATCACGAAGCGTGGCGGCAGGGCGTCTGTGCTGGGCAAACCCAATAAGGAATGCACACTCACGTACCCAAAGAAATAAAACCCCGTCACACCAATTGCCAGCAAGCCTTTGAGCCAACGCGGCCAATGGGAAAAAACCAAGGCCAATGCCAACAAAAAAGCAAAGATTACGAAGACAAGAATAAAGGTAAGCGACATATTAAAAAGACTTCACAAGAATTTTGGGGATGGTGTTGATATTGTCAACACCGCCATTGGGCGTGACTGTAAAACGAGTCATGGTCACCTCTTTGCCACGACTTTCCAACTTGGCTTGGCCATAGTAAACAACCTCGGCTTTGGGGTTGACCTTGATGACCGACAAAGTGGCTTCCACCGGTTGCCCTGTTTGCGGGTCGTTGCGGTCAATTTCCTTGGTTTCATAGTAGTGGGCATTGACCACGTATTCACCTGGCACGATGCTACGAATCGTTACCACTTCTTGGCGCAAAGGGTTGATCACTTTATTTCCATTGATCATGATGGTGTTATTGGAGTTGCCTCGGTCGTCGCGGTCTAGGTGCATCAGGTCAGCCTCGCGGTTGCGAAACCAAACGCTCTCGCCCGAGGGACCTTGCACCCACAAATCCAAATCATTGGGATTCAAGTCAGGCCAAGACAGCGTGATGATGAACTCGGCCTTAGCAGGTATATCGCCAGACTTCAAAGCCTTGGGGTTCATGGCCAACAAAGCGATGATGAAGCAAAACACAAATGCGATAAGCATGTTGAACAACATGTCGTAGAAAGGATCGACCTCGGGTTCGCGAGAGTGTCTGAGCTTGCGCATAAAACTGCTTTGATTAGCGAGAGATTCGCATACCGTGGCGCTGCGCTTGCGCCACCAAATCATCGGCAAACCGATCCATGCGGGTGAGTTGAAGCCCCAGCAAGATATTGCCGACCAAGCCCACCATGGTAGTCAGCAATGCAACGCCCAGACCTGAGGTGAGGTTGCGAAGAAGATCTTGGGCTTGCGAGGGATCAAAGCTTTGGATCTGGCCAATTTGCATGGCAAGCACTGAAAAACCAATCACTTTGCCAAGCAAGCCTAGCTTGAGTTGAACCCCATTGACCCACCAAGCAGTGGAATGCGAGCCATGGGTGTGCTCCAACAACAAGTCCAAAGGAGCGCCACTGTCTTGGGGGTTCAAGGCCAAAGCATTCCAATATTCACCCGCCCAGCCTTCAGCTTGCACCATGTGATCCACTCCTGAAGCGCTTGCCAAGGAAAGCAAATCTCTTTGCTTTGCCAGTTCCCGCGAACGTACGCCGCACCAAAGTGTGGATACGCTGAAAACAATAATAATGATCAGAGTAATACCTGTGGGGTCAGAGCTTAGAAGTAAATGCCATACACCTTGAATGCCCAGCAACCAAGTGGCGAACACAAACAAACCCACCAAGACCAACCACTCAAACCACAATGGTTCAACTTCCCAATGCGGGTTTTTATTTTTCAGACTCTGGAAAAAAGACTTCAATTGAAATTGCCTTATGAGAAGAGGGCGGATGATAACGGACTAGCTAAAGTGAACTAAGCCCAGCCGTCGGGCTATTAAAATAAGTTCTGAATTATTTACAAGTTGCAGTTTTTGCTTAATGCTGTACAAGTGCGTTGAAACAGTTGATTCGGATAAATTGAGTCTCTCGGCCACTTGCGGCAATGAAAGTCCTTTTGCAAATTGCAAGAAAACTCCAAACTCTCTGGCAGAAAGATCTTCAAGCGGATCAATGCCGCCATCGAGTTCACTGAGAAATAACTTTTGCGATAAATCAGGTTCAACAAACCGTTTTTTCTGAGCTACGGTTTTAACCGCTTCATACAAAGTTTGGTGTGCAGATTTTTTGGATAAATAGCCCAATGCCCCAAAAGCCAATGCACGTTTGAGATAAATAAATTCTTCATGTGCCGTGAGGACGATGATTTTGGCCTTGGGATATTTATCCAAAAACCGCTTGATCGTTTCAATGCCTCCCATGCCAGGGATGTCAATTTCTAAAATGACAATGTCGGGTTGATGAAGTTTGTACAAATTCAAAGCTTCTTCCCCGCTGGATGCTTCAGCGACCACAGCAACATCTTCAAACGTCATAAGCAAACGTTTAAACCCAGCTCGTACCAACAAATGGTCGTCAATCAGCATCAAATTAAGCGTTGCCATTTGCAATAAAAATCAATTGGTTTTGAGTTTTTGTAGCGATGCTAAACTGGAATTGATGGTGTTGACCATGCAGTGAACCATAGGCGTTTCAAAAATCCCATGCCCCGCGTTCTCAATCCATTGCAGTCGACTGAGGGGGATTTGGTGATGAATATCCCAGCTCGACTCCGGTCTGCACACCCAATCCAAACGGCCCTGTAAGAGCTCAATATGAATATTGGTGCATCTGCCCAGATGAGGTAACAAGCCTTCTTCAGGAAAGAAGCATAGGTTTTGAAGGTAGTGACTTTGAATCTTGTATTTACCTATTAACTTATCTGCTTCGTGTGGGCTCAAGGGCGTGACGGATGAATCTGCAAAGCTACGTTGCAACAATGCGTTTTCCCAAGTGTTCCAAGATTGTGCTAATTTAAGCGCTGTTTCTTTGTCTGCCTCCAATATATGGCGGCAAAGGTATTGGCCTATGTCGTCGTGAAATTGATCTGGGATATGTTCAACCAGTTTTTTCCAAGCATCAGGCATGAATTGCTTGGCATCTTGGAAAAACCATTTCAAGTCACTGCGCCTAGAAAGAAAGGTATTTCTAAGAACAGCTCCACTGAAAACCTCAGGGTGTTGGCAGGCATAAGCCAAGGCAAGGCCCGCTCCCCAAGAGCCGCCAATCACCAACCATTTTTCAATATTCAAATGCTTTCGCAAGCGCTCCATGTCATGAATCAAATGTGGTGTGTCATTTTTGAATAAAAGATTCTGAGCATTGCTGCGACCGCAGCCTCTTTGATCGAACAGCACGGCTCGGCAATTCAGAGGATCAAAAAATTGACGGTGTTTTGGACTGCATCCGCTGCCGGGCCCACCATGCAGAAAAATAACAGGAACACCTTGGGGATTGCCGCACTCTTCAAAATAAACTGCATGTCCATCCTCCTCAGGAAGCAGTCCATGATGAAAAGGTGTGATGGCTGGAAATAATTCCGTAGGGATTTGATTCAACATCCTCAGAATATAGGCGCAACTAAAGTTTGGAAGATAAGCATGGGTTGCGACTAGGGATTTCCCTAGAGCCGACTCATGAAATTCACGAGGGCAAATTCCTTGAAATATGGAGTTAGAAAACACCTTGACCAAGCATAATAAGCACTTGTGTTCGGAATGACTCTGTTCACGATTTACCGTAATTTACGGCTTTCACTTGGAGAATCCACATGAAATGGCAAACCCCAGCAGCAAGCGACATGCGTTTCGGTTTCGAAATTACCATGTACATTGCAAACCGTTAATTTGACGGTGGTCTGTTGAGGCAACTCAACAGACCTTTTCAAATTATTTGATGATTTCCGCGCTAGACGCGGTTTTTTTTTAGGCGAAACTATTTTGAAAATACAAGTCCTTGGATCAGCCGCTGGCGGTGGGTTCCCACAATGGAATTGCAATTGCCCTCAGTGCAGTGCTGTTCGAGCAGGCAGCCTCCATCACCGCGCCAGAACCCAGTCCTCTATTGCCATTTCTTCGAACGCACAAGATTGGCTGCTGGTCAACGCTTCGCCAGACATTCTTCAGCAAATAAAAGCATTTCCCCAGTTACAACCAGCTCGGTCGTTGCGCGACTCGGGAATTGCTGCGGTCATGCTCATGGATGCCCAAATTGACCATACGACAGGACTTCTGATGTTGCGCGAACACAGGGGGCGTTTACCTTTGTGGTGTCACCCCTTGGTGAAAGAAGATCTGACGACAGGCAATCCTTTGTTCAATGTGCTTAACTATTATTGTGGTGTTGACTTGCACCCCTTGGCACTGGACTCAGCATTCAGCATTCCAACATTAAGCCATTTGAAATTTGAAGCAATTCCATTGATCAGCAATGCGCCACCTTACTCACCGCATCGTGATCATCCGCAACCTGGTGACAACATCGGGCTCACAGTGGCAGATGAGAACACTGGAAAAACCTTGTTTTATGCACCAGGACTAGGCCAAATGGAGCCCCATGTCTGGTCAGCCATGCAAAAAGCCGATTGTGTTTTGGTGGACGGTACTTTGTGGACAGACAATGAAATGATTGATTTAGGTGCCTCAAAGAAAACCTCGCGTGCTATGGGGCACATGCCGCAAACAGGTGCCGATGGCATGATCGAATGGCTAGACAAATTGCCCAGCCAAGTAAGAAAAATTTTGATTCATATCAACAACACCAACCCCATCCTGAATGAAAGCAGTCCAGAGAGAAAAACCCTGACTGAGCACGGCATTGAGGTGGCCTTCGACGGGATGGAAATTACATTATGAAAAACGTATCAATCGAGGTATTCAACGATCCGCGCGAACCTTGGGGCAAGGAAGAGTTTGAATCCTTGCTCAGAGGCAAAAGCACCAGTTACCACATACACCATCCTTTTCACGTCATGATGGCAGAGGGAAAGCTCTCTGCACAACAGTTGCGTGGCTGGGTAGCCAATCGTTTTTATTATCAAATCTCTATCCCCATCAAGGACGCTGCGATTTTGTCCAACTGCAACGACCGGGAAATCCGGCGAGAGTGGATATTGCGAATTCTTGACCATGATGGCTTCGAGCTGAACGGTATCAAGGACGAGGGCGGTATCGAGGCTTGGATACAGTTAGGCCAAGCTGTTGGTTTGAGCCGTGACGATGTTGTTTCTCTGCGTTACGTTGCACCGGCCAGCCGTTTTGCCGTGGATGCCTATGTGAATTTTGCAAGACGACAGTCTTGGCAAGAAGCTGTGGCGTCCAGTTTGACCGAACTGTTTGCGCCTCACATACACCAACAGCGAATTGACACTTGGCCTGAACAGTACCCTTGGGTGGATGCGGTTGCCTTGAAATACTTTAAAAATCGATTGACCCAAGCCCGCCGCGATGTCGCCCATGGTTTGAGTTTTACCTTGAATTACTTCAGTCAAACCCGTGCATTGCAAGAGCGTGCTTTGGAAATTCTGCAGTTCAAGCTCGATGTCCTCTGGGCATTGGCGGACGCAATCATGCTGGATCAGTGCGAGGTTCAAATTACAGGTCCCAAAAAATGATGTCCGATGACGACTTGTTAATCAGTAAGCCCTCTGTTGCTTCCATGTTTCGATTGCAATGGGAAGAGGTTCAACAATCTTGGGTCTTGCTGTATCCAGAAGGCATGGTCAAGCTCAACACCAGTGCTGGCGAGATCCTGAAACGACTCGATGGAGAAAAGACCATGCAAGCACTCATCACTGAGCTCGAAACTGCGTTTGAAGCCACGGGCTTAGAAAAAGAGGTGCTGGGGTTCTTAGACATCGCCATGAAACAAGGGTGGGTAAAACTATGACATCAACGACTGTGATTGCAGACCAAGCGGTTGGACCGCCCCTGTGGCTTTTGGCTGAGGTCACCTACGCTTGTCCTTTGCACTGTGTGTTTTGCTACAACCCCGTGGATTTTGCTCAACACGGCCAAGAGCTGACTACCAAAGAGTGGATCAATGTTTTACGAGATGCACGAGCAGCTGGCAGTGTTCAATGTGGCTTTTCGGGTGGTGAACCACTGGTTCGTGATGACTTAGAGGAATTGGTTGCAGAAGCGCATAAGTTGGGTTTTTATACCAACTTACTCACTTCAGGCATTGGTTTTACCCCTGAGAGAGCCCAGGCCTTGAAGCTGGCTGGCTTGGACCATGTTCAATTGTCATTTCAAGACTCCACCAGAGAATTGAATGATTTTTTGTCACACACCAAAACTTTTGCGTTGAAGAAAAAAGCCGCAGAGTTGATCCAGTCAAATGGATGGCCCATGGTTTTGAACTGTGTGGTGCATCGTCTCAATATCGATTACATCGACAAGATCATCGAGTTAGCTGTCGATTTAGGCGCTGAGTACCTTGAATTGGCCAATAGCCAGTATTACTCTTGGGCCCAACTCAACCGTGATGGCCTTATGCCAAGCCGAGATCAGCTGATTCGTGCCGAACGCATCACAAACGAGTACAGAGAAAAATTGGGCGATAAATTGCGAATCTTTTTCGTAGTACCTGACTATTACGAAACCCGACCCAAAAAATGCATGAATGGATGGGGAAATATCTTCTTAACCATCACGCCGGATGGAACAGCCTTGCCATGCCATACCGCCAAGATGATCAAACATTTGGATTTCCCCAACGTCAAAAATACATCTGTTAAAGAAATTTGGTACGACTCCAAACCATTTAATTTCTACAGGGGCGACGCTTGGATGAAAGAGCCTTGCAGCAGCTGTCCAGAAAAAGCTAAAGACCTTGGGGGATGTCGTTGTCAGGCATTGATGTTGACAGGGGAGGCTGAAAATGCAGATCCCGTGTGTGATAAATCACCGCATCACCAAGTGGTTCTGGATGCCGTCGCTTTGGCCCAATTGCCCAATGAAAAGCGTATGGAGGTCAAGCCTTTGATTTTCCGCGACGCAATCAATTCGAAAAAATTGAGCAAGGTGGAATAAGAACAACGGCCTTTGGCTCATGGCAGCGCTTGGTAAGGGCTGTTTATGAGCGCCCAGTGATTTGCGCACCATCTTCTTTGCGCAGGTACAAAAACCAGACCACTGAAACCACAGTCATTAGCCCTAGCGCCAAAAAAGATTGCTGAACAGCAGCAATGGTTTCCTCGGGAGTACTGTTCTCCATATTTTGCAGAAAAAACCCAGCGATCAAAGCGCCACTGGCCAAGCCAAAATTCATGGTCATTTGTTGCATTGAACTGCTGATGGTGCTTGCCATGCTGGCGCTATTTTTAGAAATATCTGCAAAAGCCATTGAATTGATACTGGCCATTTGCAGTGAACTGAACAAGCCCATACAGAGGTTGACCAGCAGAATAAATCCCAAAGAGGTTTGCGCGTCAATGAAAGCATAAACACTGAAAGTGAGTGCGATCAAAGCAGTGTTCAAAATCAACACCCTTTTGTACCCCAAGGTCGCCAAAACTTTGGATGACAAAACCTTCATGCTTATCGCAGCAAGGGCGGTTGGAATGGTCAGCAATCCGGCTTTCCATGCTGGAAACCCCAAGCCGATTTGGTAAAAAAACGGCAGAAGAAAAGGCAAGGCCCCCAGCCCTAAGCGGCTAAAAAACCCTCCAAGAACAGAAATCCGAAATGTTCGAATTTCGAACAACTTTAAATTCAGCAAAGGTGAGGGGACTCTTTGCGAATACAGCACATAGCCGCCAATCAGTAGCAGTGAAATCATCCCTCCTGGGATGATCAAGGCGAAATTTGGGTGGTGGTTGCCAACAAGATCTAGCATCCAGGTCAAAAGACCAAAGCCTGTTCCAAACAGCAAGAAGCCCCAAAAATCAAATGACTTGTTTTCCTCACTTTGGTATTGCGGAACATAGTCCTTGACCAAATACAAAATGGCAATCCCAATAGGGATATTGATGAAAAAAATCATCTGCCAAGAAAACCAATGAATGATCAAGCCGCCAATTGTGGGGCCCAGCAAAGGACCCATCAGAGCGGGAATGATCACAAAATTCATTGCTTTGAGCAATTCTGATTTGTCAAAGGTTCTCACGATCAAAAGCCGACCCACAGGCATCATGAGTGCAGCAGCAACCCCTTGCAAAACACGCGATGCAATTAACATCTCAAGAGAATTGGAGATGCCACACAAGAAAGATGCAAAGGTAAATAAAGCCACTGCGCTGGCAAATACTCGGCGAGAACCAAATCTATCGGCCATCCAACCGCTTAGCGTGATACAGACAGCCAAGCTCAGTAAGTAGCTTGTCATGACCGCCTTGAGGCTCAGAGGAGTAACCCCCAGACTGACAGACATTGCTGGAATAGCTGTATTGACTATCGTGGCGTCTAGCTGGTCCATGAACAAAGACACCCCGACAATCAAGGGAAGAATACGTTTGATGTTCCTTGTTTTCGCGTCATCTGCGTCGGAGTTTTTAGCTGAGTCCATGCTGAAATATAGCCGAGTATTCTGGCGTAGTTGAGGGGTACTCAATTCATTTAAGATTGTTAACTCAGTTTATTTTTGTGACTTGAAAGTCTTTTAAATGAAACGCATCCACTACTTTTCTTTTTCCGCTTTGTTTTTGTTGTCTCTCAACCCAGTATTTGCCCAATCTCGCGCTTACGCCACCAATGAGGGTGCTGGCACCATCTCTGTTATTGACATCGCCACAGATACCGTGGCATCCTCCATCGACACAGGTGGCAAACCGCGTGGCCTTGCAGTGTGCAAAGGTAGCAAAAAACTCTACGTCACTGAACAGACCAAAGCGCAGTTGTGGGTGATCGATACCGCTAAAGGTGTGATTGAGCAACGCGTTGCCTTGGGTGAATCTCCTGAGGCTGTGTACTGCTCGCCCAATGGTGAGTGGTTGGGCGTTGCCAATGAGGGCTCCAACAGCATCAGCTTCATACACACCCAGCGACTGAAAGTGGAGTTCGAAATTCCCGTCCCAGGCAAAAACCCAGAGCACGGTGTCTTCAGTCCTGATGGCAAGTTCATGCTGGTCTCTGCAGAAGAAGCTGATCAAGTCGACGTGTTGGATATCGAAAAACGCAAGCAAGTAGCTTCTATCAAAGTAGGCGAGCGTCCACGCGGTATCGCCTTCAGCCCTGATGGTAAAAAAGCCTATGTGGCTGTCGAGTCTGCCAGTTTTTTGGTGGCCATCGATATGGCCGAGCGAAAAGTGGTGGGCAAGATGTCTGTGGGCAAACGCACTGCAGGGGTTGCGGTCTCACCTGATGGCGCATATGTGTTCGCCACTAATGGAGGTGATGCGAATGTGTCCATGGTTGATACCGCCACATTCAAATTGGTGGAGAACATCGCTATTGGTCAGCGTCCTTGGAACATGGGTTTTTCGCCTGATGGTAAAAAGCTCTATATTGCTTCAGGGCGCAGTGGTTCTGTCAGCGTGGTGGATGTTGCCAGTCGAAAAATGGTCAAAGAGATCCCAACAGGCAAACTACCTTGGGGCGTGGTAATTAACTAGTCGTCCTGCGTTTGTCAATTTACTGAAAGCCTCCATGAGTCAAGACTCTTCCAATGTCGAAAACCTTAGCGACGCCAATTTGCCTCTTCAATATGACCGCATGTTGGTGCTGCTGCATTGGGTATTGGCCATGGGTCTTTTTTACCAACTGGGCTTGGGCTTGTGGATGGAAGACATTCCTAAAGATCCGCCAGGTATTCGCGCCGAGTGGTTCAACCTGCATAAATCGATTGGCATTTTCTTAGGATTTTTGATTTTGTGGCGCTTGGGCTGGCGTGTCACCCATTCGGTACCCGCACCCCCCATCGGTAATACCGAGTTCCAAAACAAGTTGAGCCAATGGGTTCATCGCCTTTTGTATGTTTGCATGGTTGTATTGCCTGTCTCGGGTTTCATGGGGTCGAGTTTTTCTCAATACCCCGTCAAGTTCTTTGGCTTTCCTTTGCCCAAGCTGTGGGAGCCCTCGCCTGAGGGCAAAGAGCTCTTCAGTACCATTCATGAAGTTACTGCTTTTGTCATGATGATCATCATCATCTTGCATATATCTGCTGCTGTATGGCATCAGTGGGTCAAGCGCGATGGCTTGCTCAGTCGGATGGGTTGGAGTCGTTAACCACTCGCCCTTTGTCGACTTGAATCACCTCTTGGGCAAAGGCCTGCACATCCTCCTCATCATGAGTGATGAGCACCATGGGTAATGACAACTCTGCTTGAAGTTGTAATAACTCACTGCGCAAGCGGTGTCGCAAAGGACGGTCCATGGCCGCGAAGGGCTCATCGAGCAACAAGGCGCGGGGACTGGCGACCAGTGCTCTGGCCAAGGCGGTACGTTGGCGCTGACCGCCTGAGAGTTGTTCGGGATAAAGATCAGCAACTGCTTGCAACTGAAACACCTCTGTCCAATGGTTAATTGCTGGATCTTGGTGGGCATGGGAAGGGTTGCTCCAACCTTGTACCAAAGCAAAACCAATGTTTTGACGCACCGTCAAATGCGGAAACAAAGCGTAGTCTTGAAACACATAGCCAAGGCCGCGTTGACGAGCGGGTAGGTCAACAGATTTGTGATTGTCGAACATCAGCTGATTTTGAAACACCACCCGACCTTGGCTGGGTGAACTCAAACCGGACATCATCAAAAGTGTTTGTGTCTTGCCTGCACCCGAAGGCCCAAACAGCACCAGTCGCTGTGCATTAGTCTTGAAATCAATGTCAAGCTCAAACAAGGCTCCTTTGTGCCCCAACTGTTTTTGCAGACTGACTTGCCACATCATCGCCAACCTCGATGGACTTGGCCAGCAATGCGACCAGGTGCCAAATAACCCGCACCTAACAAAACTGCTAAACAGCTGACAGACGTTACCAGCACCAAAAAATTCGCTGTTTGATCTTGTCCTGCTTGAACTGCTTCATACACTGCAATGGAAAGGGTTTGCGTTTCACCGACGATGCTGCCAGCCACCATCAGCGTGGCGCCAAATTCGCCGGTTGCGCGGGCAAAGGCCAAGAGGGTGCCAGACAAGATACCTCGCCAAGCCAAAGGCAGCGTGACTCGGAAAAAGACGGCCACTTCACTCAGGCCCAGTACACGTGCTGCTTGCTCTAGTGTGGGCTCAACATTTTCAAAGGCCGCCCTCGCGGCTTTGAACACCAGTGGGAAGGCCACCACACTGGCAGCAATGACGGCGCCTTGCCAAGTAAAGATCAACTCAATACCCAGGTTTTGTTGCAACCACTCACCCATGGCACCACGGCGACCCAGTAAGACCAACAAGTAGTAGCCCAGCACGGTGGGGGGCAAGACCATAGGCAAAGTTAGCACGGCATCTATGACATCGCGACCTCTGAAACGCCAACGCGACAAGGCATAGCCCACAGCAACACCCAGCAGCAAATTGATAGCAGTGGCCCAGCCCGCGACTTTCAAGGTGAGTGCAAGCGCAACCCAAGCGGTATCCATAGGGAGTTAAATCACCTTAAAGTGGTGTGTGCCGTCACGTTTGAGTTGTTCTACCAATCCTAATTCCCAATCTAGATAGGCTTGCATAGCTCGCGAAGGATTATCGCTGCTCTCATAAGGGCGGCGGTAGCGGTCAATGCGCGGACTGGCCAAATAAGACTCACCCTGTTGGGTGCTAAAGCCTGCAGCCTGCCAAGCTGCATTGCCCCCAGGCAACCAGAGAACCTCTACACCTGGGCGTAGCAGGGGTTGCAACTCTGCCACGGCATACCTTGAAATACGGCCATCACCGCAGGTCAAAACATAGCGGTTGGCTTTGTGTACGCGGGTGAAGTCTTGGGCTAGCTGAGAGCGCAACAACCACCAAGCGCCTGGGATATGGCGTTTGACATAAGTTGCACTGTCGCCGACGTCTATGACCATGCTCAAGTTGCTGCGGTTAGCCAGCCATGTTTTGAGTGTTGGGGGATCAACCACCGTCAAGGGGGCAAGCGTGTGCGGTAAATCATCTTCTGGCCCGGTGACTTTGCTTTGTAGATCGTGGTTGGTGATATCTTTGATCACCGCGACTTGCCAACCCATTTGGGCCAACCATGAAGCCGTCATGCTGGCACGTACACCGTCGTCGTCGTACACCACCACACGGGAACCGCGAACACCAATGAAGTGATCGGTTTCTTGCACCAACTGACCCCCAGGTGCACTGATGGCGCCTGGCCAATGACCTTGGGCATATTCTTCTGGGGTGCGAACATCAAACACATAGGTGTTGCGATCGGTTTCGCTCAACCATTGCTTCACCGTGGCTTGCTCGACTCTGGGCACTCCCGCGCGGAACAACAGAGCTAAGGCAGAGGCGGCGGCCTTGTTGCGATCGTTGTCAGAGATTTCGCCAACGCGCAAGGTAGCTCCCTTGACCAAATCCAACCCTGCAAGCAACCACCCTATGGTGCCATTGCGCAAGGCGCACACGGGGTTGGGGATGCCAGAGTTAATCAGCGACTGCGCACCAATGATGCTGCTGGTGCGTTCCGCACAGTTGACCACGATGCGGGTGGTGGGACTTGGCGCAAGTGAGCGTGCCCTTAACACCAACTCACCCCCTGGAACATTGATCGCACCTGGAATACTCATGGTTTGGTATTCGTCAAAACGGCGAGCATCCAGCATCACCATATCGGAACCTCTGTCGATCAGGGCTTTGACTTCGTGCGCTGAAAACGAAGGGGTTTTGCGCTGTGCCTCTACCAGCTCGCCAAACGATTTACTAGGCACATTGACATCACGAAACAATTCGCCGCCTGCAGCAGCCCAGCCTGCCAAGCCGTTTTGCAAAATGCTTAAATGGGTGTAACCCAAGCGTTTCAATACAGGAATAGCTTGCAATGCCAAGCCCTCGCCATTGTCATAAACCACCACAGTGGTGTCATGTCTTGGTATACGCCTGCCTGCATCGACTTCAATGCGCCCATAGGGAAGGTTGATGGCAAACAGAGGATGACTTTGGGCATAAGGGTCTTCTTCGCGAACATCGACAAGCGCGATTTCTTCCTTAGCTAGGAGGGCTGCCCTTATGTGTGCGTAACTGGTTACTGCGTAGGGGTGCGGGGCATCGGCCATCAATACTTCAGTCGCCATGTCAGGGTTGGTCTGAGGGCTGGCTTGCACCATTGGTTCATGGACAGGGGAGGGTGTAGCCACTGAGGTCGAGACCATGGGTTCATAGGCGGCAACCAAAGCAGGTGCTATGGACGGTGCAGGGGGTGCCGCAACCGGCGGTTGTTGCACTGGAGCTTCAGGAGCAGCGGTGATATTGGCGTAGCCAGATACAAATTTGCTGCGCGTTCCATCTTCTCGGTAACTGTTGCACTCCATCAGACCGATATTGCCACCGTACACGTGGATGCTGACCGAAACTTCGTCGGTTAAGGCATTCCAAACTTTGTGCACGTCACCTATGCTTGGCGAGACGGCTTCAATGTCGCCAGGCAGCATATCGATTTGAAAACCTGCTGGCGCCCATCGCCCATCGGACATGCGGCTGTAAGGTTGACAAAACTCCGAACCACGCAACATACCCACCAAGCCCCAGACGGTGTGGTCATGGATAGGCGTGGACACACGAGGCGCGCCTACAAAACTCACCACCGAAAAGCGGTCTTGTGGATCTGCATACAGCAAATACTGCTGGTAATGCAGTGGGTGGGCTTGTGCAAACTCAGGCAGCAACCAGTCATCATGGGTTATGAGGGACTGCAGGCATTGGCGCGCTTGAGATAAAAGTTCGGCTTCTGTAGGTGCAATATCCACCAAGCGCGTGATTTGCGCCAAGAAATGGTGAAAACGAGCAATAGAAGTGGGCGTAGTGGGTGACATCTCGGGACAGTGGGCGGGACTGCACTGATTGTTTCACATGCGGGGGGGCAGGGATCTCAGCTTCCAACTCGCGATATGCTAACGATCTTATGTCAACTGATTCATTTATTTTGGCTGGGGTTATGGGGTGGCCCATCTCCCACTCTCGCTCGCCACTCATTCACTCGTACTGGATAGCCGAGTACGGATTGCTTGGGGCGTATGTTCCGCTGGCTGTGAACCCTGTGAATTTGCGAGAGGCAATGATAGGCCTGAAAGCTTTGGGCTTTGCGGGGTGCAACCTCACCTTGCCGCACAAGATAGAGGCCTTGCCTTGGATCGACAAGGTAGACCCCATGGCCAAACGCATAGGTGCTGTCAATACCTTGACCGTGCATGCTGATGGCAGCTTGCACGGCACCAACACCGATGCATTTGGGTTTATCCAAAGTTTGCGTGAAGCCCACAGCAGTTGGCAAGCCAACTCGGGCCCTGCTGTGGTGCTGGGTGCGGGAGGTGCGGCGCGAGCGGTGGTATGGGCCTTAGCCGATGCCGGTGCGACAGATATTCGTTTATTTAACCGCAGCCATGAGAAAGCCGTGGCCATGGCCCAAGAATTTGGTGCGCCCGTCAAAGCTTTTGCTTGGTCTGAGCGTCATGCTGCGCTTGAGGGCGCGGGATTGTTGGTCAATACCACCACCCAAGGTATGCAAGGTCAATCTGCCTTGGACTTGCAACTAGACAAATTGCCTGCCCATGCTCTGGTGTCCGACATTGTCTACACCCCTTTGCAAACCGATTTGTTGCTGCGTGCTGCAGCGCGTGGCAATCTCACTGTGAATGGTCTAGGCATGTTGTTGCACCAAGCCAGACCAGCGTTTGCATCTTGGTTTGGTGTCATGCCAGAGGTGACACCCGATCTATGGGCCAAGGTATTGGCGACGTTTTAGCCGTTGTTTATTTCCGCACGGCAGGTGCTTCGACGGGCAAGCCTTGTCCACGCCACATCAGGTAAAGGCTGATGTCACGCATATCACGGTGACCCCATGGGGGTATTTCAGCCTTCACGCCGGTGTAGCAAAAACGCAGTCGCCGCTCAAGCGAGGCAACGCGTTGCCAATCGACGCGGTAAAGCGGGTAGCCATTGGCTTGGCCTTGGCTCAAAGGGTCGGTAAACAGCTTTTGCCCATAGTGCTGGTCATGGCAATTCGTGCAGGCCAGGTTCATTTGCCCTTGGCGTGTCATGAAAAGACGTTCGCCGTTTTCAAAATGGCTTTTGGCTGCCCCGCCAATTTGTGCTTGCAAAGGCAGACCGCGAGAGGTGCTGGTGACGGCCAGTGTCATGGCTACCAATTCATCGGACTCAAAAGTCCATTCAGCGGCTTTTTGGTTTTTCACGCGGCAGTTGCGAATACGGTCTTCTAGGTTAAAGAGTTTGCCGGTGGTTTTGTCGATGGCGGGGTAGCTGATGGAAACACCCTTCATTTTGACGAGTTCACCATGGCAGGACTGGCAGCTTTTGTTGCTTTTACCGTCTGGTTTGGTCCAGTACTTGATGCCGCTGTCTAAAGCGATATTGCCAGGGTTGGCAAACTCATCGGCTTGCAAAGATTGCACTTCAGGTCCAGAGAAATGCAAGCCAGACTGCAGCCTGTCCAAAGGGATGGGGCGTTGCTGCGCATGGGAAGTCAAGGCGAGTCCTGAGACGGCCCACAAACACAAAAGCAAAGTCCTGCAAACGGCAAAAAGCATGTTGGACGCTCAGTTGCTTGCGGGTTTGGAAGCATTGGCGGCTTCGACCACCAAGGTGTGGCGCAATTCGCCGATATAAGCCTTATCATCCACCCAGCGAAACAGCATATCGCCCGACTCAGTAGCTCTCAAATAAAACTCAAACAAAGGGTTGGCTGCAACCCCGGTGGTGGGCTCTACGCGAAAAACCTCACGTCCATTCAAAGTGCAAAGAAGGTGTCGGATGACGTTGCGTTGAATGATCACGCCATCGATATCGCGCAAAAAACCACTGTCCATGGGATGGTTGACCAACAGGCGCACTTTGAAAACATCGCCTTGAAGGATGCGGGGAGGGATTTGCAAGCGAGCGGAACTCATCAGCCGTTGTCCACGCAAGCTGCTTCGGTGACCACCACCTCTTGCACGTCGTAAATGAAATTGCCATCGGA
>Ga0114980_10001561_pt1 | contig 16403 bp, 15 predicted proteins | sample S_140806_EF_Meta_FD_87018 | JGI IMG/M metagenome (GOLD analysis project Ga0114980, IMG submission 87018) | Freshwater microbial communities from Lake Simoncouche, Canada to study carbon cycling - S_140806_EF_MetaG | ecosystem: Environmental > Aquatic > Freshwater > Lake | place: Lake...
ACAATAGAGCGACCGCTGACAACCGCATATGCGTAAACATCGGACCGGAGCGTCGATGGTTACTCGTGCTTCCCTATTCGTTTAGTCAGGTCGCTTCCGTCTTGAAAAGCCAAGGCCTTATTGACGTCAGTATGGGTGCAACAGAACTCGCGAGGATCGCTATGAGACTGTGGCCCGACCTGTCTGTCATCCGGATCCCTATCGAGCCCGGGGAAGCTTATATCGCTCCAACGGAAAATGTGATCCACGATGCGAGCACGGTGAAGAAATGTCATTGGGATATAATCGCGACATATCTCGGTCGCTTTCGACCCCAGGCATGATGGTGGGTCAGACAACTCTCCCCTCAGATATCCTGACCACACGAAACTCGCCCACCATTTCACCAAGCCCCTGCGAGGCAAGAAGGACGGCGGATCCCGCGCGACTAGAAAATCGCTGCAGCGCCTCGAGGACGAGGTTACGCTCATCAACTGAAAAACCGCCAAGCGGTTCGTCAATTAGATAGAGTTCAGCTTGGCGGGCAATCAATCGTGCCATGAGAACGCGTTCTCGGGCACCTGAAGAAAGCTGGGATGGAAAGCTTCGAGCGATCGAGGTCAACCCCATTTCTTTCAAGGCGACCGCAACCCTGCCGGAAACGAAGTCGGGATCGCAGCCACGACTGCGTAGAGAGAAGGCCACGTTATCTACCACGTCTAGGTACCCGTAGAGCTTTGCATTCTGTGGTCTCCATGCCACTGGGCGATCCGAGGCTGGAGCGAACGTAATGTCCTGGCCCTTGAAACTCACCTTCCCAGCATCTGGAAGCTCAATGCCAGCAAGTAACTTTAAAAGGGTGGACTTTCCCGACCCACTAGGTCCGGCTAGGATCGTTGTAGTACCCAGCGGTAGCACGAAGCTGACGCCGTGTAAGGCCCGAAGGGGGCCAAAGGATTTTCGAAGATTTCGAACTTCTAGAATTTTCTTGCTCCCGGACGCCTAGCCGGTCTTGACTAGTCAATCTGACGTCTTCCTGCCACCCCCTCTATTTGTATTGATCTGTCGCGCAAAAATGAATGGGAATGTCAGGCCCTGTCATCACCCTTACGCATGCCGCTTTCGCTCGGCTCTCCCCCTGCGGTACCTGCGTCGCGAAAAGTGGTCACAACACCAAGGCTCGCGCCCGCTACGTGGTAGCAAGTGTGGGATCACTGCTAAAGATCGGAGAAAACTCCGTTCTATTTTGATATCCTAGACAGACATACCTGCGGACACTCTGTCCGCCATGCACTTCCTAGACAACCACCGGGTCTCTGTAACCCGGGAGTACGGAGTGACGCTTGGTCCGGCCACGGATCATCGTTTAACCGAGGTCGGTCGCTCATTGCGTGAGCAAGTTTTCAAAGTCGCGGAGACCCAGGCTGATCCGGAAGCAGAACCACAAGGCCTGGCGGACAGGGTCTGCCGGAAACCGGCAGTGCTGGAACAACATCGGGTTCACGAAAGCTTCCGTCTGGCATGAGCAGAAACCGCCAAAGCATGGTTCGTTTTCAGGCCGTCCGACACCCTCGCATTCGGCCCGTTAGCTTTGAAGCCGCCGGATTTCATTGACCCTGTTCACGGAAACGCGCAGGTCCCGTGCGAAGACGGCGGACGACGGACTGGCAAGCGCCAGCCGCCTGCGGATCTCAAGACTGCGTTCGTGGTGCTCCAGCGCGCCCGCGCGATCACCTCGCAGCACAAGCACATCCCCGATCTTGAAGAGGGCCAGACTTACGTCGCTGGCCAGTCGATCGAGACCGGATCAGCTGCCAAAAGGCGCTCGAAAATGCCTAGGGTCCAGACTCATTTGATCCAGTAGCAGATGACCGCTGCGATGAGGACGCCGGAGAGGAAGGTGTCGGCTCGCTTGTCGTAGCGGGTTGCGACCCGACGGTAGTCCTTGAGCCTGGCCCAGAGGCGTTCGACGGTGTTGCGGTCCCTGTAGGCGACGGCGTCGTGGTCGGAATCCGGACCGTCTCGCGGATGTCGCCGGGCCCTGTGGCCAGCAGACAAACGCATTTGGCGCCCCCCATCTCGACGCCGGCGAACGGCAGGTCCGAATCGGTCATCTCGTCACCTTCCCGTTCACCAGCCGATATAGCCGCCTTCGACGGGGCACAGACAACCAAGTTCGGTCGAGCAGAAAACGTCCTTCCCCTTCCCCCTTCGGGCGGCGCTGGTGGCACTGACGGAACTCCGTGCGGCCGGCAAGCAGGTCCCCTTCAGCGGCGGCGACAATCGCATCGGGAGCTCGCGCCTGCCGTCTCGGCCGCCTTGGCCAAGAGGCACCGGCATCCCGCCCCGTCCCCAACCGGCAACGATTGGAGCCAGGTTGCCGTCGGACAGCCAGAACCGCCAGCCCGATCCGGATCCCGGGTTCAGAACGGTCTGCCGATGAACAGATAGACGGCCCGGCGATCATCTTCCGACTGGCCATAGGCCAGAAAGGCCGGCCCCAGGATTGTGTCCGCCCCCACGTAAATGCTGCCGCCGATCCGGAGATCCTGCAGGTCGAAATCGTCCCGCTGGTCCCAGACCTGACCCGCCTCGAGAGAGGCCCCCAGGAAGAGCCGGGTGCCGCCAAACAGTTGCCGGGACGTATCCGTCAATGCGTATCGATAAATCAGACCCCCGGCGGCAAAGGTCTGGCCGACCAGTTCGTCGCGCCGGTATCCCGAAAGACTGAACAATCCTCCGACACGATACAGCGAATCCAACGGTGCCGAGCCATCGAGGCTGGAGCCTCCGGCGAGCCCCGCGATGAGGGTGTGCCGGCCACCACTGATGGCCGTCAGGGCGTTCCCCGTGAGCGTCTGGTACTCGGCGTTGTCACCCAGTGATTCCAGGCCCTGGACATAACGGGTTCCCAGTCTGAGCCCCCGTCGAGGGAAGTAGGGGCTGTCCAGCGTATCGATACCGGCGCTGGCGGTCAGTCGGCCGATATCAATGTCGATATCCGTCGGTATGGCTCGGCCGCGATCCAGTTCGGCGCGGCCCTGACCGCGTTCGAAGCCGACCCTGAATTCCGACACCCCTCCAAACTGGGCCCCGGCCTCGATCGCGGCCAGCCCGTAGGTCAGATCATAACTGCCAAAGTTGAAGCCCGAGGGACTGTAGCGCTCCACCGGCCGGTTCTCGACCTCGACGCGTGCATTCGCAAACCAGGTCTGATCCGGATCCAGAAGTCTGAAATACTCTGCGGAAACGCCGTTGCGCGAGCCCAGCGCACCCTGGAGCTGGAGTTCGGATCCGAAACCGTCGAGCTCTCCGGTGCGGTAGTCCACAAAAACCGTGTCGTCCGTACCGGTGCTGAAATCGTTCGAAATCGTCAGGCCAAGTCTGATCCGTCCGGCCTCGGGTACGCTGTCTTCGCCATGCACAAACAGCCCCGTTCGACCGTCGATACGCTCAAGCGCATGATCGACACGCTCGAACGGGCCCAGGGCGTAAATGTCGTCCAGCGCGGCGTTGATCGCTTGCGGGTCAACCGGCCGCCCGATCAGACCGCTCAATTTGCGTTCGATGACGGAGTCGGCGAGGCGGGACCCGTTTTCAACCCGCACGTAGTCAAGGACAGGCGGCTGCGATGGTGCGGGCGGGACGGGGGCGGCCACAGGTCTGTCCTGTGCGAGCGCAGCGAGCGCCGTCGTTCGGGCGTCAACCGACCGGCGGCCTGCCTCAATCAGTTCGGCCCCCCGAGTGAACTCGGCCGCCGTGATGGGGCCGGCATCAATCGTGACCAGGACGTCGGTCGACCTCAGCGTCGCCAGCTGTGCGCGTTCATTCGTCAGAACAAGAAGGCTGACGCTCTGTCCCAGAACGTCGAGCGCCGAGTTGATGTCAGCCTGTGCCAACAGGGCGCTCTGGGTCGCGACGACAATGATGATGTCCGCCCCCATATCGCGGGCAATACTGATCGGGATATTGGCCGCCATGCCTCCATCGACCAGGAGGCGACCCTCGTGCTGCACCGGCACAAACACGCCGGGAACAGCCATCGAGGCTCGCATGGCCATGGGCACCTCACCGCTGGACAAAACAACCGCTTCGCCGGTCGCGATGTCCGTGGCCACAGCCCGGTAGGGGATCGGCAGGGTATCAAAGTCTTCGACGACGCCCTGGATGGGCGTGAACCGCCGGAGCTCCTGCATCAGGACCTGATCGGAAATCAGCCCGGCCGGGAGGAGCAGCGCTCCGTCCCTCAGACCGAGGCTCAGCCGAACGGGAAAATCGGCCTGCTGCGCCTTCTGGCGAAAGGTCAGATCGTCCCGGTCCGGGGACGGGTTGAACACGCCGGTCCAGTCGACCTCCTGGACGATCCGGCCCAGCGTCGTCGGGTCCACGCCTGAAGCATAGAGCCCCCCAACCACGGCCCCCATGGATGTGCCGACGACCATGTCCGGACGGATCCCGAGCCGTTCCAGTTCCTGGATCGCACCGACATGAGCGAGCCCCAGCGCGCCACCGCCCGAAAGGACGAGGGCAATGCGAGGGCGCTCCGGCCTCTCATCGGCCCGGGCGGGCGACGCAAGCGCGATCAGGCCCGTGATAGCGAGTGCAAGGATCGCCGGCTTCATTCTGGACCTTTCGCGGAATGATTTCAGGATTGCGGTACCAGGCGCCATGTGCACCGGGCCGGGGTCAGCGCCTGTGGGGCAGGTCACCGGCCGAGCAAGGTTGCGGGCGAAAGATCAAGCCACCGCATCGGCATTGCAGGGAGGGGCGGAAACTCGATCGCCTCTTCGCCGAGCGCAGTGGCGGCAGCCGCCGAGAGTCCGAGATGATGCAGAAGAGTCGCGGTGGCGGTGTCGATCATGGACGCCGACAGAACGCCGCGGTGGAGATCACGCCCGAGCCCTTCAATGGCTCCCGCTACCATGCTGTTGGTGACTTCCAGGTCAGCCCGCTTGAAGATACCTCGTTCCATTCCGTCCGCGATGTCGTCCTTCAGTTGAACACGCAGGGCGGCGCTGAGCCGTATGACGGAGAGGCCTACGTCAAACATCAGGCGACCGAATTCGGGTCGCAGGGCAATGATTCTCAGGGTCTGGCGCGTAATGCGCGCGAACCGCACCGAAGGGTCTTTCTGGTCCACGATCAGGCCTGCCGTCGCCTCGGCATGGGTTGCGCCCAGCAGATCCCCCAGTTCGGAGACCAGCGCCCCCATATCGAGGAAATAGTTGTAGAACGTAGCGCTCACGAGCCCCGCGTGCGTTGCGATCTGCCGTACGCCGAGGCTCGCAACCCCTTCTTCCATCAGGATTGTCTGAGCCGACACAAGGAGTTGATCGAGGGTCCTCTCTCGCTTGGTTCCGGATCGTCTTCGAGCAGTGGACATAAAACTGACCATATATCCATAATTGATATAGTGTCAATTTATGCCCGGTTCTCCGGGATCTGCAGTCGCGGCGAGACCTCACATCTGCCTGGCCACCTTCCAGCACCCCTTCAATCGGGCTCGCCACGGCAACAGCAGAGATCATTTCAATGCCCGGGGGTCGGCCGGGCTGGTCGAATGGAAGTCGCTCGAAAGCTGACGATCGCCTCCCCTGCCACGATGTGGCGACTGGTGTCACATTGTCGTTGGACGGCTCCTGCCATCTTGCAGCGCCTGCAGGGCGGCCTCCGCGCTCCACCTGCACCCGATGATTTCAATCGAGCCGGCCCGGGCCCCTGCCCTAGTTCACCAGGCGGGTCCCGCTCGCACCCATCCCGCCGGCATTCGGGCCGACCCCGATGGGGACAGGTACGTCGCTGCCGTCATAATCGGCATTGATGCGAATCCTCGCAGTGCCGTTCGAAAGGACCTGTTTGGCGACAATGACCGTCCAGGCACTGTCCTCGGCCGCAACGCCGGTGCCGGTGACCTGAAGAAATCCGTTTCGGACATAGACGACCCCCAGGAGTTGCTCGACGTTGCTTCCCGGGAGGACGATGTTCGGTGAGTTGCCCCCGACCGTTGCCATGACCATGCCCGCATACGGTCCACTCTTGCGGCCGATCAGATTCACACGGGCGTACATACCGCCAAAAAGGGGATCCGAGCCGTGGTCAAAGAACAGGAAGACGTCCTCTCCCTGCAGCTTTCCGTGGCCTAGCAGTTGTACATTCTTTCGGAAGAAATGGTCGCCGGGCCTCAGCACTACAGTCGTCAGGTTCTTTATGATTATAGGCCGACAGTGAATGGCGGGGTCGAGATAGTGTGTGCCGTTATCTTCGTAGGTTATCGGGTTACTTTGTCCGTTTCCGCTGAACGGACATCCATTCAGACTAGGGAAACTCATGGAGGCGAACGGGTCGGCAATGGAGGCGGCTCCCTGGCCCGGTGCCGGCGTCATGCCGCCGCCGGTTGCCGTCAGCACGGACTGGATCTTGCGGCCCTCGATCTGCGCCGTGCCCTGGACAATGATCTCCGCGTTGGAGTGAACGCCACAGTCCGGGGCCATGATGCGGGAGCTGCCCACCAAATCGATCATTCGGCCGACAGTCCCGGTCCCAAGGACACAGAGGGGAGTCTTCCCAACGGATACGGCCGTGGCCAACGCCTCGAACCGCCAGCCGCCCGGAGGCAGCATATTGGCGAAGAATGAGATGCGGTGCCCCTCAAGCCTCACCTGGATCGCGCGCTCCTCGTCCTGTTCAATCACCTCATATTCCGCCTCGACCGTGGGTGCCCCGGCCCATTGGCTCAGTTGCGCCTCAACAAAGGCCTCGGCCCGTCCAAGGGCCACGGCGTCATCCGCCGCCAGGCCAAGGGTGGGGGCTGCGGCCAGGGCCGCCGCATCAGCAATGTCCTGGAGCCGGGTCTTGGCGGACATAACGGCAAGAAGATCGATCGCGCCGACGCTCAGCATGGCGACGGCCGGCACGGCCAAGGCGAAATTCAACGCGATGGAGCCCCGGGTCTCGCGCAGAAGCCGCTGCATCGCCTCCTGAACCCGACGGCGCAGGGCGGACATCATGCCGCCAGCACCCTGTTATCAGGGATGAGCAACATATCGGCGACGGGATGACGAGGCTGTACAGGGTTCATCGGCACGGTCACGAGCGCCACCGCCCGGCGTCCCATACCCTCGATCGCGGACAATAGGTCCACCCGAACTGTCATCACAGAGGCCGGCCAATGGTCCTGGTCAGCATCGGAGGCAGACATGGGCTTTCCCGGATCTCCCAAGGCGAAGGCGCAATATGTCAACTTGAGCCGCACAAGCGCTGCGTGGGCGTCGGGGAAGCATGCCCTTTGACCGGCGATTCGAGCAAGGCTTCGCAGAAGCGATGCCCAGCCTCGGCCGGCGGCATGTAGGCCGGGTCGATGGACACCCGCCCCGCCCTTCCTCGACAAGCGCCGGCGGCTTTGCATCGGGAAAATTGCTATGGCCTTTACCGCGCCGACCGGAGGCGATCTGTCGCTGGAGTGACAGCACCTCTCGACCACCTCACGAATTGCCGGTTCACGTGTCGGTCCTTGAGCCAAGGCCTGCGTCCGGCTAACAAAAAGCGGGATGGCCATCGAACTCATACCGCTGCACCCGCTTGAGCGCGGTTACCTGAGCGTTCTACGTATTCGTTCGGCTATCGTGTGGCTGACACTGTCGGCCATCGCCGCAGCGGCGGACGCCGGCCTGCATTGGCGCTTCGGCATCCCCTTCGGCTTCCTCGCCGGCCTCGTCTTCGGATGGGGTGTCATCACAGTGGTCTTTCTCGTCCCGGGTCGCTGGCGTCGCTGGGGCTATGCCTTTACTGACAGGGAACTGCACGTCGCGAACGGGTGGCTCACGCGACGGCATACCGTCGTGCCGGTCTCTCGCGTGCAGCACATCGATGTCAGCCAGGGCCCTCTCGAACGCAGCGCCGGGGTTGCGACGCTCAGCCTCCATACGGCCGGCACCGAACAGAACCTCGTTGTCCTCCCGGGCATAAGGCGCGAACGGGCCGAGGAAATCCGGGATGTGATCCGCAGCCGTATCAGCGACGCACCCTGGTGAGCGAAGCGCATCCACAACCCGCTGAAGAGGTTCTGCCGCCCCGCCGCCTCGACCCCCGCACGGTCCTCATCAGAGCGCTTCCGGGCCTGCCCTCCGCCATTCTCGCCGTGCCGGTTGTGCTGGCAGCGTCGCGCGGGGGAGGACTGACGCTCGCCCTCGCTCTCATGATTTTGGCCCTGCTGATGGGAGTCGCGCTCATCTCAGCCTGGCTGAGCTGGCGCATGTTCACCTATCAGGTGCTGCCGGATCAGGTGGTGATCTCACGAGGGATCATCCATCGATCGCGCCGGTCGATCCCCGCCCAACGCATCCAGGATGTCTCGATCAAGCAGGGTGTGCTGGCGCGCCTGATCGGGCTGGCCGAGGTCCGCATCGAGACCGGCGGCGGCGAGAAGGACGAAGGTCGGCTCGATAGCGTCAGCCTCGCTGAAGCCCATCGGCTTCGCGAGCTTCTTCGCGGTATGAGCCGGGCCGCGGCGGCCCCCGCGACAGCCACCCCCCTCAGCGGCGACGCTGACGAGCCCATCCTGTTTCGGCTGAGGTTCGGACGTCTGCTGTATTTCGGGCTGTTCAGGTTCTCCCTCCTCTGGATCGCCGCCATTCTCGGTGCCGGCCAATACCTCGATCAGGTGCTGGATCTCGACTGGGATCGATGGGTACAGGTTTGGGACGGGGCCCGGCAGGAACTGGTGTCGCGGCTCAGCCTGGTGTTCGCCCTTGGCGCGGCGGGTGTGGCCATCGGGCTTGGACTGATGGCCGGAATCATCCGGACGATCCTGCAATACTATGGCTTCAGGCTCTCCCTTGCCGACGGCCGGTTCCGGTACAGTCGCGGGCTGCTCACGCGGAGCGAGGTCGTGGTCGCCCGCCGGCAGATCCAGCTTGGCCTTGTCGAATGGGGGCTCCTGAGCGGTGCCCTCGGCTGGTGCGCATTCAAGGTCCAGACCCTCGGAGGCAGCGACCACGTCTCTGGCCGCCAGGAGCTTGCGCCGTTCGCCCGGCCCTCCGAGGTCCAACCGCTCATCGCCCTGGCCGGGCTGCCCGTCTTCGACCGGTCCGGACTCAGACCGGTTTCCGCCTGGCATACCCGGATCGCCCTTATCGGCTTTGTGGCAATCCCGGCGTCGGTCCTGGTCGTAGCCGCCATCTGGTTTCCACTCGCCGGTCTTCTCCTGTTCACCCTGCCCCTGCCGCTGGTCGTGGCGCTCCTGCGACGTCGCCACCATCGCTACGCGCTGGCCGAGACCAGTTTGCAGGTCAGCCGGGGTGTGCTGAAGCGACGGGAATGGACGGTTCCCTATGGCAATATCCAGTCCGTCACCCTCCGGCGTGGGCCTCTGCAACGACGGATGGGCGTCACGTCCTTAAGGATCGACACGGCGGGTGGAAGCGGGCTCAACGGCCCCCACATCCATGACCTGGTGCACAGGGACGCAACGGAGCTGGTGCGCCGGCTGGCTGAACGCGTGGAAGCCGCCCGATCATCCGCGAGCTGAAGGCCCGGTCGCCATCTCAAACATCTGCCCGGGCTTCGCGCTTGACAACAGGCATGAGGATGGCGCGAGTTTCAGGCTGTTCGATGGTTCCAGCAACATCGCCCCCGAGAGCCGTTCGGCCGTAGCCAGTCCGGGGAACGCAGCGGGCGGTGTGATGGGAACGGCAGGGAGCTGCGATGTCCTGGCTGGTTATGCCCCCACTTTGGGTGGTCGGTTTGCTGTTCCTGTGCGCACTGACGATCGCTGTAGCCCTCGGCTATGCAGGGCAGACCCGACTTCAACGAGTGGCCGACGCGGCGTCCGAGCCATCACCCGGGGGCGCGCATCTTCTGTCGGCTGTTCTGGGCCTTATGGCGCTTCTGCTTGGCTTCTCCTTTTCGATGGCCATGGATCGCTACGATACCCGCCGACAGTTGGTGGTCCAGGAGGCCAACGCCCTCGGCACAACGTGGTTGCGGATCCAGCTTCTGGATGAGCCGGACAGAACCGTGATGAGTGATCTGATGCGCCGCTATGTCGACGCCCGCCTGACCTGGTCCAACAGCACGGCGGAACGTCCGCCAGAGGCCGCTGCCCTGGTCTTGCAACAGCAGCTGTGGGCAGCAACGGGCGTCGCCTTGCGCAGCGACAGTCCGCCGCTGCTGACGCGCGGCGTGATGGACTCCCTGAACGAAAGCATTGACCTCGCCTCGGCCCGGGCGGCCGCGCGGGCGGCCCACATTCCTGACTTCGTGCAATGGCTGCTGTTCGTCTATGCCATCCTGGCGATGGCGATGCTCGGGACCGTGCTTGGCCGCAGTCTCAAGCAGCATCTGCCACAGACGGCGCTGCTCCTGGTCCTGTTGACCCTGTCGCACATGATTGTCCTCGACCTGGACAGACCCCGATCGGGTAGCATCCAGGTTTCACAGCAGCCGATGGAAGACCTGCGTCAGTCGATTGACTGACCGGCCCCGAGGGGATTGACCGGCTTGCCCCACCGCCCGAATTCGGCGGCGCGACGTCACGCGATGGGGCCCCTTAGCGACCCCGGCGCCCGAACAGGTCGGCCAGGGCTCTCAGCCGCGTTGCATTCAGCCCCGTCGCGCTGCTGGCCGCCGCGGCCAGGGCGGTCGACAGCTCTGCCGATGCCCGCTTGTCCGCCCGACCACGACGCCAGGTATCGATACGGGCCTGGACCTGCCCGGCAAGGCCGGCCTCCACGCCCCCGACCCGGGTAAGCTGGTCCAGATAGGACGCGGCCACATCCGGCGTATCGGCCCAGACGATGCGGGTCTGGGTCTGGGGATTGATCGTCTCCGCCGACACAGCCTCGGCGGCAGCGATCTCGGCCGCCGACAGATGCTCGCTCGGGACCAGCCGCAACACATCGAGACCGCGAGCGATCTCGCTCGAATAGATCCTGCCGTTGAACCAGTAGGCCGACCAGGACCCGCCGACGTAAAGCCGGCTGGCATTGATCGGGCCCCGGTCAAAGAAGGCGATCTCGACCGGCCGGGCCGGATCGGTGAACTCCATGATCGAGACCCCACCCTGGTACCAGGCCTGGACCATCAGGTCGCGGCCCGGAACCGGAATGATCATCCCGTTGTGGGCGACGCAGTTCTCGGTCGCGCCCTGGGCGCCCGGCAGTTTGTGGAAGCTCTTGCCTGCGAGGGTCCGGTTCTCGATGGTCGCCACCATATTGGCACCCCAGGTCGCAGGGTTCGTGGCCTGGCAACGGGCACCGATACCGCCGCCCCACTCGTCCGTGAACACGACCTTGTCGCCGGCATTGTTGAAGGTGGCCGAGTGCCAATAGGCCATGTCGGGATCGAAGATGTCCGACGTCCGGCGCGGATTTTCCGGATCGGAGATGTCCAGCAGGATGCCGTTGCCACTGCAGGCCCCGGCCGCCAGGCCGATTTCGGGATAGACGGTGATGTCATGGCACTGGTTGGTCTGGGCCGTGTCCTGGGTCGCGATACCGGACCGGCCGCCGCGCCAGAGACCCGCCACACGGCCGGTCTGGCTGTCAGCGAAGATGCGCGGCCGATTGACGATGGCCGCGTCCTGCGGCCGGTCCAGCTCCACCTTGATCACATCGATCGAGAACAGGGCGGTTTCGGGGTTCTGGTCCGGCTGGCCGTCCGTGCAGATGGCCAGTTCCGCCGCGCCGCGGACGTCTGAGGTGCCCGAGTTGTAGATATAGAGGACGTTGGCGTCGGTCGGATGCGGAACCAGCGTATGGGTGTGCGAGCCCCGGCAGGTCTGGACGGCAGCAATCTGGCGCGGCGCGTTCAGGTCGCTGATGTCAAAGATCCGGACGCCCCGGAACCGTTGGGCGGTAACATCGTCCGACGTCGTCGCGGTACCGCAATTGAGCCGCCCCCGATTTTCCTCGACCGACATGAACAACAGGTCGCCATGGACCGAGACATCGCCCTGGCCGCCGGGGCAGACCACCGACATGACCAGCTGCGGCGGGCCGTTGCCGGAGATGTCATAGGCGTTGAAACCATTGAAATTGCCGACGAACAGCTTGCCGTCGGACACGGCCATGTCGGTGTTGGCCATGCCGAGCACGCTGAAATTCGGATTGCCCCTCGCCCGGGCCATCATCGCCTCGCCCTCCTCGCGGCTGGTCGGCGGCGAGAAGCCGATGTCGGGGTCGACAAATCCCGGAGCCTTGTCGATGGCGTGCTCCAGGGCGAGGCCTGATGCCAGCTGGCCTGCATCGGCGAGGCCCGCCGACAGGGTGGTGCGGCCGTCAGCCCTGATTTCCTGGGCAGCGGGCGGGGCGGCGGACTGGGCCGCAGCGCCACCGGCACCCATCAGGATGCCAAGGACGGCGACAGTGGAAAGCAGGCTGCTGCGAACGTTCATGGCCGGTCCTTCAGGAAGGGGTTCAGAGCTCAGACAAAAGGGACTGCATACGCAGAATTTCCGCCGACTGGTCAGCGACGACGGAGGTGGTGAAGTCGGACAGCATCGTATCCTCGGCCGCGCCCGGATTGGCCAGCAGGGCGTCGACCATGTCGAGCGCACCCTGATGATGCCGGATCATGCCTTCGAGGAACAGGCGGTCAAAGGCGGGACCGCTCGCCGCGGCCAACGCCTGCATCTGCGCCGGCGACAGCATGCCGGCCATGACCGGCGTGTCAGAGGCCGGCATTGCGTGGCCGGCATGGTGTGAGTGGTCCATTCCGGCGTGTCCGCCGCCCATGCCCGGCATCTCCAGCGGCTGGCCACGATCGCTCAGCCAGCCCCGCATCAGGGCGATCTCGGCATCCTGACTCAGGGCGATCCGTTCCCCCAGCCGCCGCACGGTCGGGTGGATCCCCCGCGTCCTTAGCAGTTCGACCATCTCCACCGCCTGGGCATGGTGGACAATCATATGCTGCATGAAGGCCACGTCATCGTCGGTAAAGGTCGAGCGACCGAGCGCAACCGCCTCGGCGGGCGTGACCACACGCGACGCGGTCCCGGGTGCCCCGGGCTGGAAAATCGGCGGCGTCTGTTGACCTGCGGTGAGCGCAATCAGACCGGCCAGCAGAATTCCCGCAGACGCCGCCAAATCCCTAGCCCCCCGCCCCGACCACGGCGAACTTGCCACCGGACTCCTGGCCGATGAACCAGGTCATGGTCCGGCCACCGGCGAATTTGACGCTGTAGGACTCGACCCGGCCACCGGGGGTTTCCTCGGCGCTCACAAAGGTCATCGTCTCGACCGGCCCAAGGGCAGTCAGCCCCGGCGACATCGCCGCGATCTGGGCATTGCAGGCATCGAGAAGCGGCTGGGCCATCAGCTCGGCCAGGCAGGTGCCCGCGGCCGCTTCCGTCACGATCCGGGTCAGCTGCGGTGCGTACTGGCCGTCCTCGGCCACCGCCGGAAACGCAAACAATCCCGTCGCCGCAACGCCGGCCAACATCATACGGACACGCATCTTTTCCTCCCCACCGGGATCAGTCCCGATCAGCCAAGCATGGCCCAGGCTGAACAGGGTCACAACCGGTCAGCGCGTGACAAAGCGTTCATGCTTTGCGGCAACCCGGACCGACCAAACCCCCTTATTTCGCAGGACCTGCCGGCGGCCCCTCCACCGGCCGCTGCCGGATGACGAGGTTCCGGATCTCGGTCATGTCCTCCATGGCGAATTTCACGCCTTCGCGGCCCAGACCGGAATCCTTGACCCCGCCATAGGGCATGTTGTCGACACGATAGCTCGGCACGTCCCCGATCAGAATGCCGCCGACCTCGAGCACATCCCAGGCCCGCATCGCCTTGTGAAGGTCACGTGTGAAGATGCCCGCCTGCAGACCGAATCTTGAATCATTCACCTCGGCCAGGGCCGCCTCGAAATCCGAAAACCGCGACAGGATCGCCACCGGCCCGAAGGCTTCCTCCTCCCGGATTTTCAAACCCCGCGCGACGCCCTCCAGCAGGGTCGCGTCCAGCATGGCCCCGGTGCGGTTGCCGCCGCACAGCACGGTCGCGCCAGCGCCGCGGGCTTCATGGATCCAGGCCTCCAGCCGGGCCGCCTCCGTCTCGTCGATCATCGGACCGATGAAGGTGGTCTCCTCGCGCGGATCGCCGCAGATCAGGGCCCGGGCCTTCCCGACCAACAGGTCCCGCAAGGGGTCATAGACATCGTCGTGGATCAGGATCCGCTGCACCCCGATGCAGGACTGGCCCGACTGATAGAAGGCCCCGAAGATGATCCGCTCGGCGGCGTCTTCCAGATCGCTGTCGCGGTCGACGATGACGGCGGCATTGCCCCCCAGTTCCAGCACCACCTTCTTCTTTCCGGCCCGGGCCTTGAGCGCCCAGCCGACCTCCGGGGAGCCGGTGAAGGACAGCAGCCTGAGCCTGTCGTCGGTGGTGAACAGATCAGACCCGTCGCGCGTGGCCGGCAGGATGGAGAAGGCCCCCGCCGGCAGGTCCGTCTCGGCCAGAACCTCACCGATGATCAAGGCCCCCAGCGGCGTCCGCGATGCGGGTTTCATCACGAATGGACAGCCGACCGCCAGGGCCGGTGCGATCTTGTGGGCGGCCAGGTTGAGCGGAAAGTTGAAGGGCGAGATGAAGGAGCACGGCCCGATCGGCACGCGCTTCCACATCCCCTGATAGCCCCTGGCGCGGGGCGAAATGTCGAGCGGCTGGACCTCTCCGGTCATGCGTACCGACTCTTCGGCGGCGATGCGGAAGGTGTCGATCAGTCGGGTCACCTCGCCGCGCGAATCCCGGATCGGCTTTCCGGCCTCGATGCACAGGGCATGGGCCAGTTCGTCGGCCCGCTCCTGGAAGCGTTTCACACAATGGGCCAGCACGGCCTGCCGCTCATAGGCCGCCATCCGCGCCATGGGCCCGGTCGCCTCGACCGCCGCGCCGATGGCGCGATCGATCAGGGCGGGGTCAGCCAGGGCCACCCGCGTCGCCACCTTGCCCGAGTATTTGTCGGTCACCTCCAGGTCCTGGTTGGGTGTGATCGCCTTGTTGGCCAGGTAGAGGGGGTAGGCGGCTTTCAGGGACGGCATGGAACGGCGCTCCGGCTGGGTTATGGATATTGAGCCCACAGGGCCGTCGCGGGCGCGACTCCGGAAGTAAAGCTGCAGGGCGATGAACCGCTCCGGCAAGGTGAGCCGCTCATTTTCCTGCAAGATGAAAAATGTAACGGCGTTTGGTGTACGCTGGAACTATCTACCTCGGGCGGAAAGACCATGTTCAAGCAGACGAAGGCCCTGTTCCGGTCGGTTCAGTGCCGCCTGAAAGGGCATGTCTACGTCGACAGCCGCAGTCAGCCCGGCACCCGGGTGTGTGTCCGCTGCCAGGACCGGCGACCGTTCGAAGGCCTTTGCGAGTCGTCCGGCGACGGTGATCCATCGGCCCATCCCCGGGCCGGGCAGGACTGAGGGACGCCTGGGCCGCTGTGCCGGCTCGCCGTGCCGGCACTCAGACCAGACGGCTCTGCACCAGGGCCGCCTCGATGAAGCCCGCAAACAGGGGGTGCGGGGCGAAGGGTCGGCTCTTCAGCTCGGGGTGATACTGAACACCCACAAACCACGGGTGATCCTCGCGCTCGACCGTCTCGGGCAGGACGCCGTCCGGCGACAGGCCGGCGAAGATCAGACCGGCCTTCTGCTCGATGGCCTCGCGGTAGTTGATGTTGACCTCGTAGCGATGCCTGTGCCGCTCGCTGATCGTCGTCGAACCGTACATTTCCGCGATCTTCGACCCCGGCTTCAGCGTCGAGTCATAGGCCCCCAGACGCATGGTCCCGCCCATATCGCCGCCCTGCTGACGCAGGACGCGCTGGTTGCCCTGGGTCCATTCAGTCATCAGGCCGACCACAGGCTCGGTCGTGGGTCCGAACTCCGTCGATGAGGCCTTGGGATAGCCGGCCAGGTTCCGGGCCGCCTCGATCACCGCCATCTGCATGCCGAAACAGATGCCGAAATAGGGAATCTTGCGCTCACGGGCGAACCGGGCCGCCTCGATCTTGCCCTCCGAGCCCCGCTCGCCGAAGCCGCCGGGCACCAGGATGGCATGGGCCGTCTGCAGGCGCGCGTCGCAGGCGTCGCGGTCGCCCTCGAAGGTCTCTGCCTCGACCCAGTCGATATTGACCTTGACGTTGTTGGCGACCCCGCCGTGTTGCAAAGCCTCGATCAGGGATTTGTAGGCGTCCTTCAGGACCGTGTATTTGCCGACCACCGCCACCGTGACCTCGCCGTCGGGGTGCAGCCGGCGCCGGGCGATTTCCTGCCACATCGTCAGGTCGGGTTCCGGCGCATCGGTGATGCCGAAATGGGCCAGCACCTCGGCGTCCAGCCCTTCGCGGTGATAGTCCAGCGGCACGGCGTAGATGTCGGCGGAATCCATCGCCTGGATCACGCCGGTCGCGCGCACATTGCAGAAGAG
>Ga0114980_10001565_pt1 | contig 16378 bp, 13 predicted proteins | sample S_140806_EF_Meta_FD_87018 | JGI IMG/M metagenome (GOLD analysis project Ga0114980, IMG submission 87018) | Freshwater microbial communities from Lake Simoncouche, Canada to study carbon cycling - S_140806_EF_MetaG | ecosystem: Environmental > Aquatic > Freshwater > Lake | place: Lake...
ATTAAACTTTTTATCAACTCCTACCTCACAAAAAAAATTAAACTTGCTTGCCAAAAAAAATGGAAGAAAATAGTTTTAACTAATGGGGATTATTCAAGCCAAAAGCAAGTGCAAGAAAAATACCTTGCTCTTTGGAAACCCCTTTCTAAAAAAATTGAACTTTACTACCTAAATTACTATTCAAAAATTAGCAGTATTGAGAATTATAAGTACATGCCAGAAGACTTATACTATACTAAAATAGAACCTACATTAAACAATAAATCTTTTGCACTTGCCTATTCTGATAAAAATTTTTATCAGCGATTTTTAAGAGATTTTTCTGCAATTTTTCCAAAGACAATAGTAAGAAGTATAAACAAAACTATTTTTACTTCGGAATATAATTGTGAGATAAATACCAAAAATGCAGCCTTTCTTTTACAAGAAGATACTTCTTATATTTTTAAATCTGCTGTAGAAACTAGCGGTGGACAAGATGTTTTTTTTATTTCTAGAAAAGAGGACAAACTTCTCATAAAAGATTCTACCAAAGATAACCAAGAAATTAGTTTTGAAAAACTTCATACTAAATATCCTAATTTTATTATCCAGGAAAAAATCAACCAACATTCATGGTTTTCTGCATTCAATAAAAGTAGCGTTAATACATTAAGAGTTTATACCTACAGATCTGTTGTAAATGAAAATGTTCATGTATTAAGTTGTGTATTAAGATTTGGTCAAAATGGTCAATTGGTAGACAACCAGGCTGCAGGTGGATTGACCATTGGCATAAATAAAGACGGATTACTAAATAATTTTGTATGCAACAAATATGGAAGAGTAAAGAATACCAACAATGAATTTTCGGATCTATTTTTAACCAAAGTTCCTTTCTATGATAAAATGGAAGATTATGCTAAAAAAATAGCGCCCTCCTATTATTATCACAGATTATTAGGATTTGATTTTTGCGTAACAAATAACAATGAAATTAAACTATTAGAAATAAATTGTAAAAACATAGAAATAAATTTTTTGCAAATGAACAATGGCCCTCTATTTGGAGAATTTTCAAAAGAAATAATTGATTATTGTTTGCATACAAAAAAAAATGTAGTAATTGATTTCCCTATTTAGTCATGAACAATATTCCAATCATATATTACCATTCGGTTGCACCTAAAAAAAACAAGAAATGGTATAAGTCTTATCTAACTCTTGAACAAAAATATTTTGAAGACTTACTATTTTGGTTAAAGAAAAAAGAGTATATATTTATTTTTTTAGACGAGTATTTTAAACTGAAAAATCAAAAATCAAATAAAAAATACATTTGTTTAAATTTCGACGATGGCTGTTTAGACAATTACGTTCATGTATTTCCACTATTAAAAAAATATTCAATAAAAGCTACTATCTATGTAAACCCCGAATTTATTCCAGAAATTGAAATACCAAGAAAAACAATAGACCAAATAAATATAAGCGAAAATAATGAGCTGGAGGAATTAGGCTTCTGCTCCTGGTCAGAATTAAAGTTAATGCAAGATTCTGGCTTAGTAGATATTCAATCGCACACGCTTAGCCACACAAAATATTTTGTAAGCACTAAAATACGGGAGTTCCATCACCCTAAATCAAATTATTTATATCCTATTGCCAATTTATATCCTCAAAAAAAACCAAATTATATTTCGGATTCAAATTTTAAAAATTTGATTCCTTATGGTACCCCATTTTTTGAAGAGAAATCTGCAGCGATTGCAAAAAGAATATTTATTTCAAAAAGCTTTGAGGAAGAATGTGTAACTGCTTTAAAAAATTACAACTGGGAGCAATATTCTAAACAAGAATGTTTGGAAATAATAAATCCAATTTACAAAATATATTTAGAGTCCAATTCATTAATAGAAAAAATAGAAACAGACGTTGAATTCGAAGAAAGGGTTAAAATGGAATTGGCAGAGTCAAAAAGAATAATTGAGCAAAAACTCTCTAAAAATGTACAATATTGCTGCTGGCCTCACGGCGATTATAATGAACACGCTCATAAAACAGCCACCCAGGTAGGTTATGATGCCACAACAATAGTACTAAAACACTTTGAAAAAAATACTTTTGCAGATAGGTTTGATAGAATAGGGCATGGTAGTGTAAAAAACAATAGATTTTTAACTTTACTTAAAATGAAATTTAAAATTAAGGCATACCAAAATATATTTCCATACATACAATTAGAGAATTTGTTTATTAAAATTAAATATGGAAAAAGTTAAAGTAGTAATTTTAAAAAATGAATTGAACGACGACCATTTACTTTGGGAAAAAGCTTGCGTTCTGCATTCAAATGAGGTTTCTTACAGAACTGTAGATTTAACCAAGAACAATTGGTTAGAAGAAATTCAAGCAAAGCCGTTTGATTATTTACTGAGCAAACCAGGTGCGTTTACCTCTGCACTAAAACAATTATACGACGAACGAATTTATATTTTGGGTAACATTTTAAACTATAAGATTTACCCACGCGAGAATGAAGTTTTTATTTACGAGAACAAAAGGTTTTTGTCTTATTTTTTAAAAGCAAATTCTATCAATCATCCAAAAACAAATGTGTACTATTTTAAAAATGAAGCATTAAATGATCTTCAATATTTAAAATTTCCAATAGTAGCCAAAACAAATATTGGAGCATCTGGAAGAGGTGTTGTAGTATTAAAAACAGAAGACGATGCAAAAATTTATATACAAAATGTTTTTTCGGGAAAAGGTGCAACAAAATCTACAGGTCCTAATTTTTCTAAGGGAGGAATATTAAAACGCGGAAGTTATTACATTTTAAACCCAAGTAAAATTTTAAAAAAACTTGATTTTTATAAATCAATAAACAATGATGTTCAAAAAGATTTTTTAATTTTTCAAGAATATATTCCGCATGAATTTGAATGGAGGGTTGTTAGAATTGGAGATTCTTTTTTTGCACATAAAAAATTAAAGCTAGGAGAAAAAGCCAGTGGCTCACTATTAAAAAATTACGATACCCCACCTACTGAACTTTTTGATTTTGTAAAAAAAATTACAGACGCACACAAATTCTTTAGTCAGGCCATTGATATTTTTCAGGTTGGTGAATTGTTTTTTGTGAATGAAATGCAATGTATTTTTGGTCAAAGCGATTCTTTTCAAATGATGGTAGAAGGAAAAATTGGGAGGTACAGAAACATAGAAAATAAATGGAAATTTGAAGAAGGAGATTTTAATCAACTTGAATGTTATTCATTACGCATACAACACATTATTAATAAATTCCAAGATTGATGAAAGTACTGTTTGTAAGTAGTGGAAATAAAAAAAACAGAATCAACACAATTGTATATAGACAAGGTGAGAGTTTAAAAAAAGAAGGATTAACTATTCAATACTTCTCCCTAAAAGGGAAGGGCTTACTGGGCTATGTTAAAAATATTTTTACGCTGAGATCCTTTTTAAGTAAAAATAAATTTGATGTTATTCATGCCCACTATGGACTTTGTGGAATTGTTAGTTTATTGGCAAAGAGAAACGAAAAATTAATTGTTTCGCTCATGGGAGATGATATTTTAGGTTCACGAGATTATTCAGGAAAAAGCACTTCCTCTGGCAAAATATTTATTTTTATTAATCAAATTGCTTCAAGGTTTTACAGCTTTATCATTGTTAAATCAGCAGAAATGAAATCTCAATTAAACTTTGCAGAAAATAAAATTCAGGTAATTCCTAATGGAGTAGATTTTGATTTATTTTATCCCGTTGAAAAAAGCATTGCTTTAGAAAAAATAAATTGGACAAATGAACGTATCAATTTGTTGTTTTTAGGTGACTTCAATAGACCAGAAAAAAATTATAAACTAGCAATTGATGCTGTGGAATTATTAAAAAATAAATTCAAAAATTTACATTTACATGTTGTAAACAATCAGCCTACTGCAAATTTAAAATTTTATTACTCTGCAGCAAATGTACTTTTGCTCCCCTCCTATCATGAGGGTTCTCCTAATGTTATTAAAGAGGCCATGAGTTGTAATTGCCCAATTGTGGCAACAGATGTAGGAGATATTAAATGGTTATTTGGCAATACCCCAGGTTATTTTCAATCTACTTTTGATGCTTCACAATTCTCAACGGCAATAGAACATGCAATTAAATATTCTTTAAATTTATCTGAGCCGCAAGGCAAGAATAGAATTGTTGAGTTATCTTTAAATTCAAAAGATATTGCACAAAAAATTATAAACGTCTACAAAAAACAATTGTAATATGTGCGGAATAAATGGCATAATTAATTTTAATCACACAAAAGTAAATGAAGCTGATTTATTAAAAATGATGAAGCTGATTAAACACCGCGGTCCAGATGACCAAGGTATTTTTTTGAACAATAATATTGGATTTGGCTTTGTTAGATTAAGTATAATTGACTTATCTGCAGCCGGTCATCAGCCATTTAAAAGTGCCGATGGAAGATATACCATGGTGTTTAATGGAGAGATATTTAATTATTTAGAATTAAGAAATGAACTCGAAAGCAAAGGAGTTAAATTCACTACCAAAACAGATACAGAAGTATTGCTTAATGCTTATATTTTTTACGGAGAGCAAGCACTAAATAAACTAAATGGTATGTGGGCAATGGTTGTTTATGACAGCCAATTAAACACAGTATTTATTTCTAGAGATAGATTTGGCATAAAACCATTTTATTATTATTACAACCAAAATTCGTTTTATTTTTCCTCTGAAATACCCTCTTTATTAAGCGTAATTCCCACTAAACCAACAGCCAATTATGATGCCATATTCGACTACATGGTTTTTAATAAAACAGACCAAAGTACAAGTACCTTTTTTAAAGGAATTCAAAAATTAAACCATGGGCATAAAATTACTATAGACTTAAACGACACAAATAAAGAAATTACATCCGTAGAATGGTATAATTTAGAGAATAGGGTTAAAAATACTACCGGATTTAAAAACGTTTTAGAATTTAAAGAAGAATTAAAAAGAGCCATAAAATTAAGACTAAGGAGTGATGTTCCTTTAGGAGTTTGCCTGAGCGGAGGACTAGATTCATCAACAATTACAAGTTTAATAATTGATGATTTCCAGCATAAAAATCTACAAACGTTCTCATCTGTTTTTGACGATTCATTTTCTGGAAATGAAAAGCATTTTATAGATTTATACAAAGACAAACCTGGCAACAGAAATTTCGTAACGCCAACCTATTTAACGTTGTTAAATGATTTAGATGAATTTATTAAGTGTCATGCAGAACCACTGCCATCAACTGGCCCTTATGCACAATTTAAAGTTATGGAATTGGCGAAAAACAATGTGGTAGTAACAATTGATGGGCAAGGTGCAGATGAATACCTTGCTGGATATCATTATTTTTTTGGGTTTTATTTTAAAGACCTTTTGTTAAAATTAAAATTATGGACACTTGTAAAAGAGATTTTTTTCTATCTAAAAATTCATCGTTCCTTATTTGCCATTAAAACTTTTCTGTTTTTTTTATTGCCAAAAAATCTTAGGACAAAAGCAAAGGTTTCCAATGTTGGTTATCTTAACGAGACTTTTGTAAAAAATCACAAACACAATCGCGTAATTGCCGATAACCTTTACGGATCCGGTAGTTTAAAAGAATCTCTCATAAATCATTTCAACTATAAATTAGAACACCTTTTAAAATGGGAAGATAGAAATTCTATGTATTTTTCTATTGAAGCCAGAGTTCCATATTTAGATTATCAATTGGTAGAAAAATCCTTGGCAACAAATTCTAATCTCATAATAAAAAATGGAATGACTAAACACATTTTACGAGAATCTATGAAAGGTGTATTGGATGAAAAAATTAGAATGAGAGTAGACAAAAATGGATTTGACACACCACAAGATTATTGGTTCAGAACCCCAGAATGGCAAAATAAAATAGGAGAAATAATTTCGAGCGAAAGTTTTAAAAATCGTGGGATAGTTGATCCAGAAAAAGCAAAAATAAAATATAAAAAACACTTAAATAATGAGATTTCTATTGCCAAAGAAATTTGGAAATGGATTCACTTAGAACTTTGGTTCAGAAAATTTATAGATAACGCTTAAAATAGAAATGCAATTAAAAATTAACTATATAGGAATTGACGAATGGAACTATTTTCTTGAAAAAAGTAAATTTGGGAGTCCATTTCACTCCTGCAATTTTTTTAATTCACTAAATAACAGCCAACAATACAAAGGGTATATTTTTTCTGTTGAAGAAAAAAATGAAACAAAGGCAATTTGCCTTGTAAGTATATTAAAAGAAAATGGAATTAAAGCAAAGTTTTCTAAGCGTGCAATTATCTATGGAGGACCCATTTTATTAGAATCTGCTTCTGCTGATGAATTAGACTTTTTATTAAAAGGGATTTGTAAATACCTAAAAAAAGATTGCATTTACATTGAATTTAGGAATTATTTTAATTACAATGATTTTAATACTATTTATCTAAACAACGGCTTTTTATATGAACCTTATGTAAATGTTCAGTTAAGCATTTCAGATTTAACTGTTCAGCAAGTAATTTCTCAATTTAAATACAACAGGAGAAGAGAAATTAAACTCTCACTAGAAGAAGGCTGCGAATATTTTGTATCCAATAGTATTGATGACTTAAAAGGTGTTTACACTATTTTGTACGATTTGTACATCAACAAAGTAAAATTACCACTTCCAAAAATAAATTTCTTTATTGAGTTGTTGCAATCAAATACAATGGTTTTAACCGTGGTAAAGCACCAGAATAAAATAATTGGAGGTGCCTTTTGTCCGTATTTAAATAACAAATCACTGTATACGTTTTATTATTGTGGCCTCAGAGAATACCACAAAAAAATATTCCCTACACATTTGGCAATACTTGCTGCAATTGAATTTGCTATAGAACAAAACTTAATTTGCATTGACTTTATGGGTGCCGGAAAAATGGAAAATGATTATGGCGTTAGAAAATATAAAATGGAGTATGGTGGCCAATTGGTAGAACACGGTAGATACATTAAAGTATTAAATCCATTGTTATATAAAATTGGAAAACTTGGTCTAAAAATACTAGCTAAACTAAAAAAATGAGAATTTTAATTGATATTGGCCATCCAGCTCACGTACATTTATTTAGAAACCTGTATTTTAAACTTATTGATAATGGCCACTTTGTACAGGTTACCATTAAAGACATTCCAATTGCAAAAATATTGTTAGAAAAATATGGAATACCATACATTGTAATAGGAAAAAAATCTGATGGAATTTTAGGTAAATTTTTTGACCAGATAAAGTTTGGTATTACACTTTATAAAATTGCAAGAAAAAATAAAATAGATATAGCTATTGGCACTAGCATAACTATTGCACATATTTCTAAATTTAGCAAAATTACCTCCTTTGTGTTTGATGACGATGATAGCTCCGTTCAGCCACTAATGTCAAAGTTTGGACACCCATTTGCTGACTTTTTGGTATCACCAGATGTTTTAAATTACGAAAGGTTAAAACCTAATCATATTACATATCCTGGTTACCATGAACTTGCTTATTTGCACCCAAAAGTATTTAAACCTGACTCTGAAATTTTAAACGAAATTGGAGTAAAAATAAATGAACCTTATTTTATTTTACGTTTCAATGCCTTTAAAGCTCATCATGATATTGGAATATCTGGTTTAAATATAGAACAAAAAAGGTATTTAGTAAACACACTTACCAAATATGGAAAAGTATTTATTACAACCGAAAGAGATATTGATGAGGAATTTAAAATTTTTCAATTAAAAGTTTCTCCAGAAAAAGCTCATTCGCTGCTATACTTTGCTACTCTAATTATTGGCGATAGTCAAACTATGACGTCCGAAGCAGCAGTGCTTGGTACACCCTCGTTGCGTTGCAATAGTTTTGCCGGAAAAATTTCTTACCTACAAGAGGAAGAAAAGAAGTACCACTTAACCTATGCTTATTTGCCAACAGAATTTGAAAACTTAAAACATAAGTTAAATGAAATGCTTTCAAATAAGGATTTAAAAAAAGAATGGCAAGTAAAAAGAAACGCTATGCTTAACGATAAAATTAATGTTACAGAATTTTTTTATCACCTTATTTCCAATTTTTTTATTACTAAATCAATCGAAAAAACTAAATTTGATTTTAAAAAATTCAATTAAATGCTGGTAGATATTATTGCAGTGGCTAGGCCAAATTTTATGAAGATTTCGCCCATCATAAAATCAATTAAAGAGGCCCAATCAAAGGGGAAAAATATTAATTTTAGATTAATTCATACCGGACAACACTACGACAAAAACATGTCGGATAATTTTTTTGAACAACTTCAAATTCCAGAACCACACTTCAATCTGAATGTTGGCAGTGGCTCTCAAGCCCAACAAACAGCAGGCATAATGATAAAATACGAAGAAATTCTGGAAAAAGAAAAATCAGATTTATGCCTAGTTGTTGGCGATGTAAATTCTACTATGGCTTGCAGCATTGTTGCAAAAAAAATGAACATTAAAGTTGCACATGTAGAGGGCGGAATTCGTTCTGGAGATAGCACAATGCCCGAGGAAATAAATAGAATGGTAACTGATTCTATTTCTGATTTCTTTTTTACTACCTCAGAAATTGCAAACGAAAATTTAAAAAATGAAGGTATCGCCAAAAGCAAAATTTACTTTGTTGGCAATACAATGATTGATACATTGCTTGCAAATACAACCAATTTTTTCCCTCCACAAATTTTTACAACACTTCCTCTCCATAAAAAAAAATACATAGTGCTTACCTTGCATCGTCCATCAAACGTAGATGAGGAATCTCTTTTCGCTACTTTAATTCAAAACCTAATTAAATTTTCATCGCAAACTCCTATTGTATTTCCTGCCCATCCAAGGACAAAAAAAATAATTGAAAAACTTAATTTTTCATTCAACAACCTATTCGTTATTGACCCTCTTAGTTATTTTGAATTTAATTTTTTGGTACAAAACTCCATGGCTGTTATTACAGACTCTGGAGGGGTAACAGAAGAAACTACCGTACTTAATATACCTTGCATTACGCTAAGAAATTCTACAGAAAGGCCAGAAACATGCAGCATTGGAACAAATGTTTTGGTTGGTTCGGATGTAGATCAGTTAAAAATAGCTTTTGAAAATTTACATTCTGGAATTTGGAAAGCGGGAAGCATACCGCCCCTTTGGGATGGGAAAGCATCTGAACGAATAGTAAATCATCTTATTGAAATATTTAATTTGTAATGGATTTTACTTTACACACCTATCAAAAACTCTTAGAAACATTTCAAGAAAAAAAATTTTCATTTGACCTTGTATCAAATTACCCTAAGGATTTGAAAAATAAAAAAATTTTCTTGAGACACGATGTTGATGATTTAAAATTAAACTCCTTAAAGTTTGCTCAAATTCAACATAAAATGGGAATTGTTGGAACGTATTATTTTAGAATGGTTCCCGAAAGTTTTGATAAAGATGTTATTCTTGAAATTGCAAATATGGGACACGAAATAGGATACCATTACGAGGACATGGATTTTGCAAATGGAGATCCGGAAAAAGCCCTTGCATATTTTAAAAACCACTTAAAAACTCTTCGAGAAATAACATCTATTACAAGCATTTGTATGCATGGAAGTCCTAGGAGTAAATTTGACAACAAAGCCATCTGGAATCATTACAATTACAAAGATTTTGATATTTCTATAGAACCTTATTTTGACTTTGATTTTAACAAAGTATTTTATTTAACAGATACTGGAAGACGCTGGGATGGATTTAAAGTAAGCGTTAGGGATAAAGTGCAAACAACAAAAAAATGGCCCGAATATAATTCAACAGATCAAATTATAAAATCCATACAAGAAAACAAGTTTCCAGAAATTGCACTTTTTAATTTCCACCCACAAAGATGGACAAACAACAAGTACGTTTGGGTAAGTGAATTTGTGCGTCAGAACATAAAAAATAAAATAAAACAATACCTCTTTGTTACAAAAAACAAATCTTAAGCGTACCTACTTATTTGTTTACCTATTTATTACTTTTCTTGGAATTGTATTACCCATAAACAATAAAGAATCTACAATAAACCATACTTACGTTTTTAGTTTAAGGTTAGATTACTTATTTCATATCCTGATTTTTGCACCTTGGTTCTATTTCTACAAAACTTTAAACTTTAAAATTAATAAATTTGTATGGCTATTTTTAGGGTTTGGAATTGCTATTTTATTTGAATTAATTCAGAACCTAATTCCATACAGAACGTACAATTACTTGGATATGCTATTTAATGTTGTTGGCATACTATTTAGCTTTATTTTAATTCATTTAAAAGCATTTAAAAATGAAAAGTAATTTGCTCAAAATTGTTGGAACAAGCTCCTTTAACTACATAAATAATTATATAGATATAGATTCGCCAAACACACTTGTGGTAAATACTACCAATCCATTTAATATCCAAAACAACAATACTCAAATTAATGCAATAATAAATCTAAGACCTGTAAATGAATTTAGATTTATAAACAAATTTTTTGAAGCAGTAAATGAAAAATTAAATTCGGGAGGAGTGTTTATTTGCAGATTCGAAACAATTGTTGCAAGAAAAGAAAGGCAAAAAATGGGTAATATTCCCATTATTAAAAATCTATATTTTGTTTTTGAATTTTTATTTTTAAGGGTAGCACCAAAAGTTTGGGGACTAAAAAAAATCTATTTTTTTATTACCAAAGGAAAAATAAGACTATTATCCAAAGCTGAAGTTTTGGGCAGATTAGTAAGCTGTGGTTTTAAAATTGTTGATTACAGCTCCTTTAATGGCTATTTATACTGTGTTGTAAAAAAGGAAAAACTTCCTGATTTTAATCCGGAACCCTCCTATGGTCCATTGTTTAAAATGAAAAGAATGGGAAAAAATGGAAAAATAATTAAGGTCTATAAATTTAGAACAATGCATCCCTATTCTGAGTATTTACAAGATCATATTCTCACCCTCCATGGATACGCAGAAAGTGGTAAACCAAAAAATGATTTTAGACTAACACCATGGGGTGCTACACTAAGAAAATTTTGGATTGATGAATTGCCGCAATTGATAAATGTAATAAAAGGTGAAATGAAGTTGGTAGGTGTTCGCCCTATAAGCGAAAGATATTTTAATGATATTCCAAAAGATTTGCAGGAACTAAGGTCTAAACAAAAACCCGGATGCATACCGCCCTATGTTTCACTTGATAGAAAAGGATCTGTTGAAGAAGTTTTACAATCAGAAAGAGAATATTTACTCATAAAAAATAAAAATCCATACACCACCGATACCAAATTCTTTTTTAAGGCCTTATTTAATATTATTGTAAAAAGAAAAAGAAGTGCCTAAGCTGTCTACAGAAATCATTTAGAAATAAAAATGATTTATATTTTATCTTTGCCAAGAAATTAATTTAAACCATTGGAACCATCTAAATCTATTTTTAACGAAATAATTATCGCCCCTGCTACAGCCTCCGGTGTTGGAGCAATTGCAGTAATTAGAATATCAGGCCATGGTTGTTTTGAAATTATCAATAATTTTTTTGAAGGAAAAAATGGGAAGAAAAATTTACTCAACAAAAAAACTCATACCATTTCATTTGGCACATTAAAACATGAAAATAAAATTATTGATGAAGTTCTGATTAGCAAATTTATATCTCCAAACAGCTATACAGGAGAGGATACGTTAGAAATAAGTTGCCATGGATCTTTGTATATTCAAAGTAAAATTGTTCAATTGTTTTGCGCTAACGGATGTAGATTGGCGAACCCCGGAGAATTTACGTTAAGAGCTTTTTTAAATGGTAAATTAGATCTTTCACAGGCAGAAGCCGTAGCTGATGTGATTGCAGCAGAATCTGAAAGTGCCCACAATTTAGCTTTTAGTCAACTAAGAGGAGGCTTTGCTACCGAACTTAAAAACTTAAGAAACGAATTAATAAACTTTGCCTCCCTAATTGAATTAGAACTAGACTTTGCAGAGGAAGATGTTTCATTTGCAAGGAGAGAAGATTTAACGGATTTGGTAAACAAACTATTAAAATTAGTAATCGCACTTAAAAATTCTTTTTCTTTAGGAAATACAATTAAAAATGGCATTGCAGTTGCTATTGCTGGTAGGCCAAATGTTGGAAAATCTACTTTGTTAAATGCCTTATTAAAAGAAGAAAGAGCTATTGTTAGCGAAATTGCAGGAACAACCAGAGACAGTATAGAAGTTGTTTTAAACATCAAGGGTTATATTTTTAGGTTTATAGATACTGCCGGAATTAGAGAAACAAACGATGCAATAGAAAAAATTGGTATTAGTAAGACTTTCGAAAAAATAAAAGAAGCAAAAGTTGTTTTATACATCTGCTCTGCTGCTGAAATAGAAGACTTAAATTTTGATGAAATTTTATCTGGAACAGAATTTATTGGTAAAAAAATAATTGTAATAGTTAACAAAATAGATTTAGTTTCAGAATTAAAACCACTTGAACATAGATTTAAGGAAATGGACATTGAATCACTATTTATATCAGCCAAATCAGGAGAAAACCTACATCTTATTGAAGAAAAACTGCTAAGTTTAACTGTAAATAGATCAATTGAGAATAACGATTTAATAGTTTCTAACTCTAGGCATTACGAAGCATTAATTCATGCAGAAATTGCTTTGGAGAAAACATTAGAAGGAATTGAATCAAACATTACAGGAGATTTTTTAGCACAAGATATTAGAACCGCATTGTATCATATTGGCCAAATTACAGGGCAGATAGAAATTGATAGAGATATACTCGGAACAATTTTTTCTAAGTTTTGCATTGGTAAATAATTATTTATTTATGATTGTTAAAAGCACAATTGCTGAATTAATCTCTCAAGGCGAACACCAACAGCAAGATTTTAAAATGAGAATTGATAGTTCTAAGAAAATTGCCAAAACACTCTGTGCATTTGCAAATGGAATTGGGGGTAGAATATTAATAGGGATTAAGGACAATGGAAACGTATTTGGCATAGATGTTCAAGAAGAAGCACACATGATTGAAGCTGCTGCAGAAATGTACTCTAAGCCAATTATAGAATATAATTTAATTCCACATAAAATAGAAAGAAAAAATGTTTTAGAAGTTTGGGTTCCACCTTCAAAAAAACTACCTCATTCTGCACTAGATGAAAATAATAATTGGATAGCCTATATCAGACAAAATGATGAAACATTACCCGCAAAAGGTTTTATTTTAGCGGTATGGCAATATGCAAATTCAACTATGCCCGAATATTATACTCATACCGAGAAAGAAAAAAAGATTTTTGAATTATTAGAGAATTATCCAAACTCAGCGATTAATTTTATTCAAAAGAAAATTTATGCCAACAGAACCTCTTTATTTAAAACTCTTGCCAAACTAATTGCTTGGAGAATAATAAAGTACGAAATTTCAAACGGACAGATTCTTGTTTCTTTAAAATAAAACTTATTGATTTTCTTTTTTGTCTATGGCATCGGCAACAGCAATAGTAACCATGTTTACTATTTCTCTTACACTACTTCCAATTTGTAGTATATGTGCAGATTTTTTAAATCCTAGCAAAATTGGGCCAATAGCTTCTGAACCTCCTAACTCCTGCATTAATTTATACGCTATGTTTCCACTTTCTAAATTAGGAAAGATTAGAGTATTTGGACCTTCTTTAGCCAATGGAGAAAACGGAAATTTTTCGGAGAGTAATTCTTTGTTTAAAGCAAAATTTGCTTGCATTTCGCCATCCACTATCAATTCTGGATGATGTTTGTGCAAATAGGCCACGGCCTCTCTAACGTTTCTTGTATTGGCGTTATCGCTTGATCCAAAATTAGAATAAGACAACATCGCAATTCTAGGGACAAGATTAAACTTACGAACAGATTCTGCTGTTAGAAGTGTTATTTGAACTAACTCTTGAGCTGTTGGAGAAATATTTAAAGTAGTATCAGCAAAAAAGATGGGTCCCTTTTTTGTCATCATCAAATACATTCCTGCTCCCCTACTAAAACCTTCTTTTATTCCAAAAATCTCTAGTGCAGGTCTAATGGTATCGGGATATTTTCTTGTTAATCCGGATATTAATGCATCTGCCTCACCCGTTTCTACCATCATTGCCCCAAAGTAATTTCTCTCGTGCATAGCTTTTCTTGCCTCAAAATTTGTATAGCCTCGTCTTTTTCTTTTGTCAAAAAACAAATCACCGTAGCGGTGTCTTCTCTCTTTCTCCTTTTCGCTTCGGCAATCTATTATTTCAGTATCGCCCAAATTGATATTAAATTGTTTGATTAAGCTTTTTATTTTTTCAGGATCACCTAATAATATTGGAATTGCAATTCCATCATCCTTAACCTGGAATGCGGCCTTTAAAATTTTGTAATGATCAGCTTCTGCAAAAACAACTCTTTGAGGATTCTGACGAGCTTTAGCAGCAACATTTTTCATGAGTTTATTGTCTAAACCCATTCTATTTCTTAGCTCAGTTTCATAAGCATCCCAATCTGTAATTATTTTTTTTGCTACACCACTTTCAATCGCTGCTTTGGCAACTGCAGGAGCAACTTCATAAATTAATCGGGAATCAATTGGTTTGGGAATAATATAATGTGGTCCAAATGAAAGATTTTTTTCTGCATAAGCTAAATTTACAGCATCTGGAACCGGCTGTTTTGCCAATGCGGCTATGGCCTTTACTGCTGCTAATTTCATTGCTTCATTAATTGTTGTTGCTCTTACATCAAGAGCACCTCTAAATATAAACGGAAATCCTAATACGTTATTTACTTGATTAGGATGATCGCTTCTTCCAGTAGCCATTATTATATCTTTTCTTGCTTCAATTGCATCGGCGTAAGGTATTTCGGGAGCTGGATTTGCCAGAGCAAAAACAATAGGCTTAGCTGCCATGGATTGAATCATTTCTTTAGAAACGATGTTGCCTTTAGAAAGTCCAACAAAAACATCGGCATCTTTTAATGCATCTGCAAGTTTATTTAAATTGTGGTGTGTTGCAAATACAGATTTTTGAGCATCTAAATCTGCTCTGTCTTTTCTTATCACTCCTGTGCTATCGCACATGATTAAATTTTCTTTTTTTGCACCTAAAGCCAAATACAATTTGGCACATGAAATTGCAGAAGCACCTGCACCATTAAAAACAATTCTTACCTCTTCTATTTTCTTGTTTACTAATTCCAATGCATTAATTAATGCTGCACCAGTTATAATTGCCGTGCCATGTTGGTCGTCATGCATTATTGGAATATTTAATTCTTCCTTTAATCTGGTTTCAATTTCAAAACATTCAGGCGCCTTTATATCCTCCAGATTTATGCCACCAAATGTTGGCGCAATGGCCTTAACCGTTTGAATAAAAAGTTCAGGATCTTCTGCGTTTACTTCAATGTCAAAAACATCTATGTCTGCAAAAATTTTAAACAACAAACCTTTACCTTCCATTACCGGCTTTGATGCTTCTGCCCCAATATTTCCTAAACCTAACACTGCTGTTCCGTTAGAAATTACAGCAACTAAATTTCCTTTGGCAGTGTACTTATAAACGTTCTCTATATCTTTTTCAATCTCTAAACAAGGTTCTGCCACTCCAGGCGAATATGCCAACGACAAATCTCTTTGTGTGGAATATGGTTTTGTGGGAACAACTTCAATTTTTCCGGGTTTGCCTTGCGAATGATAATCTAATGCCTCTTGCTTTTTATTTTCCATCTAATTTTTATTTATATGCGAAGATAAATTTTATTAATTAATGACTTTCATGCTATCATTGAAAAATGACATCTTGGCCCATTTTTTAGAATAAATTAATTAAAATAGGAAAGTGATAAAATATATTCTGGAAAAAGGTCGTAAAGCAATTAGTACCCGGGGCCGGGATCGAACCGGCATGAGAGTGAACTCACAGGTGTTTGAGACCAGCGCGTCTACCAATTCCGCCACCCGGGCATAATGTATCTTAAAACTTTGTAGTAGCTTTAAGTTCAGCTTTGTATAAGAACATCAATAAAACGTATTTTTTATTGAGAGTGCGAAAGTAAACAATTGTAACTAATTTACAATATGTTTTAATAATTTTAGGGAAATTAACCCACAACTATGAAACATTCAGAAAACTGGCAAAGAATTGAATTGGAAAACAAACAGAGTTGCCTTGAGAGAGATTTTGTTTTCAATAACTTTATAGAAGCATTTGCATTTTTAACTAAAGTGGCAATGGTTTCGGAAAAAATAAA
>Ga0114980_10001566_pt1 | contig 16368 bp, 10 predicted proteins | sample S_140806_EF_Meta_FD_87018 | JGI IMG/M metagenome (GOLD analysis project Ga0114980, IMG submission 87018) | Freshwater microbial communities from Lake Simoncouche, Canada to study carbon cycling - S_140806_EF_MetaG | ecosystem: Environmental > Aquatic > Freshwater > Lake | place: Lake...
ATTTTCTTTCGGATACCTGCGCTTTGCAACCAACGATTCAAATGGGCATAGTCGCGTTGAAAATTATAATCACCAAAAATTCTTTCGCTGCTTTCTTCATAATCACCCAGTAGACCTAAAGCTTCGTCTGATATGGGTAAAGTCTCCATAGCTTTTGTTTTGCTTTGTGTGAAGCGAATAAAATAGCCCAAGTTTTCGGAGTATTGAATTTGGTCACCACGAAGTTTAGTAACATCACCTAGTCGCAATCCTGTGAGCGCAGAAAACATACAAGTACGTTTGAGTAAATCAGATTCAGCTTGCGTATTGTACAATTTCAAAAGTTCTTCTTTGGTCAAAAACTCTCTATAAGTTTCCGGTTGTTGAATGCCTTTCACAGCATCAAAAGGATTGCTAATCATGTGGCCGTATACCATGGATTCCCGAACCGTTGCTCTGAGCTTGTTGAAATAAGTGTAACATGAACTTTGAGAGATGCGCATTTTGGGTGAGTTGATGCGCGTGGCTTTTTTCTCTAAAAACTCTTTGTATTCATTAATGAATTGTGGAGTGATATCACCAAAGTTGCATTGACCCTTACAAAATTGAACAAAGGTTTTATAGGATGCAACCCAACCACCATGTGTATTGGGATTGCCAATCCATTTATCCATTTGCTTTTCATAGAATGGCAGGAAGTCATCAAACTGTGAACTACGTTTGATGCCAAACTTACCCGCCAATCTATCGAGCTGCCGTGTAGAGGCTATAGAACGCGCCAAGGTTTCCATGTCCTTATTGTGGCGTTTTTCCATCTCATCTCTTGGTGGATTGTAGAGATACATATCAAGGTATTCCCACCGGGTAATTTTGCCACTTTCTGGATGTACAATTGGCGGATAGTGATCTAGGTAAAGGCTGATCCTACCTGTCTTTAATAGACGCTTTCGAAGTGTAACTCTCATAACTATTTGGATTTTAAAATTTTATCTAATTCATCACGCAGGATTAAACGCCGATTTCCAATGGTAATCGTGCGAATTTTATTGGTTTTATACATGCGCATAACAGTCCACCGACTGATTCCGAGCAACAAACTCACTTCATTTATGCTCAAAACCTCCCTGGCTTGAATCATCACAACAGGAGCAGTTAATTGACTTTTTACAAGTGTTTTATCTTGGAGTAATTTCTCCTGTCTTTTGTTCTCTTTATAAGCCCTGGAGGCACATTTGTGAGAGCAATACAAAGTGGTACTTTTCCTTGCCAAGAACGCTTCTTGGCAGAAAACACAGATTTTTGGATATGGGTGTTTACTAGCAGTCATTGTTATTTCGCCGTTATGTAGCTCCATGTAGCAGTGTGTAGCAGCATGTAGCAGGGTGTAGCAATTTTTTTTAATACGTTCTAAATTTGTTGCTTGCATGTTGCTCAAAATATCTGGTGTACAGATGAGCAACAAAAGTGGTGCAAAACGCCAAAAATGACGAAAAATGACCGTTGGTCTAAAAACGCGAAAACCCTTGACTAGCAAGGGTTTTAGTTATCAATGTTTGTTTTTGTTTATCGTTGATTATCGGCGTTTACTTTCCGATACAAAACTTGCTAAAGATATTACCCAAAAGATCATCTGTTGAAATATCTCCTGTAATTGTTCCTAAGTGATACATCGCTTGGCGAATGTCCATCGCAATAAAATCTGCGCTTGTTGCGTCTTCTAATCCATTCTTAGCTTTTTCTAGCGTCTCATTAGTTTTTATTAGGGCCTCATAGTGGCGCGCAGAAGAAACAATGGTTTCATTTTGTAAATCAAAATTACTTACAACAAGTGCAACTAAACTATTTTTTAATTCTTCTATTCCAGTTCCTGTTTTGGCACTTATACAAAGTCCTTCAGGATTCAAATAGGATTCAAATCAGCTTTGTTGACTAAAAGAAGAATGTGTTTTTCGGGAAATTGTGTTTTTAAATTTGCTACCCAAATGGTTGTGGCAGAAAGTGAACTCGTATCATTGGCATCAGCTAAACATAGCACAATGCTTGCTTGTTCAATCTTTTGCTGAGACCGAGCAATTCCCATGGCTTCAATGGTTTCATTAGTTTCGCGAATTCCAGCTGTGTCAATCAAGCGAAAAAGAATTCCATCGATATTCAGTGTTTCCTCAATTACATCTCTTGTTGTTCCGGGAATGTTGCTAACAATAGCCCGTTCTTCGCCCAATAATTGATTCAAAAGTGTACTTTTTCCTGTATTTGGAGCTCCAACTAAGGCTACAGGAACACCATTTTTAAGGGCATTTCCTAAGTCAAAGGATTTTGCTAAGCGCTTAATAATTCCCAAAACTTCTGAAATCAATGTTTTGAGTGCACTGCGATCTGCAAATTCTACATCTTCCTCTGAGAAATCGAGTTCCAATTCAATGAGAGAAGCAAAATGGATAAGTTTTTCGCGCAGGTCTTTTAATTCGGAGGAAAAGTTACCGCGTAATTGCCGTAAAGCAACTAAATGTGATTGCCGTGATTGTGAAGCAATAAGGTCTGCAATGGCTTCCGCTTGTGATAAATCGAGCTTTCCGTTTAAAAAAGCACGTCTTGTAAATTCACCTGGTTCTGCTAAACGACAGCCTGCTGCGCAAAGTACTTGTAAAATTTGTTGCTGGATATAAGGCGATGCGTGACAAGAGATTTCTACACTTTCTTCGCCTGTGAAACTTTTACCTTCGCTAAATACAGAGACTAAAACCTCATCAATTAAAGTTTTATCAGGTGCTGAGAAAAGTCCAAAGTGACTTGTATGTGATGCTTTATTTTGAAGTGGTTTGCTAAAAAATTGTTCAGTTAAAACGAGTGATTTCGGTCCAGAAATACGAATGAGGGCAATCGCTCCGATACCATTTGGAGTAGCTAGAGCACAAATAGTATCTTCCGTTTGAAACATTTGACAAAGTTAAAGAAACAAAGTACCGATTGCAAATGTACAAGGAACTTAGATTTCAAGTAAAATAACAAAGTCCTTTCAAGACATTTGATGTACCTTTGCACCATGGATCACGATATAGAATTGCGTTATCAAAAATTAAAAACCCATATTGAACTTACCTTTGGTGAGGGAATGGACCTGCAAGCTATGCTTTTTCTTATTGGCGTAAATGAATTAGGCTTGGGCTACAAAAATTTTTCCAAACAAGAGAAAACAGATTTATTTCACATTGCAATTTGTACACTTTTAGAACCTTATGGTTACTATAAATTTGAGGGAAGAGATGAAGAATCATGGCCGCACTTTAAACTTTTAAAAACACTTCCTCCTTTGGAGCACAGAGAACAGCAGCACCTCATGAAGCAGTCAATGCTCGACTATTTTATCGCCAACGATTATTATTCTGAGGATGCTTAACGGATAACCAAGACTTTGCCAACTTTTTCGTCTTTTCCTTCATTTGTGGCAGTCCAAATAATGTAAACACCACTAGCAACTGCATCTCCTCCTAATGTTTTAACATCCCAAGTTGCTGTGCCTCCATTTGAGGTAGTTTTGTAGACTAAATTACCGGCAATATCTGTAATTTTCACATCTGAATTGTAACGGATACCTTGAATTGTTACTACTCCGGCATAATTTGGTCGCACTGGATTAGGAAAAACTTTTGTTGTAGCGTATTCGGGGTCTTCATATGTTGCATTTGTACGATAAGAAACCAAGCCCTTGTCTGTAATAATAAATAATTCTCCAGTAGTTTGATCCAATTTTAAATCAAGAATATTATCTGAGATCAAGGGTGAATTTTTTGTGGTATGCTGCTCCAAAATTTCAGATCCGTCTTGGGAAAGTAATAAAATACCCGCAGTAGCTGTAGCCATCCACTTCCGATTACCACCATCGACTTCAATATCTGTTATGTGGGTATTTCCAAGAAGATATTCAACATTTCCCTCAAACTCTACTTTTATGCGCTGTGCGTCATATTCCCCTGCGGCGGCTGTAAATGCTGAATTTGCGTTGTAAAGTATTGCAAAACCTGCATCTGTGCCAATCCAAATTTCCCCATCAAAATCTGCGGCCAATGCAGTGACATTTTGTGAAGGAAGATCACCTGAAAAAATACCAGTCCTTAAATTAATGTATGCATCATCTGATGGATCTGCAAGGGAATTGTTTGTAGAATAACCAAAAATGCCGTCACTAATTGTTGCAAACCAAATATTTCCATCAAAATCTACAATCATTTTTTTTGTAAACTTATTTCGTGCTGAGGCACCAAGATCATAGTTATACCAAACACCATTGTTATCCATTACATTAAGAGGTTTTAGCGTGTAGCCATTTAAAGCCCATAAATTTCCACTGCCATCATAACAAACATCAGAAACAAGTGTCCAAGTAGTTCCCAATGACATGATTTCTAAAGTAGAATTCGAGGCATTAAAATTTTGCACATTACCATTATTAAGCACCGACAATGGAAATTCAGAAAAGGTGCAAACGGCAGATTGCTCGCTATTTTTTGGATTGATCGAAACATCTAAGAAATCCCAGATATTTTGATTTTGCCAACTTGGCACTTGCTCTAAGTTAATATTACTCCACTCCTCATCTTCAAAAAAGTGAATGCCACTTTTATAAAATGAAGGACCATTTCCAGATAATCCGCCAGAAGCGATTGCTAATTTTCCATCATTAACATCCATTGAATAAAAATCCTTGTTTTTAGTACCTGAAACACTAATTATTTGAAAGTTAAATTCATCGGGATAAAACATAAGTCCAACATTTTTATCTGCTGACCATAAACCTGTGGAATTTAAAACAGAGTTTGCAACAGAAAACCATTGGTTGAAATTTGAGGCACTGTATCCTGCTGTTTGGAGCAAATTAGCATTGAAAAGTGAAATTCCACCTTCTTTATTTACATGTAAATAAGAGTCACTTGTCGAAATAGAATTAATTTCAAGTGAAAACGGCGAAGGTGCAAAGACTTCTTTACCATTGCTTGTTAAACGATAAAGCGTATCAGAACCATACGATGGTGTTTTAAAAAGGACAAAGAAAATAGTATTAAAGTTCTCTAATCCGGCATAAAAATTTGTAGAAATTTGCGGTAATCGCATGTCGGTAGTCCATTGAGCAGGATCCGGCAAGGCGGGATCAGTATAAATTGCATATAGTAATTTTGAAGGAGTAAGAGCAAAAAGTGTATCTGCTTTTAAGGCAACATCCACTATTTTTTCTAAACCATCTGTTGGGTAGTACGTATCTTTAATTTCTTTTTTTACATCATTAATTTTTACAATAGAAAAATCAGTCGCTGCTAGAATAAAATCACCATTTCTCCTGAAGGAATTAATTTTTTTTGAATAGGGAATCGAAGCTAATTTTAAAGCAGGAATGTTATAAATCTCTCCTTCTTTTAGAACATCAATATTCCCATTTTTATATCCTATATACAATTGATTTGTTTCAGCGTAAAAATAAAGAGTCGAAATTTCAATGTCTGAAAGCCCATTGACAGCGGTCCATAATTTCTTTTCTTTTGAAGCTATGTCGTATTCAAACAAGCCGTTTTCAAAAGCTGAAAAAACTGTAGATTCTGATGCTGCAATTGCTATTGCTTTGCTAGTTGCAGAATGAAAGCGCCATGTTCCTGTACTAATTTGGGCTTGTGATTTTATGAATAGTAAAAAAGAAAAAACAATCAGTAGAATTTTCATGGGAATCTTGTTCTTTCAACCAACGACTAAATATAATTTATGTTGTATTGAGTTCATTATTTTAACTGAAAAGCATTAATAAAAAACAACTCCGTTTTCATTTTCCTAAATAGAATATAAATCTAGTGGACGAATTAATAGATTATTGAGTGTTCGCAATCGTACCAGTAAATAACTTGAATGTTGAAAATCAAGAATTTAATCAAAGTGAGGGCTATTTGGTGAATATTAACGAAACTAATTTCGGCCTTGAATCTCTTGGTTTTAGCTACTGAACTGAAACTTAAATTTTTAAAATTTCTGCAAGAACATTTTTAAAAAATTTAAGTTTCAGAAAGGAGTTAAAATTGTTCGCTACGATTTATAAATACATGTATTACAATAATTTGCGAACAAAAAGAAATTCAGAGCCTTGATTTTTTGATTCTTTTTCATCAAGGAAAAAGAATGGCAAAATGAAAATATTAGCTCAATTTGGGATTTTCATTAGGATTATAATTTTAAATATTGGTGGTAAGAAAGCGAACACTAAATTATTTTAATATTCGTTTTAAAAAAAACAAAGTATAATTATTAAAATTTATAAAACTTTTTCTTTTATTATTTTTCAGCTTTTTTTCTTATGCACAAATAGATTGAGTAGATGCAATTAATATTTTATTTGTGCAGATCAATCTCTACAAATAACACCAAATGGAGCAGGTAAAGTAATCGAACTAACAACAAAATTTTTAAGAAATAGCTGAGAATTAAAAAAAGTGGTGTTTTGGTCATATTTTAATGGAAATCTTACGGTTTTAGTAATTCCTCAGACCTAGAGTCAAAAAAATTTAATAAAAAAAACGCTGAAATAATTTTCAGCGTTTTTTTTTAATTGATTTTTTTTTATTCTATTTCACATTCCATTTTGTAGCTTCCACCACCGTCATAAGTTACTGTATAACTAACGCAATCTGCTGAGTTTTTCATCCATTTTTTCGTTACGTTTTCGTATTCTGTCTCTGTTTTGTCTCCATCTTCATCAGTACAAACGCACGTTCTATCTTTTGCGCAAGAGGAAAATACTAAAATTGATATTGTCATAATGCTTAATAATTTGAGAGTAATTTTTTTCATGATAGTAGTTTTTTAAGGTTAATTACTTAATTACTTTTTAGTTATTAAATGTTTATAATATGTTTTAATCAGCATAAATTATTAGTTTATTTCACAATCAGATTCTGTAGTTATTGTATATGGCGTCTCAATCATAATAGGATTGCCAAAATTGTCAAATATCATATAACCATTAGCATCTAACGCAAAACTATAATCTATATTATCTTCAGTTTCTGTGCGACTTACACAATTAGCACTGTTTTTCATCCATTTTTTTGTTACTTTTTCAAATTCAATATCGTATTCATATACGTCTGTTTGTTGGCCTGGTAAGGTACTAGATTCAGTTATTCTACATTCACACGTTCTATCTTTTGTACAAGAAGAGAAAATGAATACTGATATTGTTAAAATGCTTAATAATTTGAAAGTAATTTTCTTCATGATGCTAGTTTTTTAAGTTTATTTCAATTAAGAATGCATAAATGTAATAATAAATTGTATAGAAAGCCAAAATATTTTTTTTATATTAAACCTCCCTGGTTTAACCTTGAATTTAATTAATTTTTTTGAGTTTTAATACTACCACTTTGGTTAATATTGATTTCGATATGTTTGAACAATCTTTAAATACGAGATTTTATTTAAACTACATTCATTTCTTTGTAGCTCCATATTTTAATTACCTTCAATGAATTCAATATTATGCTTTTAGAAAGAGTTCAATTTAATTTATGAAAGAATTGTTCTCTTATATTATTAGTTTGATTTTTAGTAATGGGTTTCTATAAATTTTTAGCTTATTTTTAATTGTCAAAGTAAAAATATAATTATTTGATAAGCGTTACGAAACCTTGATATAATTTAGTAACGGAATTTGCTGGCTTGAAATAAAGCACATAGGTATAAACACCATCCAAAACAGATTTTCCTGTACGCTCATCTCTTCCATTCCATTTTAATTGAGTTGGTGACAAGTTATAAACGATATTCCCCCAACGGTTCAAAATCCATCCGCGTTCTACAATTCCATTTTGAATTACGATTTCAAAGGTATCATTTACCAAGTCTCCATTAGGCGTAAAAACATTTGGGATATAAATATATGCTTCTTCAATTATACAGAATTCTGTTTGTAAATTGATGGTGTGTTCAAAATCACATCCATTAGCAGATTGTTCAACTTGCGTTAATGTTTGTGGCGTATAAATCCACTGATTAAATACAAATACTGAATCAGATTCACAAAAAAGGATTTCCTCTATCAAAGGAGAAACAACATAAAAACTTAAATTTACAATGTGTGTACTATCACACTGATTCATATCTTGGTATGTTGCAGAATATTGTCCAGTTGAAGTTTCCCAAAAACCATTTGCAAGCAATGAATCTCCCGGACAAATTATATAGGTCTCAGTTGTTGTTTGAGGTAAACAATCATTTGTAACAAGAATAGTTATACATTCTAAATCTGAACAGCTTCCAGATCCGAGTGAATAACAAATTTCCCAAGTACCAATTCCTGCAACTTGCGGATTGAATATTCCAGAACTTGTTAAACACATTCCACAGTTAGACGACCATACTCCTCCACTATTTAATGCTTGTATTTGGAATGTTGGGTCTAGGTTTGTGAATGGGCCTGCAGTTGAAATTGCAGCATCAGCAACTTGGCTCCCTGCATTTATTGTGAAAGATTCAACTACCGAACAACCATTTGCTCCAGTTACAGTCACAGAATATGTGCCCGAACAACTATTTATAATTGAGCTAGAGGTGGCACCGTTAGACCAACTATAGGTAAAAGGTGCAAGGCCGTTGTTAACACTTGTCTGGATTTCCCCATCACAAGAATTTATACATGTTTCATTTAAAATAAAAGGTGTGAGCGTCATCCCAGGATTAACACTACAAAGAGGATTCATACTTGCTATCCAAGCGTCGTTGACAGCACTATTAGCTGTGCCAGGAGTTTGTCCAGTTGCCACATTTGCACTTGTCCAATTGGAAACTAAATTCCAGTCATTGGAAATAGTGTTTGTAAAAGAAAAAACGATTCCTGCAGCAGAACCGGGAAAATATACAAGGGTATTACTTGTATTATTTCCCCAGCTTACGCTGTGAAAAGGCACTCCTGTAGAAGGAATATTAGGAACTTGAAACGAATCGTCTGAATTAGACATTGCTAATGGTGACCATGATCCACCGCTTGTCCAATCGCTATCATTCAGTGGATAAGTTTGATCGTTAGTATTTGGAATGAGCGTTGTTTTCTCCAATAATGTTGAACTAGAAGGAATAATTAGCCGGCAATTCCCATCTATCAATGAGATATCATCCGCAGGTAAACTTGTATTAGGACTTCCAGCATTATAAATAACAATGAAAGTTCCTTGAGGAATACTTTGCCAAAATTGAATATTTGCAAATCGTATAGCACCCGGAGCAATTCCTGTTCCTGAACCTGGCGCAAAATACCCGTTATTATCATCAATAATCACCTTTCTTAGGTCCAAGCTAGGAACAGGGGTGGTACAAGTTTGAGTTCCAATAACAACAAATTCTACATATTCACTTGATCCAGTTCCCTGGGAGACTTCATTAATGATTAATTGCTGCGCGCTCAATAAATTTGAGATAAGCAGTAAAAAACTGAATACTAGAACTTTATTCATTGACTTTTTAGACTGTAAATACTGCATTGGTTTCGGCGCCAAATTTAAAAGTAAACCTCAAGGAGTTCAATGCTGCATTCTATTGCAAATATACCTTAAGAATTCGTATTAAGTCAAGTAAGTGTATTATTAAGCTATTAAGTTTTTCATTTTGTATTAATTGATTGTTTGTGGGCCACAGGTCTGAATTATCGAACCTTTTGAGGGAGGATGTGGAGCGGATTGCGTTATTACTAGAAAAATGAATAATTTATACATGAGTCCGTTGTCGTGTATAATTATATTTAATATCTTTACATGAAAACACTATCAGGCAAAAACACTTTACATGACAAAAAATGAGATGAATAGAAAAGATAACGCTGATTTACCATTTAATGATCTGCCATTATTACCTCCTGCCAAAGAACAGATTGAATCTGTTGTTATTTTGAAGCAATTGGTGAAATCCTCAGTTGTACTTGCTGAATTAAAAGGAATAATAAAAATTTTGCCTAATCCAGAAATTTTACTCAATGCGGTTGTCCTAATAGAAGCAAGAGCAAGTTCAGAAATAGAAAATGTAATAACTACTCAAGATAAATTGTATCAAGCATTAACGGCAAAGGGTAATCAAATAGATACTTCCACTAAAGAAGTATTGAGATATAGGGAGGCAATGTTATTTGGATTCAGAACAATTCAGAACAAAAACATCCTTACCATCAATACGATTATTGAAATCCAGCAAATTCTTGAAGAGAATAAGGCGGGTATTAGAAAACTACCCGGAACTGCTTTGAGAAATTCAGTAACGGGAAGTGTTATTTATACCCCGCCTGATCGAACAGATGTGCTCAATTCGCTGTTGAGCAATTTGGAAAAGTTTATCAATCTTGATGAAGACGAAATTCCTTACTTGATAAAAATGGCTATTCAACATTATCAATTTGAAAGTATACACCCATTTTATGATGGGAATGGACGCACTGGAAGAATTCTTAATATTCTCTATCTTATTATGACTGGTCTGCTCGAACAACCCATCTTGTATCTTAGCGGCTACATAATTGATAATAAGTCGGAATATTATCGATTACTCCAAGAGGTACGAACGAATAACAAATGGGAAGACTGGATTCTTTATATCTTGAAAGGAGTTGAAATAACGAGCAAAGCGACAATAGACCAAGTTACAGAAATTAATATGCTTTTTGAACAAACCAAGGTAAAGACAAGGAAGGAGCTTCCGAAAATATACAGTAAAGAATTGATCGAATTGCTATTTGAGCATCCATACAGTAAGAGTGAATATTTGGAAAATCGATTGTCTATCTCACGAATTACAGCTGCAAAATACCTCAAGGCACTGGAGAGTATTGGAATTCTTCAGTCAAAAAAGGTTTGGAAGGAAACACTTTATATCAATACGGCACTTTTTGAACTATTAAAAAAGTACTAAAATTAATTGGATTTTCTATGCGAAAAAGCATCTGAAGGATTTGAATGAAATTACAGAATGGGAGTGAACAAGTAATTCCAAAAAAAGAATGAGAATGAGTACGAAGTAAAAAAAAATGAAGTAAATCGCTTTCGCACTTCACTCTCACTCTGTTTTTGTGACCTCGCCAGGAATCGAACCTGGATCAAAAGTTTAGGAAACTTCTATTCTATCCGTTGAACTACGAAGTCTGTATTATTTTGGCAATGTTTCTACTATTTTTTTTATTTCAATTTCTACTTTTACTGCAGCAATATCCCAATCAAAATACTTACTGCGTTGCAAACTTTTAGTTGCTAAATCTTCTCTTATTATGGAATTACTATTAACTAGCAACATTTTTTCTGCAATATCATTTACATCAAAAGGATTGCAATAAATTGCAGCATCTTTAGCAATTTCAGGTAAGCAAGTTGTATTTGCAGCAATAATTGGTATTCCACAATTCATTGCTTCAACCAGCGGTATTCCAAAGCCTTCAAAATAGGGGATATAAGTAAGAGCGAGAGCAGACCCCATCAATTTTGTGAGTTGTGTATTTTCAATATGCCCTGTAAAGATAAGTTGTTTTCTAACTTCATCGGAAATTACTAAATTATTCTCTTTCCACATGTCGCTTCCTACAATGACCAGTTTTATGTATTTATTTGAAACACAAAAAAGTTCAAAGGCATAAATTAAGTTTTGTATATTTTTCCGAGGATGCAAAGACCCCACAAAAATAAAAAAATCATTTCCAGCAGTAAATTCATTTTTGGTATCGCAAATTTCTTGTTCTGTCAATTGCCGAAATGCTGTATTAGCGGCATTGTAAATCACTTCAACTTTTTCCTTCTTTATGCCATAAGTAGTACAAATATCCTCCTTTGAATACTCCGAAACCGTTATAATTTTTTTTGCTTTTCTTGCAAATTTCGGAAAGAAAAAACGAAAATAGCGTGAAACAAGCCATGGTAAATCTTTGGGATTGTGTTCAAAATTTAGATCGTGAATTGTAATAATATGAGGAACAGAAGAACTTAAGCAGCTAAAGCCATCTGGCGACCAAAACACGTCAATTTTTTCTCTTTTTAGAGCATTTTTCAAACTCCACTCAAACCAAATTAAGTATAGAATTGGATGCCTTGTTTGGGGTGAAATAACCACGGGTTTTACATTATCTGAAAAAATAAATTGTAGGTCGTATGGTCGATCAAAAAATAAGATGAATTCGTGTTGAGGATTTTGCTCACAAATTCGCTTGGTTATTTCAAGTGTGTACTGACCAAAACCTTCTAGTTTTTTAGCCAATAAATTGCGAGCATTTATTCCAATTCGCACTTCAGTTAATATTGATTGATATAATTATACTTCTTTTCGTGCCCAATTGTTGTGTTTGGTCCATGTCCGCAATAAACGATTGTTTCATCGGGATATTGGAATAAAATATTAAAAATTGATTTTTTTAATGTTGTTAAATCTCCTCCAGGTAAATCAACTCTTCCAAAGCTTTCTCTGAATAAAACATCACCATTTATGATAAAATTATCTGCGTCAAAATAAAAAATAACGTGTCCTGGTGAATGTCCTGGCGTATGGCGGACCTGAATTTTAAAGTCGCCAATATGAAGTTCTTGTCCGTCTTCCAAATAATTTTCCGGTAAAATTGAAGATTTATATCCTTCAAATCCATAAACATGTGCATAGTTTGCAACGGAAGTCCAGGTTATATGATCTAGTGGATTCAAATAGGATGCACACTGATATTTTTCACGAACAAATTCGGCTCCTAAAATATGGTCTATATGAGCATGCGTATATAAAACAGCACAAATAATTAATTTATTTTTCTCAATAAAATCACTAAGTAAGAGTTCTTCTTCACGACTATAGCATCCGGGATCAAAAATTAAGGTCTCTCCACTATCATTTGATACAAGATAGGTGTTTTCCTGAAAACCATTGAATTGAAATACATTTACTATAAGTGCCATGAGGCAAAGTTAGCGCAAAGAATATACTATCGCAATAAATTAACGTGACCTGTGATTTCTTTTTTCCTATATGCGAAATCACTATAGATTATTTTCCAAATATAGGTTCCGTCTTCACAATACACATTGTTATAGGTTCCATCCCAATAGTCAGATAAAGATTTCATTGTATAGATTAATTCTCCCCATCTGTTGAAAATTGTCATTTCAAAGTCTTTAATATTACCGCCAATCGCCCTAAATCCATTATTAAATTGATCACCATCAGGAGTGAATGTATTTGGTACATAAAAGAATGGATCAAAATAGATGCTTACTTGACTTGTTGCTTTACAACCATTTAGGTCGGTAAAATATATTGTATATGTTGAGTTTTGCGAGGTGTTAACACTCGTATTTTGGCAAGTAGCACAGGTAAATTCAGCTGAGGGTATCCATAAAAAAGTACCTTGACCGCTAGATGTTGCAGCTAAATTAATCGGTTCTCCAATAAGCGCATAAACATCTGAACCTGCAAATACAAAAGGTTGAGGAAAAGTACTAATAAGAACATAAGCTGTGTCTTTGCATCCAAAAAAATCCGTGCCAATAACCATATAATTTGTACTTGTTTGGTTTTGGACAATCGCTTGACTTCCATCTGCATTGTTAGAAATTGGAGATGGAGACCAGACATAAGATGCTGCACCACTGGCATTGACTGCAGCTGGATAATTAGGACAAACGATTGTATCATTTCCTGCCAGAATTTGTGGAATAATTATTTCTACCCAAATAGAATCTGTAGTTGTCCCGCAGCTATTTGTGACATCACAGTAATAATATTGTTCAGTTGGAGGACTTAAGATAACGTTAGTATTATTTTGCCCAATTAGATTATTACTAGGATACCAAAAGTAACTTGTTCCTCCGGTAATATTAACAGAGCTAGAAGCACCATTACATATTAAAGTAGTATCATCTAAAACTGGACTTGGCGGATCGAAAAATACTTGGATACTCATCGTATCTGAGTCTGTACAGCCATTTGCTGAAACAACATTTGCGATATATGTAATGTTTGAATTAGGTGTTGCAGTTGTTGTAAATGTATTGACATTTGTTAAAAAAGTACTTGGAACCCATGTAATTGCTCCAGAACCATTTGCAATAAGATTGACAGATTCTCCGAGGCAAATAGTTGTATCGTTGTTAATTGAAACACTCGGTGCTGAAACATCCAGAGTTACCTGAGTTGTTATTGTTCCACAAGAATCTGATATTGTAACATTAAATGTAGTTGTAGAAAAAATTGTTGCAATCGGATTTGCGATAGTGGCGTTATTTAAAACATTAGCCGGGCTCCACAAGTAAGTAGCACCGCCATAAGCATTTAACTGATAAGAATCTCCTGGACAAATTGATGTTGGTGCTTGCACAACTCCAGCAGTAAAGGAGCCAATATTCACTGTAACTGTAACTGAATCGGGGCTAAAGCAACCTGTAGAATCGAAAACAAGTAATTCAACATCATAGACACCTGGAGTTGTATATTGATGAATAGGTTCCTCTAATGTTGAGCTTGTGCCATCTCCAAAATCCCAAATATATGAATTACCGTTTGTACTATTATTTAGAAAATAGACCGACTGCGGAATACATATTAAGGGAGCAGGTTGGGCTGCAGCTGCTTCAATTGCGCTTAATTCAAATTTGAAAACTGCTAAATTACAGTTTGGACTTGAGTTTTGCGGCGACCAACTTCCAGGCGTACTTGTAAATCCAAAATCATTTCCACCGCATGCACCGCAAACTGCATGATAAATTCTTCCAGAATTATCAAAACGACTTGTTCCTCCGTCAACATGGTTTGAACTACTTGACATTCCACCCATAAAAGTGGCATACTTCAAGGAACTCGCATCTTGATCTAAAACTGCGATATAAAAATTCGAGCCATTTGTTGCTCCTTGATAAGCATCTGGAGTTGTTTGAAATCCGTTGGTTGAAGAAAAAGTAGCTTGTCCAACTTGATTTAAAACACCGCCCCAACCAGCTAAATAGATATCATAACAATTTGAAATTAAAAATGCTGTAGGAGAAATTTCTACATGACCAGAACTTGCTCCTATCATTGTCGTCCATGAAATAGTTGATAAATCAGCATTGTATTTTCTAAGATATTGACCTGAATTAGCGATGCCATAACATCCTGGAGAAATAGTCCAAGCTGACTCAGTTTGTCCAAAAACGTATGGAAAATTATCTACATCAACACGGATAAAATAACTTTGATCGTATTCTGCTTGCCCCATATACGTTCCTGATTGAAAACTTCCATTGCCAGAATTTATGCGTAAGGCATAGCCATCAGATAATCCTCCGTTAAAACTAAGGTCATTTCCTGAATTTATAGGAATAGAATTTGAACTTGTACCACCTGCAACATAAACAGAGCCATTTGTTCCAATCGTAATCGAATTTCCAGTTTCTAAGCCTGTCCCACCAAAATAGGAACTCCACAAAATACTACTTAAATTAGAATTTAACTTTAAGATCACTGCATCTTGAATTCCATTGAGATTTGTCTGCGCACCGTTAACAATTGGAAAATTTGACGATTGTGTTGTACTTGAAACATAAACATTTTGGTTGCCATCAAGTACTATTTCTCCTCTAAATTGATCGCCGTAATTATAGTGTAGCGTTCCAGGATTTAATCCATCTGTATTTGTTCCACCAATGTAAGTAGAAGAAATAAGCGAAGAACCAGCACTGTTTAATCGTGCGATATAAATATCTGAACCATCAAATTCAAGAGAATTTTGTAGTTCATATGGTCCACCATTAAACGAAGCGTCAAATGAAGCACCTGCCATTGGAAAATTTGTAGATGATGTAACACCATAAATATATAATTCTCCATTTGGAGCGCATACAATACTATGTGGCGTCTCATTTCCAGTACCTCCGATATAGGTAGAATAGAGTAATGCTGTTCCTGCTGCATTGAATTTTGTAATTCCAACATCCATTGGAAAGGAACCTGAACCAGAATTATAGGATGCATCAAAGGCACCTGTAGTTGTTGGATAACCGGAACCAAATACGATTCCTCCACCAAATAAATTTCCATTTACATCAGGAGTTGCAGTAAAACCCCAGTTATCAGTGGTAGATCCAGAAAATGTAGAAAAAGTGAGACTCGGATCAATAAATAATCGTTGATTTTTATCATAGCCTTCTGGAAATAAAAAAGTCACTTCGTTTCCATATACTAGAAATTCTACTTCCACTTCCCTTTGGTTTTCATTTTCGTTGATTGTCCAAGCTTTTGGTTTAGAATATGAAATTGTACCAAGAGAATGCTTGATTACCAGATTTCCTCTTTCATCTAAAAAAAGCGATTCTGCACCTTCAAGATTGAAATTTAATTGTTGAATATCAGCACCTGGTTCAGCATCAAAATTAAAAC
>Ga0114980_10001568_pt1 | contig 16357 bp, 9 predicted proteins | sample S_140806_EF_Meta_FD_87018 | JGI IMG/M metagenome (GOLD analysis project Ga0114980, IMG submission 87018) | Freshwater microbial communities from Lake Simoncouche, Canada to study carbon cycling - S_140806_EF_MetaG | ecosystem: Environmental > Aquatic > Freshwater > Lake | place: Lake...
CCGCTCCCACCTTCGCGCTGAGCAGCGACACCGGTTCTTCCAGCTCCGATGGCGTCAGCAGCAACGGCGCTATCACCGTTTCTGGCATCGAGCCCAGCGCCACCTGGCAGTACAGCACCAACAGTGGTACAAGCTGGATCACTGGCTCAGGCTCGTCCTTCACCCTCGCGGCAGGGACCTATGCCATCGGTGCGGTTCGCCTCCGGCAGACCGATCTTGCTGGTAACACCACAGCCACTCCCTCCCAAAATGCTGCTGTCATCACCATTGATGCCACAGCGCCCGCCACCACCGCTGCGGTGACCACCATCACCGACAACGTCGGCATCGTCACAGGCACCGTCGCCACAGGCAAAACCACCGACGACATCTCCCCATCCGTTAGCGGCACGATCACCGCTGCCCTGGCGAACGGTGAAACCATCCGTGTGTACGACGGCACCACCTTCCTCGGCACCGCCGCTGTGCCGTTTTCAAGCAGCAATGCCCTCGTGTTCGATGGCACGAATAATTTGAATCTTGGCAATATCAATAAACACCAAATTGCTACGGGCACGATCGAAGCCTGGGTCAAGACCTCAGATGCTGGCAGTGGCAATCGTGCCATCCTGACCAAGCCAAACGCCTATGGCATTTATCTCGCCGATAATAAGCTCTGGGTTTATGACTGGAAAACAGGCACCGCAACAACCACAACGGCCACACTCAATGACAACCGCTGGCACCACGTTGCCTTCAGCTTCCAGTCTGACGTGGCCAATGGGTCAAAGCTTTATGTCGATGGCGCAGCGGTCAATGTCAATAACACAACATCTAGCAGTTTTACTTATGGCGTAAACAATTCAACCAGCAACGGTTTATTGATTGGTGGTGAATTTGCTTCTTCCGTATTCAACGGTACAATTGACGAGGTTCGCATCTGGAACGTAGTACGCAGCGATAAGCAAATCAAGACCTCCTGTACCATCCCTATCCCTAAATATTCCGACAATCTCGTTGGCTATTACTCGCTTGATGACGCCAGCGGTGCTCTGGTCGACTACAGCAATAATGCCAATACAGTCAGCTTACCCGCCTCAGGGGTGAGCCTCAGCGGATTTGTGAGTGGCGTCGATTCTGTGGCTGGCTCTGGAACAACCTGGAGCTATGACGATAGTCGCTCCCTCTCCAATAACAAAACCGTCAGCTATACCGCCCGCGTTGCCGATGCCGCCGGTAACCAGTCCGCAGCCAGCACTGCCTACACCGCCACCGTCGACACCGTCGCCTCAGGGGCCACCGCTCCCGCCTCTGCCGCTGCCACCACCAATCCCTTCTCGATCAGCGATGGGGGCGATAAAGCCAGCCTCGCTTTCGCGGATGCCGACAATGATGGAGATCTTGATCTCTTCATCGGGAATGGTGAAGGCAACACCCTCTTTTTCAGGAACACCGCCAAACCTGGCGCAACCGCTCCCGCCTACGCCGCTGCCTCCACCAATCCCTTCTCGATCAGCGATGTTGGCACCTCCGCTAGCCCAGCATTCGTGGATGCCGACGCTGATGGCGATCTCGATCTCTTCATCGGCAATGGCGACGGCAACACCCTCTTCTTCAGGAACACTGCCGGCGTTGGCGCCACCGCTCCCGCCTACGCCGCTGCCTCCACCAATCCCTTCGGGATCAGCGATGTTGGCTCTTGGTCAAAACCGGCCTTTGCGGATGCCGATCGCGATGGCGATCTTGATCTCTTCATCGGCGAGCGCTTCGGCTGCACTCTTTTCTTCAGGAACACCGCCGCCATTGCTGCCACCGCTCCCGCCTACGCTGCCGCCGCCACTAATCCCTTCGGGTTAAGCGATGTTGGCTATGCCGCCAACCCGGCCTTCGCGGATGCAGACGGCGATGGCGATCTTGATCTTTTCATCGGCGAATACTTCGGGAATACTCTCCTGTTCAGGAACACCGCCGCATCTGGCGCCACCGCTCCGGCCTACGCCACTAGCTCCGCCAATCCCTTCGGGATCACTGATGTTGGCCTTTCTGCCCGCCCAGCCTTCGCTGATGCAGACGGTGATGGCGATCTAGATCTTTTCATCAGCAATTTCGAAGGCAACACCCTCCTGTTCAGGAACACCGCTGCCACCCCCGCAGCGGTGACTGCCATCACCGACAACGCTGGCATCGTTACAGGCACGGTTGCTTCTGGTGCTACCACAGATGACACGTCCCTAACGATCAGCGGCACACTCAGAGCTGCCCTGGCGACAGGTGAAACCGTGCGTGTTTATGACCAAATCAATTTCCTTGGCACCGCCACAGTTACCGGCACCACCTGGACCTATGTCGATGCCCGTATCCTCACCGAATACACCACGACTCGCCTCACTGCTCGCGTCGCCGATGCCGCCGGTAACGAGTCCGCAGCCGGCACCGCCTACATCGTGCATGTGGACACCATAGCCCCCGTCACAACCGCAGCGGTCACCGCCATCACCGATGACCTCGGCGTCGTCACAGGCACGCTTGCCTCCGGTGCCATCACCAACGACACCTCCCTCTCGATCAGCGGCACACTCACCGATGGTCTAGCGGCCGGTGAAACAGTCCGTATATACGATGGCACCCTTTTCCTTGGTAATGCCACGGTTACTGACACCACCTGGAGCCATACAGATTCCCGTATCTTGATCAATAATCAGAGCGTCAATTATACGGCCCGGGTTGCCGATGCAGCCGGCAACCAGTCCGCAGCCGGTACCGCCTTCACTACAACGGTGGACCTCACTGCCCCCACCACCACCGCAGCGGTCACCGCCATTACCGATGACGTCGGCATCGTTACCGGCACCGTCGCCACAGGCACAACCACAAACGACACGTCCCTATCCATCAGCGGCACTCTCGCCGCGGCCTTGGCAGCAGGAGAATCCGTCCGCATCTACGACGGCAACACGTTCCTTGGTAACGCCTCGGTCTCCGGCACCACCTGGAGCTATGTCGATAGCCGCACCCTCACCGATACCCAGTCCGTCAGCTATACCGCACAAGTTGCTGATGAAATCGGCAACCAAACCGTGGCCGGCACCGCCTACACCGCCACTATCGACACCAAAATTCCCACCTACACGACTGTAAGATCTACCGATTACGCCGCTGCAACCACCAATCCCTTCGGGATCACCAATGTTGGCCGCCATGCCAGCCCGGCCTTCGCGGATGCCGACGGCGATGGCGATCTTGATCTCTTCATCGGCAATAGCCTCGGCAATACGCTCTTTTTCAGGAACACCGCAACAGCAGACGCAACCGCACCCGCCTACGCTGCTGCCACCACCAATCCGTTCGGCGTCACCGATGTTGGCTACTCAGCCTCCCCGACCTTCGCGGATGCCGACGCCGATGGCGATCTTGATCTATTCATCAGCAATAGCCTCGGCAACACTCTCTTTTTCAGGAACACCGCCGGCGCTGGCGCCTCCGCTCCCGCTTACGCCACTGCCACCACCAATCCCTTCGGGATCAGCGATGTTGGCTCTTGGGCAAATCCGGCCTTCGCGGATGCTGATAGAGATGGAGACCTCGATCTCTTCATCGGCAATTACGCCGGCAACACCCTCTTCTTCAGAAACACCGCCAACCCTGGCGCAACCGCACCCGCCTACGCCGCTGCAACCACCAATCCCTTCGGGATCAGCCATGTGGGCACCTACGCCAGCCCGGCCTTAGCAGATGTCGACGCCGATGGCGATCTTGATCTCTTCATCGGTGAGCGCTTCGGCAATACGCTCTTTTTCAGGAACACCGCAACAGCAGGCGCAACCGCACCCGCCTACGCTGCTGCCACCACCAATCCCTTTGCGATCACAGATGTTGGCTACTCCGCTTACCCGACCTTCGCGGACATCGACGCCGATGGCGATTTTGATCTCTTCATCGGCAATAGCGACGGCAACACTCTCTTTTTCAGGCGCGACTACTCCAGCCACGCAGCTGTGACCTCTATCACCGACAACTACGGCAGCGTTATTGGCACGGTGATTTCTGGTAACACCACCGACGACCTCTCCCTATTGATCAGTGGCGTAATCTCCGATGGCCTAGAGGCCGGAGAAACCGTCCGTATTTATGATGGTATTTCTTTCCTTGGCATCGCAAGTGTTATTGGTCGTACCTGGAGCTATACCGACACCCGCAGCTTTACCAATAATCAGACAGTCAGCTATACCGCCAAAGTGGCCGATGCCGCCGGCAACGAGTCCATAGCCGGCACCGCTTATACCGCCACATTCGCCACCACCGCAGATGTGATCGACATCTATGACAATGTGGAACCTATCGTCAGGGCGAACAACCTTAACTGGGCCTATAGAGGCTGGCTCCCCTCTACTACCACCACCAATGACACCTCCTTGGCCATCAGTGGAACCCTCTCCGCAGCCCTGGCGGCCAACGACACCGTTCGTATTTACGACGGCAGCAATCTTCTTGGAACCGCCAGTGTATCCGGCTCCACCTGGAGCTATACCGATACCCGCACACTGACCAATAACCAGACCATCATTTATACGGCCAAAGTTACCGCTTCCAACGGCATCGAATCCCCCGCCGGCCAAACCTACACCACCACCATCGACACCACAGCCCCCACAACGACAGCTGCTTTCACGAGCTTTAGCGATAACTACGGACAAATAACTGGCTTCTTCCTTGAGCCAGCCAGATCACAAACAACAACATTAACATTCGCCGCCAACTATGATGTAGGCGATGTTGTCAGCCTGGTGGTCGAGGGGTTGACCTATAGCCACACTGTGGTTGCCGGTGCCACCAGTGCAGAAAATGTCTATGACGCCCTCAAGCTCGTCCAGGTGTATGGCTACACAATGGAAAGCTTGCTGAATGCTTATGCGACGGGATTTTTAGGTAGAAACATCACATGGGCGGCGGATCTCACCAACAATGCCGTCACCTTAACCAGCAGAGCTGGTGCCGGCTATGCGTTCAGAATAACAGCGGCGATTGACAATTCCCAAGATAAAGGGGTTGGGACTTATCGCTTAGACTGGCCTGAGAACCCAACCGGCTTTACTTCTGGCGCCAAATCAATTACAATCACTGTGCTGGGAACAGTCTACTCGGCTACAGACTCAACTACCAATGCTGCTGATGCGCGATTTAATGCAGCTGGATCGGCTCTTGCCACTACGCTGACGAATGCAGGTTACCCAACCACATTTAACCCAGCCAACAATTACTTTGATATCACGATCCGTAACGCCACGGCGATCACCAGCTTACAACTCTCGGGCACAGCAGGAATTCCTGCAGTTGCAGGTACCCTCACCACCCCCATCGCCTTTGTTGGCCCTACTGATCAAGGCGCACCTGCCGTCAGCACCACAACCACAGCAGCCAACAGCATTACCTCCACCGATGATTTTACACCCACAATCTCAGGCACAATTTCTGCAGCCCTGATAGATGGTGAAATCGTACAGGTCGCCATCAGGAAGTACGGAACTGATAATTACAAATATCTTGGCCAAGCCACCGTCAATAATGCAAACCTTACTTGGACCATAACGCCAACATTAGAGCCGACAAGAAATATCTATGGTACGGAATACAATATCCTAGCCTTGGTAGTCGACGGAGCAGGTAACATTAAGGCATCAAATCCAATAACGTTCGATCTTGATCAGGGTTCACCCACCACCACCGCAGGAGTCACCGCTATCACCGATGACGTCGGCATCTTCACCGGCACCATTGCCACAGGCACATCCACAGACGACACTTCCCTAGCCATCAGAGGCACTCTCTCTGATTTCCTGATCTACGACGAATATGTCCGTGTTTACGACAGCACCACTTATCTTGGCAGCGCCATTGTTTCTGGCAAAACCTGGAGCTATGCCGATAGCCGCACGCTGACCCACAACCAAACCCTCAGCTACACCGCCCGTGTGGCGGATACCGCCGTCAACCAGTCCGCCGCCGGTACCGCCTACACCGCCATCATTGACACCACGGCACCGGCCACCACCGCAGTGATCTCGGGCGTCGCTGATGACTTCCGCACCAGCCAGTCATCGATTCCCACCACCAATGGCACCACCGATGACCGCACACCCACAATCCGCGGCACCGTTTCTCAGGTGCTGGCAACAGGTGAAACCGTTCGGATCTTCAACGGCACCACCTTGCTCGGTAGCGCCACCGTCACTGGCACAAACTGGACCTTCACACCAACAACGTTGCCGGCAACTGCTGGCACCACGTATTCGATCACGGCCCGCGTCGCCGATGCAGTCGGTAATCTGGGCACCGCATCCGTGGCGCAGACGTTCACCCTCAATACGACCCCCACAATCACCGCCACAATCACGAACGTGGCCGATGACTACCGCATCAGCCAGTCAACAGTTGCCGCCGGTGGCAGCACCGATGACCGCACACCAACCATCACCGGCACTATTTCTGCGGAGATGGTAACAGGTGAAACCTTGCGGATCTACAACAACGGCACCACCTATCTTGGTAATGCAACGGTTGATAACACCGCGAAAACCTGGTCCTTCACACCAACGTTGCCGCCGACTGCGGGCACCAATTATTCGATCACTGCTCGCATCGCCGATGATGGAGGCAATCTGGGCACCGCGTCAGCAGCGCGGACGTTCACTCTCAATATGACCCCCACAACCACCGCTGCGATCACTGGTATCGCCGATGATTTCGGCACCAGCCAGCCTTCGATTCCGTCGATTGCCTCTGGTGGCACCACCGATGACCGCACACCAACGATCAGCGGCACCCTTACGGCGTCACTGGAAGATGGAGAAACCTTGCGGATCTATAACGGCACCGCCCTGCTTGGTAACGCCACCGTCGATAACACTGCCAGAACCTGGTCTTTCATGCCAACGCTGCCGGCTTCAGCTGGCACAGATTATACAATTAAGGCCCGTGTCGCCAGTAAAGATGGCATTCTGGGCACAGAGTCAGCCGCGCGAACATTCACTCTTGATACTAGCATCGCTAAATCTTCTCAATCAAGTATCACCCTGAACAAAGTGTGGAAATCAGATGGACCCATCACTTTGCTGAGCAAGTTTCTTGGCTTTGCAAAGGATGGATTCAGCTTGTATGATTCAAAGTCAGGCCTTCCTCAGGCTTGGTCAAAAACTACAGACTTTTATTCGGATGTGGTCTCCGGTTTAGGTATAGGCGAATACTATTATCGCTCTTTGAGGGCTGGCTTAGACATGCAGTTAAACGCTAAGGCTGGAACTGGCAAGCTTGACCTCGACCTGAATGATTCAATCAAATGGTTCTGGTCAAAAAGTGGTGACACTATTACTCTCGGCTCTGCCTATGATAGTGGTTCTCGAAATCTTAGAGTTCAAGGGCCCTCACTCGAATTAGTCATGACTGGGCTAGCTAGCATAGAGGCAGTTGCTGATCTTCGCACTAAAACACCAGGCAACAGCTGGAATATTGACAATTTGATACGCTTGAAAAGCAGTAGTGAGCTATTCAAGCAAACATTTTCCTTTGTTGATGTCGATTCCAAAATAGGCTTGTTTGATGATGCTGTTTCAATTAAGCTCCCGAGGTTTAATCTGGCCACTGACAATAATGTAAATATTACAAATGGTGTCACATCAACGGCAGAGAGCGAACTGATTGGGGTTTATATGGATGTTGATCAAACGATAGGAATGGCCTTGGCCTTGGCCGCTCCTCCAGGAGCTATTGTGCCGTCTCTCAACATAGATATTGGATGGAATATGGGGGCAGGAGTTAAAGTTGGGGCAACTCTTGATATCTTAAATTTCGAATTAGGAGAAAAGGCTTCATTAAAACAGGACATTTCAGCCACGGTTGACACCATTACTGGGGCACTTAGGACAGAAAATGGATCATCACTAAATTATAAAGTAGGCGATTTGATTACTTTGTCACTTTCACAGCACGACGCAAATAAAGATGGCGTAATTGATTTTGACTTTAACTATACGAAAAAAGGAACTGTTGCAAATAGCACTGACTTTGTGCTAGCTACTGAAGCAAATATTTCCGCTGGCAGTCTTGGCCTTTACGCAAAGCTTGACTCTGGTATCCCTTTAGCTCCAAGTATTGGCATTACCTATGATCTCCCCCCTTTATGGCAGCAGAATCTACCTATTACGTCCAGCTCGTATAATGTGTATAAAGACTCGTGGAATGTTGATCTCGCCACTGGCTCAAACCACCTTTCTATATCTTAATTTTTCGGACTGGAAGAATAGTCATAGCATTTCATCAAAAAAACTACCGTAGCCAACCATGTATCTGACTAGTTTTAGTTTACAATTAGATCTACAAATCCCATGGTATTGGCTTGATTTTTAGCTTGCTTCTCAGCTAAAAGACTTGTCGCGAAGGGCGTCTCTTTTCACTCGATTTTGAAATGGAATGGCTGGCAACCCATTCCAACCTCAGAATCTTCAGGGCTTGAAACACCCTTTAACACTAAAGTCTTTTAAATATAAGAAAACAAACTGTCATTTCATCTGGTTGTAGATTACCTTATTGTCTGCATTTGGCTCGTATGCTACTAAGGGCTGCAGGGGCGTTCTTGCACGTCTCATTGCTTGACGTCTCCCGCATGCCATGGAGGCTTTGCTCTTCCCTCGCTACCCTCGCGGTCAGCTTAAGCTAGGCCGATCCCTCTGGTTCACTCCCGCAGTTTCATTCCCCTCCAAGATGCCATGGCCGCCAACTAGCCCAGCAACCATGCTAGAATTTTGTACATTGTTACTATAGTTTCATTCAACAGCCTTCGGCTCATGCGGCCATGGTTTTCAAAGATGACAAGAATTTGCTGTACGGGTTTTTGAATCGTTAATCCTATTGCTAGAGTTTAGCTCTATCACGTTTCTTTGAGAAATGGACGCTTCAGCTGGCGGGCGTTCTGGCAGTCCAGCTCCACTACTCGGATAAACCTTCGCACCCAGCAGCCCTTGATCGCAACCGCTCTGGACAGCCCTGCACATAACCAACAGCCCCTGCGCCTCGTGTTGGTGGGCGGTATGGGTGCAATCGGCGACAACCTCTACCGCCTGCACCAGCCCGCTGCCGCCCTGGCCCAGCTGGAGGCGGTGGAGGTGTTCGAGGTGCATCCCCAGGCCCGCCACCACGACGCCGCCGTTCTAGCGGCCGATGTGGTGGTGTTCACCATGACGCTGGATGTGGAGGTGTTCCGCCTGATCCACCAGCGTCGCCAACTGGGCCGGCCCAGCCTCTGTGAGGTGAACGACTACCTGCCGGATGTGCAGGCCTGGAACCCCGCCCATGCCTCCTGGAGCGACCGGCGGGCGCTGTTCTGCTTCGATCAGCTGATCCGCCGCTGTGATGCCACCCAGGTGACCACCGAGGCCCTCGGCCAGCGGCTGGCGGATCGGGCCCGGCGGATCGACGTGATGCCCAATCAGCTGGAAGAGCTGCCCCTGCTGCGCCCCTTCCCCGCCCCGGCTCACCCGAGTGCGGAAGGCCCCCTGGTGATCGGTTGGGGGGGATCGTTCGGCCACCGGGAGGATCTGCGCGCCATCGCTCCGGCCCTGATCGCCTGGCTGCAGCGGCAGCGGCATGTGCGCTTCGAGCTGATGGGCGATCCGGTGCTGGCCGAACCGTTCGCGGCCCTGGCTAGCGAGCGCTTCCGCTTCACCATGGCCGGCTCGCTGCCGCACTACCTCGATTGGTTGGAAGGCCTCGACATCGGCCTGGCGCCGCTGCTACCCACCGCGTTCAACAGCTGCCGCTCCGATGTGAAATTCCTGGAGTACGCCAGCCGCTCGCTGGTGCCCGTACTGCAGAACCTTGATCCCTACCACCATCTCGCCGGCACCGGCGCGGCGCTGCTCTTCGATCACACTGATGGACTCCTCCAGCATCTGGATCGCCTGGTGAACGAGCCGGCGCTGCGGCAGTCGATCGCCAGCACGGCCCACGCTCTGGTGAGCCGGCAGCGGCGGCTGGCCCAGCACGCCCCGGCCCGCCTGGCCGTCTACCGCGATCTGGCGGAGAGCACCACACCGGCCGAGGGCACGGTCGAATCGCTGCTCCAGCAGGCGGCGGAGCGCCCACTCACCGCCCTGCCGGGCCTGCACCAGCTGGCTCCGGCTCACTGGCGCCTGGGCGTCGACAGCCCAGCCGATCAGCAGCGGCTGCGGGGGGTGGAAGCTCTCCAGCGCGGCGCCCTGGCAGAGGCGGCCGAGGCCCTGACGCAGGCGGTGCAGCTCGATCCGGGCGACGCCCACGCCCTCAGCTTCCTGGGCCATGCCCTGCAGCGCCAGGGCCACCTGGCCGAGGCCCTGGCCGCCTTCGAGCGGGCCACGAGCCTCGATCCACTGCAATCGCGGCCGGTGCGGGCCCTGGCCCGCCTCCATTCCCGCGCCGCCCGCCACTATGGCGAGCGAGCGGCGGCGCTCAATCCGCTGGATCCGCTCCAGGGCTCCCAGGAGCCCAATCAGCCATGAAGCCACCGGAGTTCCAGCTGGTTTCGGCCACACGGCTGGAGCAAGCGGCCTTCTGGAGCGACACCATGCTGGGCCGATCGCTGCGGCAACCGCAGCACCGGCAGCTGGTGGCGCGGATTCGCTTCGCCAATCGCGATCCGCTCGCCATCACCTACAACGCCGCGATCAACGCCGCCCCGGCCGGCGCGGTGCTGGTGTTCTGCCAAGACGATGTGGACCTCGGCCCCGAGCCCCTGGTTCCCCAGCTGGAGGCGGCGCTGCAGCGCTTCGATCTGGTGGGGGTCGCCGGCAACCAGCGCCATCAGAGCGCTCAGGTGGCCTGGTGGCTCGATCCCCGCAGCGGTTGCTGGGATCATCCCTTCCTCAGCGGTGCCCTGCGCCACGGCACGCCCGATCAGGCCCAACTGGCGGTGTACGGACCGGCGCCGATGCCGGTGCAGCTGCTCGATGGCGTGTTCCTCGCCGCACGGGCAGAAACCTTGCAACGCTCGGGCGTGCACTTTGACCCGCGCTTTGCCTTTCATTACTACGACCTCGATGTCTGTCGTTCTGCCCGGCGCGCGGGCCTGAACCTCGGCACCTGGCCCCTGCCGCTGGTACGTGCCAGTGGTGGTGAGCCCTGGGGCGCGGGCTGGAATGAACGGCAGCAGGCCTATCTGCGCAAATGGGGAGAAGAGCAAACAGACACCCCGCAAACCGTGAGCCCGTCGCCAGAGCTGCACGAGTTGCAAAACCTGTTCCGCACGGCACGGGCCCAGGAAAAAGCCCAGGCCTGGCCAGAGGCGGAGCGGCTCTACCGCCAGCTGCTGGAGCAGGCACCGGCCCATGGCGCTGCCCGGCTGCAGCTCGCCAAGGTGCTGCACTACCTGGGTCGAGACCCCGAGGCCCTCACCCTGCTGGATGGCCTTCTCGATGGCCCGCCGCTCGGGGATGGTTTGCCGGCTGCCGCCCCTCCGCCGGCTGGTGGCAAACGCCCCGACGGAAGCGCCTTGGAGGCCCCAGCCCCCCTCCGCGCCCGGGCCCACACCAATCGCGGCGCCCTGCTGCAGCTGCTTGGTGATCTCGACGCCGCCCAGCGAGACCACGGCGAGGCTCTGCGGCTCGATCCCAGCCTCAAGATCGCGGGCGACAACCTGCTCGCCCTGGCCCTGCTGCTGCGCGGCCAGGGGCGCTCCCATCAGGCCCTCGAGGCCCTGCGGATGATCCTGCGGGCCACGCCGCAACGCCCCGATCTGCTGCTGCAGCTGGGCACCACCCTGATGGATCTGGGCCGGGTGGAGGCGGCCGTGCCCTGCTTCCGCAGGCTGCTGCGCCATGCACCGCAGCTCCGCGAGGGCCACTACCAGCTCGGCCAGGCCCTGGCGGCGTTGGGGCACACCGAGGCCGGCATTGCCGAACTGGAGAACGCCCAAGCCCTTGATCCCGAGGCTACCGAGGTGCTGGTGCAGCTGGAGATGCAACGGCTCAGCCTCTGCGACTGGGACGACTACGGGGGGCGCATGGCCCGGCTACTGGCGCAGCTGGAGACCCTCGGCCAGGCCAGCAGCGGAGACGTCGCTGCGGTGCTGGTGCCGCCGCTGAGCCTGAACCTGTTTCCGGCGCCCCTGGCCCTGCACCGGCGCCTGGGCGAACGCTGGGCCGAACCCACCAGCCGCAGCATGGAGGCCCTGCGGCTGCCGCCGGCACCGCCGCACAGGCCCGGCGAGCGCTGGCGGATCGGCTATCTCTCCGCCGATTTCCGCAACCATGCCATGGGCAACCTGCTCCATGGGTTATTTGCCTGCCACGACCGCCAGCGTTTTGAGGTGTTCGCCTACTCCCTGGCTGATGTCTGCGACGAGGTCACCGAAGCGATCCGCCATGGCGTAGATCGTTATTCGCTGGTGGCCGGCGACAGCAGCGAGGCGATCGCCCAGCGCATTCGCGACGATCGCATTGACGTGCTAATCGACCTGATGGGCCACACCCACCACGGCCGCCCCGGCGTGCTGGCCCTGCGGCCGGCGCCATTGCAGCTCCACTACCTGGGCTATCCCGGCACCCTCGGCGCCGACTGGATCGATGGGGTGATCGCTGATGCCTGGTTGATCCCGCCGAAGCACGAACCGCACTACCGCGAAACGGTGCACCCCCTGCCCTGGGGGTTTGTGAGCTCAGGTCCGCTGCCGGATCTGGATGCATCAGCGCAGCGCCTGAATACCGTTGATCCAACTTCACCCCCACCCAGCCGCGAGTCCCTCGGCCTACCGCGCAATGCGGTGGTGTACGCCTGCTTCAACCGCCCCGAAAAAATCACACCGGCGATGTTCGATATCTGGCTGGAGATCCTGCGCCAGGTGCCGGGCTCGGTGCTGTGGATCATCAACGACGAGCCCCGGGTGGAGGAGCGCCTGCGCGCCCGGCTGACGGCGGCGGGCCTGGAACCCCAGAGCCTGCGGTTCAGCCCGAAGGTGGAGAGCGCCGCCTTTGGCCAACACTGCGCGCTGGCCGATCTGCTGCTCGACACCAGCCCCTACGGCTCCGGCGCCACTGCGGTGACGGCCCTGGCCGCCGGCCTGCCGCTGCTCACCTGCCCGGGCGACACCTTCGCCTCGCGCCTGGGCGCCAGCCTCTGCGCCGCCACCGGCCTGAAGGAGCTGATCTGTTCCACGCCCGAGGCCTACCAGGAGCGCGCCATCGCCCTGGGCCGCCAGCCGGCCGAATTGGGGCGCTTGCGCCGCCAGCTGCTGGAGCGCCAGGCCGATCTGCCCCTGTTCAACACCGCCGCCTGGGTGGGACACCTGGAGAGCCTGCTGGAGCGGCTGCTGGCGACCGAGTGCTGAAACGCAGGCCCCAAGGGGAAGGTGAGCAGGGGCGAGCGGGCAAGCAGTTCAGCCCGATTGATGCGCACAAAAATGCGCACACCCACGGCCCTAGACCATGCGCACCACCCTGGATCTGCCGGATTCGCTGTTCGCACAGCTGAAGGCGCAGGTGGCCTGCGACCGTGTCACTCTCAAGCAGCTGCTGAGCAGCTATGGGGAGCAAGGGCTCAGCGCCGCACCCTGCCGCGCTGAGCTGAAGCGATCCGCAGCCACCCTCCCGCGATTGGAGGGGTCGCTGGCCATCGAGGACTATCAGGTTCAGCAACGCCGCCTTGTATAAACTGCACGACGCATGAGCACCACAGCCGACCTGCCGGATCTGAATGTCTGGCTGGGTTGACCTGGCCCGACCACATCCATCACCAGAACGCCGTTCACTACTGGGAACTGCAGGCCGCTGCAAAGGTGCTGTTCTGCACAGTCACCGCGTTTGGGCTTGTGCGGCTCATGTGCCAGCCGAAGTTGACGGGCACGGCCTACAGGAACCCTGCAGCAGCCTCCTCCCTGCTCGAAGCCCATCTGGCGGCCTTGGCGATCGCCAATGGCTGGCTCCTGGTGAGTTGCGATCGCGATTTCGAACGGTTTCAAGGCCTGGATAAACTCGATCCCCTTCCGGTGATCTCCATGTCGCCGGGGAATGCCACGGGTGGGGCCCCTTGGGAGGATTCCGGCTGGGCCAGCGCCCCATCGCGTTCGTCGAACAGATCCACCGGAGCCTCTTCGCCACCTGGCACCCACCGGGGGAACACCATGAGCATCAGGACTGAACCGCCGGGCTGTCGACTTCATCCGCCCAGCAGCTGCTTTAGAAGCAAATCCTGCGGCTCGATGAGTGGATTCACTACGCGCACGCCGCGCCAACTGAAACCGTGGTGGAGATCCTCGGTGAGCAGCAGACGGGCACCCCCCTCGGCGGCGACATTGAGCACCAGGGCGTCCCAACTGGCCAACTGATGCGCCACGCACAGGTCCATGGCGCCTCGCCAGGCAGCTGCATTGGACTCCAGAACGGGGAAAGCGTCCATCCAGCCGAGCACGGCGTCCTGAGCCTGCCGGGCCGGACGGCCAGCATTGCCGGTGAGCACCCTGAACAATTCACCCAGGCACTGAAGCGGCACCACCAGGTCGGCTTCGCTGAGCTGATCGAGCAACCGCCGCGTCGCGCTGACCCTGGCTTCATCCCCGAAGCCTTCGGCATAGACCAGCAGGTTGGTGTCATGCCCGACGCGCATCAGCCGGAACCGTCAGCTATGGGCATCAGTCAGAGCATCAGGCAGGGCACGGCGCGATACCCCCAGGGAGGCTGTGCTCTCTGCGGCCGGGGCGATGGTGGCGACGGGACGCGCATGGGAGAGCACCGTGAAGCGCTGCCCCTGGGCCACCTGCCGCAGCAGGGACGAGAAGGAGCGATTGGCCTCGGATGCGCTCACAACGCCTGGATGGGGAGGGGACTCGCGTTAGCTCCCGCATCGCCTGCTCTAAAGCAGAAGGCCCAGGCTCTGCTTGACCTTTTGGCTGCTGATCCCTACCAAGAACCAACGCCCTACGAAGCCCTTACAGGCGATCTGCGCGGAGCCTGCTCCAGACGCATCAACATCCAACACCGGTTGGTGGTTCAGGTGGTGGTGGACGTACGCATGGTGAAGGTGTTACAGATGTGGAGTCACCAAGACTAGGCACTAAAGGCCTGATTCGGTGTGGGGGCTAGTCATGGGGTATCCCAGGGATTGATCAGCTCCAGCCCGATGTTGACAAAGTCGGCGACATCACGGGTGGCCAGTGACGCTCCCTGGGCCAGAGCCGTCGCGGCAATCACCGCATCGGCGGTTGCCATGGATCGTCCCAATCGCTCCCGGCGTCTCAGCAGCTGGGCGTACCAGTGAGCTGCCTCGCTGGTGAACGGCCAGACCCGGCCGGTAAACACTTCGGCCATCAAGGCGTCCCAGCTCTGCTGTAGGTCCTGCTTGCGCCGACCATCCGGCAGCCGGGCCAGGCCGTGCAGGATCTCGGCTTCATTCATGGCTGTGATCGCCACCGCCTCTGGATCGAGGCCATCAGCCCAGACCAGCACCCTTGGCTCTGGTTGCGGCCGCATCAGCTCCGAGATCACATGGGTATCGAGCAGGATCACCACGGGATTTCCCTGCTGGTTGGTGGCGTTCCCATTACGCGTCAGCGCCGAACTGGGCTGGAATTGGTTGCGACGAACGCTCAGGAAGCTCCAACTCCACTCCTCCTAACGGAGCGAAGTGGGCATGGATGCGACTGACCAGACCTTGCTTGGTTGCTGCTGATGGCTGCTTGGCTTCGATAGCCTCGCGGAGAATCGTGCGGGCTTCCTCCTCCATCGATCGGCCGTGTCGGGCGGCCTGGATGCGCAGCTGGGCATTGGTGCCCTCGTCGAGGTTCCGGATGGTGAGGGTGGCCATGGGCTGCGCCTGTACGCAATACCCGCAATGCCTGCAATGCTAGCAATGCTAGGCGCATCTGGCCTGTTGCCTTCAACCGGGTGACCTCCCACCTCCGGTCAAGGCAGGGGTTGTGGGTGATGGGGGCCACAGCCCCCACTGCCCTCAATAGGGCAGCACCTTTAAGATCCCGGGATCCAGCGGCAGCGGAGCCTTAGCCACCTGCCGCTCAAACAGGATCTGATCCAGCAGCTTTCCCAGCCGGGGCAGGGAGCGGAAACAGCAGCAATCGCTGAGATCCACAAGGGCCTGGGAGGCAAGCGACTGGAGATAGGAGTGGCGGGCCTGACCCGATCCTTGAGGCCGCCCCGCACCATGAAGAGGCCTGGGCTGAAGTCCCTCATCAGCGGAGAGGCTTCTCATGCTCTGGCGCGGGACGGCTCGCCTGCTCGAACAGCGCCAGGCTGGCCGGAAACTGACGCTGCAGCGGATCGCGATCGGCTGCAGCGGGCGTTTGTAGGCGGACGGTGTACTCCAGTCGCAAGCCATTGACCGGGTCATCGAAGAAGAACGAGCGATA
>Ga0114980_10001570_pt1 | contig 16348 bp, 16 predicted proteins | sample S_140806_EF_Meta_FD_87018 | JGI IMG/M metagenome (GOLD analysis project Ga0114980, IMG submission 87018) | Freshwater microbial communities from Lake Simoncouche, Canada to study carbon cycling - S_140806_EF_MetaG | ecosystem: Environmental > Aquatic > Freshwater > Lake | place: Lake...
ATACCGAAAAGATTTAGACCCGGACGATTGGCTCAGCGGTAGAGCACCACATTGACATTGTGGGGGTCACTGGTTCGATCCCAGTATCGTCCACGTAATGAAATGAAGTGGCGTGTGAGTATCGTCCACGTAAAACGTTTACAGCGCCGACTTCTTGAAGACCGCTAAATACGCGGGATGCACTGGCCAAAGTTTTGTTAGAGCGGCTGGAAAATGCGGCAGATAAGAATCTCGTAGCGTTTCAAATCCCTCGGCCTCGAAAAGTTTGCGAACTGTCTTTCCTGAAGGTCTGTAAATATGTGTTGGATCCGAGTCGTAGAGTTTTGAATACTCCCAGCGGGTCAACCAATTCGTAATCGTTGGCATGTGAACAAGAACAATTGCTCCAGGCTTTGCTGATCTACTAATTGACTGGATACCTGCCTCTGGGTTCCATAAATGTTCAACGATATTTATCGCCAAAATCAAATCGAACTTCTGTGGAAAAGGGCTTGGATCGTGAACATCGCCTTGCTTGAAAAATCTTTCAGGCTTTCTTCCTGCTGCGACTTCAACTGCGTGATGAGCGATGTCTACTCCGCATAATGTTCGAGCGCCTTCAAATGCATCCAGGAGCCAGCCGTAGCCACATCCAACGTCTAGTACATCTGAGTACGAAAGCTCGTTGCTGCTGTATTTGGCATAAGTATTGAATAAAATCTTGTCGCGCCATTTATCAAAGACCGTTTGCTGGGGTTCACCTTCCGGTGAGGTAGCGCTATAGAGCTTCGAAAAATACTCGTGGCCTGCGGTTTCACGATTCTTGTCCACTAGAACACCTCGTGCTTCCCCAATAAATTTGGAGAAAAGTACCAGTCGGATGGAAAACTCAGAAAGGCTGGCAGATGTAGATTCTGATGGGATAACCCCAATCGAGTCCTTTAACGGCGGGAATTCAACCTCAAAGTGCGGTCCACCCCCGCGACATCACCCCTTCAAATGGTTCAAATCGTTATAACTCGCGGGTAGCCAAAAGACAGGAATTGTCTTAGGATTTCCAGCAAAAGGCCCGACCAGTACATCCCTCATTCACGTGCGGTTAACAAGTTATTCACGCGTGGTTATGGATGCCGCCCTCGCGGTCCAAACTATAAGGAGAAATATAAGCATGAAAAGAAACCTGGCATTACGTGCCGTGGCTACAGCGGCAGCAACTGCGCTACTAGCCGGTGCTTTTTCTGTAGGCGCGCTCAACTCAGCGCAGGCTGCAACCAGATCTACTGTGGTTCTTCTGTCACAAGGAGATATCACTTCTTTGAACTCAGGCACAAGCGATAACAACACTGCTTACAACTCACTTGTTGGTTCGCTAACTGGCATGGGCTTCGCTTACTACAACAACGATGCGAAATTGGTTATGAACACCAATTTTGGATCAATGAAGATTATCAAGCAAGCTCCAAAGGACTTCCAGATCCAGTACGACGTAAAGAGTGGTCAGACATGGTCTGACGGCACAAAGATTGATGCCGTTGATCTTCTCCTAAGTCACATCGTTGCGTCTTCAAAGTATTCGAAGGCTGCAGGACTTGGCGATCCAAGCAATGCAGATACCAAACCTGCATTTGATAGCGGTAGCTACGGCGGCGCATACGATGACAACGTTGTCGGTGAGCCAAAGCTCAGCAATGGCAACATGACTTTGACCGTAAAGTTTGGAAAGCCACTTCCAGACTGGGAGCTTCTTGCTCCTGGACCAAGTCCTGTACACGCAATGTCACTCATTGCAGATGGCAAGAAGGGCTTGCAATCAGCAGCAGTAAACACCGCTGCTAAGGCAAAGTTCCTAAAGGACTTCAACGCCAAGAACTCTGCCAACCTAAAGAAGATTGGTGCTCTTTACACAAAGGGTTACGACGTAACTAAGGTTGATAAAGATACAAACGCACTGCTTCTCGTAAGCAATGGCGGATTTATCGTCGACAAGTTCACATTCGGAGACTCAATGACCTTCGTGCGCAATCCTAAGTACAACTCAGGACCTGCGATGGCTACTAAGAATCCAATCAAGACTGTTGTAATTAAGATCATCCAAGAAAACACAGCAATGATTCAAGCGCTGCGTAATGGTGATATCGATATTTACTACAACACTCTCCCAACAGGTAACGACAAGATCACACTTGATGCGATGCCAAACGTCACAACCACAACACGAGTAGGCGGCAATAGCTCAATCTTCCACCTACGTACTGATACTGGTTTTGGTAATACAGATGTTTACTCAGGTCCATTCGCAGGTAACTCACAACGTGCAAAAGACCTTCGTAAGGCGATGCTTCTTGTGACACCACGTGCACAAATGGTTACAAACCTAATTGCACCTGTTAAGCCTGATGCAACTCCTCTGAATTCACAGTTTGTGTTCCAGGGAACTCCTGAATACAACACAATCGTGAAGGCTTCTGGGGCTAACGTATTCTCCGATGGCACACAAGCAGAGCGCACAGCCGCTGCTTTGGCACTCGTGAAGAAGTACTACCCAACAGCATCTGCCACAGTGGCTCCGGTTAAAGTTAGGTTCGTTCACGCAACCACAACGCTGCGTACCGCACTTGCTAAGTTGGTTCAAGCAGAGGCAAAGAATGCTGGGTTTGATGTTGAACTCAACTCAATCGGTGACCTCTTCGGAACTAAGTCAAACCAGAGCGCTCAATACGACATAATCATGCACGGCTTTGGTTTGAACTCAATTTCACAATCAAACGGTTGCTCGATTTACAAGTCTGATGGCGCAAACAACGTTTGGGGTTGGAACGATTCAACTGTAGACGCTAACTGCAAGAGCCTAGAAGGCGATATTCTCACTGCTAAGCAAGTTACTGAAAAGCGCGCAGCAATTGAGAAGGTCGTTATCGCAAATGCGTGGGGTCTTGCACTCTATGCAAATCCAACTATCACTGCATTCAATAAGGCGTTGAAGAACGTCAAGACTGCTCCGGTTGGAAATAACATCACTTGGAACTACTTCGAGTGGTCGTACTAACCAATAGCTATAAAAAGTAAAATATAAAGAACTGGGATGTCTGAAAGGGCATCCCAGTTCTTTTTTACAGTGCTAGGCTTTCAACCATTATTGATTCATAAATTAATCTTTTTTTTAGCAAAACGAAGTTAGGACGAGAATTTGTTACAGTACATTTTGCGCCGCTTGGGGATGATGTTTGTTATCGTTTTTGGGTCAAGCTTCTTGGCGTATAACTTGCAGGCTTATTCATCTGATCCACTTTCGGTGTTCGGCGAAAGTACCGCCGAGAATAAAGACTATTTGATACTACAAATGACGCGTGAATTGCAGTTGGACGTCCCACCACCAATCAGATACTTCTCTTGGTTGCGCGGCATCGTCGCTGGTTTATGGGGCGATTTCGATATGGGGTTGACCCGAATGAAACTGCCGGTGTTTGAGGTAATTGCTCAAGCGCTTCCAGTTACCGTTAAATTGGTGATCACTTCTACTTTCTTAGCAATCATTCTTGGCATCACTGTTGGAATGATTACCGCAATTCGCCAATACAGCCGTTTCGATTACTCAATGACTTTTGTTTCTTTCCTCTTGTTCTCTCTTCCAGTTTTCTGGGTGGCCGTACTCCTTAAGGAGTTTATGGCTATTCAGTTCAACGACTTCTTAGTAGATCCGACTATTCCTCCGCTCACTATTGCGATCTTCGCGGGAGTGTTCGGTCTCATCGCAGCCGGCTTTGTCGGCGGAGCTAGATTGCAATTCTTCTCAGTTCTAGCAGGAGCCTCACTCTTTGCAGCGGGGTTGCTCTCTTTTGCAAGTGCAACTCAGTGGTTTATCGAACCATCACTGGGCATCTTTGGTGTCTCATTTCTTGCGCTATGCAACGCTGCGGTTGTAGTTCAATTAATTTCAGGACTTGATAGTAAGAAGGGCCGAATTACGGGCTTTGGAACGGCTGTAGCTGTTGCAATTCTCTACTTCCCTCTTCAGGCGCTTATGTCTGCTGATGCATCATTGGTAAATGTCCTGGCTATCTTTGCGATCACAGTCTCAATAGGAAGCGCAATCGGTTATTTCGTAAGCACCATCGATCGACGCGTTTATATCAGAATCGGTTTTTTCACCGCACTCATATCCACAGTTCCTATTTTGGTAGATAGGTTCATGCAAGAGTTTGCAAATTATATGAACTCTGACGCGGTCAGTGGACGACCTGTCCCTACCCTCGGACAGTCAAATGATCTTTTGACAACTGAGCAATTAGAAAACTTCTGGATTTCTGGCCTAGATACAGCCCTTCACTTAGTACTTCCTACAATAGCGTTGACGCTAATTTCCTTCGCTGGGTACATCCGATTCTCACGTGGAAGTCTCTTAGAAGTTTTGAATATGGATTACATCAGAACCGCGAGAGCAAAAGGCTTAAGTGAGCGCACCGTTGTGACACGTCACGGCATGCGTAATGCGATGCTTCCTTTGACAACGATCCTTGTAAATGATTTCGCTGGACTTTTCGGTGGTGCCATTATCACCGAGGGTGTTTTTGCCTGGAAGGGCATGGGTCGTCTGTTTAATGATGCACTCACAGGTTATGACCTAAATCTGTTTATGGGCGTCTTCATCATTTCTGCAACCCTGACTGTTTTGGCCAACTTTGTTGCTGACCTGCTCTATGGCGTTGTTGATCCCAGAATTAGAATTAGGAAGTAGGCGGAGATGGACGAAATGAAGAAATCCACTGGTTCAGTTTCTGAAGCAAATGAAAGTAGTATCGCAAACAAAGAAACAGATGGACTCAGCCAGCGTCAAATCATTGTTAAACGCTTTTTCAAGCATAAAGCAGCGGTAGCCTCGCTCGTCACGCTCGCTGCTATTTTTGTCATTGTCTACACCTCACTCGGTGTCACCGTTGGATTTAGCAAATTTAAGTTTTCTATCCCTGGGTGGTGGCCATATAAAATTACAGAGATAGATCCTGAAGGCGCGATGGCAAATATCTGTAATGGTGGCGTGGCCGGATGTCCAACCCTTGATTTAGCTCCCCCGTTCCTCGATGGTGATGGGATTCGATTCGGAGCACATCCTTTCGGAACAGACATTATTGGTACGGATTACTTCGCTCTCGTCATGCGTGGCGCGCAACAATCAGTCTTAGTTATGTTGATTGTGGGAATTTTGGGAATCGTGATTGGTACCGTTATTGGAGCGATCGCTGGATACTTTGGTGGGGTTGTTGACGCTGTTTTGATGAGACTCACCGATATGTTCTTAGTAACTCCAACCATTGTTATTGGAGCAGTTATTGGATTTAGATTTGGAAATCTTGGAGTAGTCCCACTTGCAATTATGCTCGGGCTATTCGCCTGGATGGGGCTAGCACGCTTCGTTCGAACCGAATTCTTAACGCTCCGCGAACGTGAGTTTGTTGATGCAGCCAGAGTTGCGGGCGCATCCGATCGAAGAATTATCTTCAAGCACATTCTTCCAAACGCTATTGGAATTATCGTGGTTGTTGGCACACTACTTTTGTCAGGTGCGATTCTCGCTGAAACAGCGTTGAGTTACCTTGGCTTTGGAGTTAGACCACCCGATGTTTCCCTTGGGCTCTTAATCAGTGAGTACCAAGGCAGCTTTAGCATTAGCCCATGGCTCTTTTGGTGGCCAGGCACGCTAATCATTTTAATCGCGCTTTGCATTAACTTCATTGGTGATGGACTTCGCGATGCATTTGATCCAAGACAACGCCGCCACATTTCAATGAAGGAGCGCAAGAGAGCTAGAGAGTTAAGTGAGGCCAATTCCTAATGCAGGCGCTTAATTCTTTCGCGAATCATGTAGGCAGCTTGACCACTCAAGCTGTCAAGGCTCGCACTCATCGTTTCCATTCCCGCACTCTTGGAATCACTGAGTGGAACGCTCCCTCCAAACCAGCCGAATTTTTTATCAGCGACCCAGCGCTGCTTTCCGCTCGCCGGGGCCACCCAAACTCTGCTCTTACCGCGAGTATGAATAATCGCAAGACTCCATTTGGTTTCAAGATCCAAAACATCGGAGTACGCAATCAATTCGGTTCTCAGCGGATTAACAATTTCGATTACATCACTGCGCAGCACAAGTTTTGGTCTCAACCAGAAGATGTAAACAAAAGCAACGAGAACGGTGCAAAGCGCCAGTTCAAAAATCGTTTGACTGGCACTTTCGGATACCCAGAGGCTATTTACGCCAAAAAGAATGATCAAAACAATGGAAGTACCAGCCCAAGCGAAGTTACTGCGGGGTCTAAAGGTTTCATTCATCATCCAAGTATTGCAGGAGAAAGAAAATGAGCACAACCAATCAGCCGGTTCTACAAGTATCTAAGTTCAACATCGACTTCTGGGTGGAAGGCGTCTGGTATCCCGCTGCAATTGATATGAACTTTGATGTGCAGGCAGGAAAGGTTCTCGCGATCGTCGGAGAATCCGGCTCCGGAAAGACTTCAATTGCCATGGGCCTGATGGATCTCTTGGCATCTAATGCGCGAGTTTCAGGCAGTGTGAAAGTCAATGGTGTCGAGATGGTTGGGGCAAAGAAGTCTTTACTCCGAAAGACTCGTGGTGCTGATGTTGCATACATTTTCCAAGAGCCGATGACTGCCTTAAATCCTTTGTACACAATTGGATTCCAGATTGTTGAAACGTTGCGAACTCACTTTGACATGGGCCCACAGGAAGCAAAAACTCGTGCAATTGAGTTGATCACTATGGTTGAAATTCCAAATCCAGAGGGATCATTCGATAAATACCCACACCAACTCTCTGGCGGGCAGCGCCAACGAGCGATGATCGCGCAATCCCTCGCGTGTGATCCTGGTCTTCTTGTTGCAGATGAACCAACTACTGCTCTTGATGTAACTGTTCAGGCAGAAATTCTCGACTTAATTCGCAACCTTCGCGACAAGTTAAATTCTGCAATCTTGCTCATCACTCACGACATGGGCGTTGTCGCAGATCTTGCCGATCACATCTTGGTGATGAAGGATGGATTGACCGTTGAATACGGAACATCCGATCAGATCTTCAATCGTCCAGGGCGTCCATACACACAAGAACTCCTTGCAGCAGTGCCAAAGCTTGGCTCGGTTGCTGCTCGTGAGCTTCAACCAGAACTCGTTGGATTGCCCCCAGTTCTCAAGTTACAGAACGTATCTATCGAGTATCCCAAGAAGGGTCGCGTACCTGCATTTCGTGCGGTGACCGATTTCAGTTTAGAAATTTTCCCTGGTGAGATTGTTGGGCTTGTAGGCGAATCCGGATCTGGAAAGACAACTGTAGGTCGTGCGGCAATTGGTTTGTTGCCAGCCGTTGAAGGAAAGATTGAGATCGTTGGACGAGATATCTCTAAGCCAACTGCTCAAGAACTCCGCGAAATTCGTAGATTTACTGGAATTGTTTTTCAGGATCCTGGCAGTTCGCTAAACCCTCGTCTGCCGATCGGTGAAAGTATTGGAGAGCCAATTCTATTATCTGGTGATGCCAAGGGCAAAGAACTCGATAGACGCGTTGAAGATCTCCTCGATAGCGTTGAGCTTCCTAAGTCATATCGCAACCGTTATCCACACGAACTCTCAGGTGGACAACGTCAGCGTGTGGGTATTGCTCGCGCACTCGCTCTGACACCAAGTTTGTTGATTGCTGACGAACCAACATCAGCACTCGACGTTTCGGTACAGGCTCGCTTTCTTGATCTATTGCAGAACCTGCAAGATAAGTTGAAGTTTGCATGTCTGTTCATCACTCATGATCTCGCAGTCGTGGACATCCTTTCTCACCGGATCGCAGTAATGCAGGATGGTCGTCTTGTTGAAGTAGGAACGCGAGATCAAATTCTGAAGAGCCCTCGTGAGGAATACACCAAACGATTAATCGGCGCTGTTCCAGTTCCAGATCCTGCAGAACAACGTATCCGTCGTGAAGCTCGTCTAGCAAGCAAGTAATTCACAATGGAGAAGCAGCCTCGCTCCGGAATTCTTGGTGAATGGGATCGCCTAACTCCAAAGATGAAGATTGTTGCTGCCATCCTCATAATCGTTCCGATAATTTACTATCCCCCTTCGGCAATTCTGTTTTTGGCGTATGCCGCACTTTTAAATGTGCGTGATAGGCGAAATAAGGAATAACCAAGGATGACTCCTAAAGATCCCAGTCGTGAGGCGCACTTTCCTGCCATAGAGAAAAAGTATGGCGAGAAGATGAAGTACTGGTTTGCAGTAATGGCAAAGTTGGAGGGTAAGAAGTATCCGGAGCAGATTGCGCATCTGCGTGAAAATTATGGTTTTTCGCAAGCGCACGCAAATGCCCTTGTTATGTACTCTCGCGGTTCCACCTCTGCGCAACGGTTTGCAACAACTGCTGATTACTTTAAATCAATCACGCCTCAGCAAGCCAAGACAGTGCGAGCCATAATAAAAACGATTCAAAGCAAGTTTCCGAAGTTAGAACTGGTAATCGCTTGGAACCAACCGATGCTGCGCGACGGATCCAGGTATGTCTTTGGAATCTCAGCAACAAAGGGTTATTTGCTAATCGCTCCTTGGAGCAGCAATGTTCTTGATTCATTCCGCCCCAAACTTGAAGGCTACAAGGTCAATAAGAAGACGATTCAAGTTCCGAGTGATTGGAAGATTGATACCAAGCTACTTCATCAAATGGTTAAGGCGACGCTCGCCGAATAGCGAAACGATTAAGAAAGAGAAAAGCTGGGTGAGCCCTCGATTCTCACCCAGCTTCTTTTCTCTATTTATTATTTGGTAAAGACTGAATCCCAATCTGAGATCGTCATTAGGTAATAAGCGCCACCTTCTATAGTGGCCTTATCGATTGCAAGCTTTCGACCAGCGCTCTTTGAAGGCACATCTGGGCGAGCAATCGCTCCACCATTTGTATGCACCTGAGCGTTGAAGAAGAAGTAATGGTTCTTATCGCTTGCGCCCTTTGTGAGTAACTTGGTCACGTTGATAATTCCCGATGATTCTTCATCAATTGTCATAAACTGAGAAGCGCCTTTTTCAAAGAAAGCTTTGTTGAATTCTGCAAGAACTGCGATCTTCTTATCTGCTGGACGGAACGCCACAATTCGAGCAACGTGTGCGTTGTCGCCTGGATCTTCCTGGATCAAAACAATTCCATTTTCAGTCAGCCCCAGGTTATCTGGCTTGCTCAAATATGGATCTTCAGAACCATCAAGAAGCATTTCCAATTTAGCACCAAGCTCAGGCTTTTGACCATCAACAAAAGTCAGACGCCATAAAGCACCACCATCTCGAGAAATAGTTGGCTCTGCTGGATTTGGAGTAGTCGCGGAGCCATTTGATTCCGTCGTGATGAAGTAGAAGACGTTTGGATTTGAAGGATCCCATTCGCCATCTTCAACGCGAGTCATTTCGGTGCCATTTAATGCAGCGTCTACCTGCTGAGTTGCTTGATTTGCATTCCAAACGGTCTTCTTGAACTCAACCGCTACTGGATTGTTCTTCCCGTACTTTGCGCGGAAAGCCATGTCGGTAGCGATATCTGGGATGCTCATTACGTGCAGATCACCATTTGTAAGACCTGCCTTATCCGCGAAGGTTCCAGTTGTGGTCTTCTTCCCGACATACATAAACAGCTGACTGTCAGTTTTGGATCCGTCTTCGTTACCCATAACGACTGTATTCATTCCTGGCTTTAGATTTGGCATCAAGTTCTCCCATCCAGAGAGCCCCATACGCGGAAGTTGAATTCCGTGTCCATCCATATCGAAAGCAAAGCCGCGAGCGTAGCCGTTTTCGGCATCTTCTTCACCGCTCAGGAATACTCCACCCTCGTAGCCATAAGTTGTTGAGCCATCTTTAAATGCCAGGCCACCGGCTTGTACCAAAGTTGCTGAACAGAAACGCGAGATGTTCCAATCCAAACCTTTAGTTGTACCTGCAGGAGCCGCACCGATTGGGGTGTCACCATATGCACCTGTTGTGTAGTTGTAGTACTTAATATCTTTAATAAAGTCTTTAGCAGATGTGATTCTGCCAGCTTTGTTGTAGTTGAATTCTGTAATAGAGACACCCCACTGCGAAGTCGAAGACTTGGAGAGTTGCGCTAATGGAGAATATGAGGGAATTTCGTGTACAGATAGAAGTGTTATGTCGCCAGCTGCATTCTTGTAAGCGCCCATTCCATCTGGAATTCCACGAACAACTGTGTTAGTGATCCTGTCGCCTGTGTAGGCTATTGGCTTAATCGATACACCAGAAGCCACTGGCAAAATGTAAGCTGGCTTTCGCGATGCAGAATATGCAGCACCCCCTGAAAGGGCTACCGCAACTGCAGCGACGACAGCGCCAATTTTCACACTATGTTTCATTAGAATCCGATCGTTTTGGCCCAAAATTGGGGTGAGGTGATCTCACGGTGGCAAATTACAGAGATATCCTGACGACAAGGTAAATTATCGGTGGAGAACAACTGAACACTAAGATTTAAACAATTAACTTTTTATGAACAATGTCTTTCAATAAAGATTCGAGAGTTTTCAAAGATTATTTCAGCATCGTAATCCAAGGTGGCCACGTGGAAACTGTTGGTTAGTTCAATTCGCTCTTTGATTTTTGAACCAATCCCCTTCATAATAATTTCAGTGTTTGAAACCGGAAGTGTGTGATCTTTCACGCTATGAAATAGCAGCATTGGCACGCTCACTCTGTGCAGGTTCGCTCTTGTGTATTTGAGCATCTGGAGTATTTGATAGATGCCCTTGGTTGACATAGCGTCGTATCCACCTTGCGTCACACCGGGACGCTTAATGTCATCACCAGCTGAATTCCTAAACTTCTGAATACGCGAATAGAGGTAGGCCAACTTTGTTCCGACAAAAGGTATGTGAATCATTGGATTGACGAGAATGATTCCTGATAAAGCGCTGGAATTTCTCCCAGCAACGTGGAGAGTGGTTCCGCCACCCATTGAAAAGCCACAAATAAAAACTTTTGTACAACTCTTCCAAAGTTCGGCTACTTCTGATTCCACCTTCTCCGGCCATTGTTGCCATTTGATCTCGTGCAAATCCTCAGGCTTTGTTCCATGACCTGGGAGTAATGGAACGCGGACTGTGTAACCCTTTTGATTTAAATATTCCGCCCACGGACGCATTGACGATGGTGATCCGGTGTATCCGTGGACTAAAACAATACCGATCTCTTTATTTGCCCCAGATCCATTTGCAGACCAGTCAGTGCTAAAGCCGCTGGGTGCATCTTTGACCGTCATATCTTTAGGGTACTAAGCAACCCATGTCATATCCGTGTATTAGCCTTACATTTATGACTGGTGGCTCGCGTTTATTGATCGACGTGCCCTTTGTGGTCTTTGACTTAGAGACTTCCGGGGCAGCACCTTCTACCGGGGCAGCCGTAACCGAGATTGGCGCAGTTAAAGTGTTGGGCGGAAAAACAATCGGTGAGTTTCAATCTTTTGTGAATCCTGGCCACTATCTATCTGACTTTATAACTTCATTGACAGGAATCACCGATGCGATGTTGGCAAGTGCTCCAACTATCGATCAGACACTCCCGACCTTTATTGATTTCCTTGGGCCAGGACACGAAACAGTTCTTGTGGCACACAACGCGCCTTTTGATATGAGTTTTATGAAGGCGGCGGCTAGCGCACATTCTTATGACTGGCCGAACTATGCAGTTATCGACACTGCTCGCGTCGCTCGCTATGTTCTTGATCGCGATGAAGTTCCAAATTGCAAACTATCAACACTGGCACCATTCTTCGGGTCCCCAACATCTCCCAACCATCGCGCCTTAGATGATGCCCGCGCTACCGTCGATGTCTTGCACGGGATATTTGAAAGGCTGGGATCTCAAAACGTAACAACCTTGGAAGAGTTAATTCAATTTAAGAGAAAAAGGCCTCGCCGACCTATCGATTAGCCCTTAGCCAATTCCTGACTAAGTGTGACCCACTTAGTTAAGAGATTTGTTGCCGCCCCGGAATCAACGGCATCTATGGCTTTCAGAAGCGATGCAGAAATTCGATCGTGAATAGATTGACCTGTTTGGCCATCAAATGCGGCGATTGCAGCTGCAGCGTTAAGCAATACTGCGTCGCGTGGCGCACCTTTTTCCCCAGCAAAAATCGCTGTGGTGATTCGTGCATTCTCGCTGGCATCTCCTCCGACGAGTGCAGAAATTGGAGCATTGGCTAAACCGAAATCTTTAGCATCAATGCGATCGCTCGTAATTTCACCGCCACCGATAGTTAACACGGAAGTGGTTGTGGCAAGAGTTATCTCATCGAGTCCATCATCTCCGCGAAAGACAAAGCCTTCTACGCCGCGATCTGCCAACACTTGTGCCATAACAAGATGCATTCGCTCGTTTGCAACGCCTATCGCCGCCGCCTTTGGCCGAGCAGGATTGGCTAGAGGTCCCAAGATATTAAAGACGGTGGCGATAGCCAGTTCTTTACGCGCAGGTGCTGCAAAACGCATAGCTGGGTGAAACACCGGAGCGAAACAGAAACCGATCCCCAATTCTGCAACCGTGTTTGCAACTTTGGCACCATCCAGATTGATGGCAACTCCGAGTGCTTCAAGTAAATCACCGGCACCGGATTTGGAAGACGCTGCTCGGTTGCCGTGTTTGACAACTCGCGATCCTGCAGCCGCCGCAATAATCGCTGCTGTTGTTGAAATGTTAATCGTGTGAGCGCCATCTCCCCCTGTGCCGACTGTGTCGACAGAGCGTTCGGCAATATTTATTGGTGCACAGTGTGCATACATCTGCGCGACAAGGGCGCCGACTTCTTCGGCGGTTTCACCTTTATTTTTGAGAGCAAGTAAGAACTGCTTTAGAACTTCTTTATCGGCGCGATCTTCTAGGACCTCGCGCATCAAGTCTTGGGCTTCTTGCGGCGAGAGGTCTCGCCCGCTCTCCATCTTGGAGATGGATGAAGCCCAATCTATAGAGCTCATCTTTAAATCTTTATTTAGCCGATTACGGCTGGCAAATTTGTCCGCAACAAATCTGCAACTGTATTTGCTAATGTAAATGGATCAATTGGGTGAATGACACTAGCTTCGGCGCGAGACCAAGCCGCTAGCCAGGCATCTTCTCGTCGGCCTGTGATTAAAAGAACTGGTGGGCAGTTAAAGACTTCATCCTTGAGTTGGCGGGCAACACCCATTCCACCTTCTGGCACCGCTTCTCCATCAAGGATAAACAAATCTGCGCGCAATGCTCCGGAAGTGCTTTTGCGATCCACGAAAGCGCGAAGGGCCGCACCCGTTGCAAACTCTTCAATCTGATGTTCCGGCAGGTCATCTGCGACGCGCTTTCCTAGGGCAGCGACAATGGCAGAACGGACTGAAGCATCATCGGAGTAGACGATGATTATTGGCTTGCGGGCTGTGGACATTCGGCAAGTCTAATCAATGGCGGGGGCCAAATCTCCCCCATTTCTAAGAAAAAAGAGCGTGACCCGTTTCACCCAAAACTGGCCATTTTAAGAGTCAGAACTCGGCTGCCGAATAGAAAGGAGGGAGCAATTTCAGGGATACTTGGCCCATGACCAGTTCAACGATCACTACGCCTCACCAGATCAACCGTCCCAACTTGGTGGCGGTCGGAACGATTGTCTGGCTCTCCAGTGAGTTGATGTTTTTTGCCGCGCTCTTCGCAATGTATTTCACGACTCGCGCTGTTCAAGGACCAACTATCTGGTCCGAATCAACAGAGATTTTGAATATTCCCTTTGCGGCCCTTAACACCACAGTTTTAGTTCTCTCATCTGTAACTTGCCAATTCGGTGTATTCGCTGCAGAGCGTTTCCAAGCCAAGCGCACCGGCTCACTATTAAATATCAAATCTTGGGGAATGCGTGAATGGTTCTCTCTTACTTTCTTGATGGGTGCATTCTTTATCGCAGGTCAAATTTACGAATATGCCCATTTAGTTCTCGAGGGAGTGACTCTCTCCTCTGATGCTTACGGTTCTGTTTTCTATATGACAACTGGCTTCCACGGGCTTCACGTAACCGGTGGACTGATCGCATTCTTGATTGTAATGGTACGTGTTTCAAAAGCGCGACGGTTTACCCATAACCAAGCAACCACAGCGATTGTGGTCTCTTATTACTGGCACTTCGTCGACGTCGTATGGATTGCACTCTTCTCAGCGATTTATTTAATTAAGTAAGAACCTACAAAAAAGGAAACGGATAAATATCTTGAAGCGTCTCTCCAGATTTCGAAGACACCGTGCGGTTGCACCGCTTCTTTTGGTAATTGCTTTATTTTCAATTGGAACGACTTTCTCAGTTGCTGGCGCTTCAACTGGCTCTCCCCTTACTGCAGCTGAAAAAAGCGCGCTCATTGATGAAGGTCAACGCATCTTTTTAAAGGGGTGTTCTTCTTGTCACGGACTTAACGCGGAAGGCGCAGCGATCGCACCTTCTCTTATCGGTGTAGGCGCAGCATCAGTTGACTTTCAGGTTGCAACAGGTCGCATGCCAATGGCGGATATGAGCACACAGGCAATGCGCAAAGCACCGGTTTATAACGAGAAGGAAGTTGAAGCACTTGCGGCATATGTCGCATCGCTCGCCCCAGGACCACAAATTCCTGGCGAAGAACATTTGAATTATGAACGAGATGGATCAACCGCTGAAGGCGGTGAACTCTTCCGTACAAATTGTGCGATGTGCCATAACTTTGCTGGCCAAGGTGGTGCATTGACTCAAGGTAAGTATGCGCCGACTGTTATGGGAGTTGAACCACGTCATATTTACGAAGCGATGGTCACAGGTCCACAATCGATGCCCGTTTTTTCAGATAAAACAATTACACCTGAAGAAAAACTATCAATAATCAAATGGATCAAATCTGCAGAGAATGAACCACAGTTAGGTGGAGCAGCCCTAGGTCGCGTTGGTCCGGTTACTGAAGGACTTTTGGTTTGGACTCTTGGACTTGGAATGCTCGTGGGCGTTGCTGTCTGGCTAGCGATGAAGGCGAGATAGATAATAAATGTCTAATGAAATTGAAGCGATAAAAGATCCAGGACTTCCAGCGCACGTTCATCGCCGTACAGATACTGATCCAAAGGCGGCTAAGAAAGCTGAACGCCAAGTTGCAATTCTCTTTCTACTTTCCGCTCTAGGAACGATCACCTTAATTGGTTCGTACATTTTCATCCCTCAAGATGTATTTATCTTCTTTCCTGTTCTAGGAAATACAAATGCACATCAACTCTTCCTCGGACTTGGTATGGCCGCCTCACTCTTCTTCATCGGAATGGGTGCGATCCATTGGGCTAAAACTTTGATGCCGGATGAAGAAGTTGTAATTCAGCGCCATGAATTTCGGTCGCCTGATGAAGATCGTGCGGAGTTTATTAAGGCTGCAAAAGATGGTGCTGCCGCTGCAGGCTTAGGCCGTCGCTCACTTATAAAGCGTTCGCTCGGACTATCACTTGGCCTAGCCGGACTTTCACCACTTATTTTGCTCCGTGATCTTGGCCCACTTCCAGGTGATTCGTTAACAAAAACATCTTGGAAAGCAGGAACTCGTTTAGTTACAGATCCGGGCGATCGACCAATCCGTCCAGAAGATATGGAAGTTGGTGCAGTTGCCCAAACACTTCCTGCAGTAGTACTAGCTCCCGGTGAACATCGCAAACTCTCAGATATCGCAAAAGATGCTGTCTTATTGATTCGGCTACGTCCTGAAGAATTTAACCTAGATGCTGAACGCTTATCTTGGACTCACGAAGGAATCATCGCCTTCTCAAAGATCTGCTCGCACATGGGGTGCGCCGTTGCCCTGTACGAACAGCAGACTAAACATCTTCTCTGCCCCTGCCATCAATCCACCTTCGACGTTACCCGTGCGGCTAAAGTCATATTTGGACCGGCTGCTCGTCCCCTGCCTCAACTCGCGATAACAGTGGATTCCGAGGGATACTTGGTCGCACAAAGCCCGTTTAATGAACCTGTAGGACCTAGCTTCTGGGAGCGCTCATCATGACAGCACGTGAAAGAATCGCAGGAAATGTCGCCAACTATGTTGACGAGAGAACTGGCGCTGCCAAATGGATGAAGAAGAACCTAACCAAAGTCTTTCCTGATCACTGGTCATTCTTGCTTGGTGAAATCGCTCTCTATTCTTTCGTCATCTTGTTGCTCTCTGGAACATTTCTAACTTTCTGGTTTGACCCCTCACAACGTGAAGTTATCTATGACGGTGGGTACCAACCACTTTCAGGTTTAAAGATGTCTGCGGCATACGCATCAACGCTACATATCTCTTTTGAAGTTCGTG
>Ga0114980_10001572_pt1 | contig 16329 bp, 33 predicted proteins | sample S_140806_EF_Meta_FD_87018 | JGI IMG/M metagenome (GOLD analysis project Ga0114980, IMG submission 87018) | Freshwater microbial communities from Lake Simoncouche, Canada to study carbon cycling - S_140806_EF_MetaG | ecosystem: Environmental > Aquatic > Freshwater > Lake | place: Lake...
CAGGAGGCTGCGATCTCGCAACTCACGCCATTTTTTCTTCGGAGGCCCCATGACTGACCTAGAACCAACCGACGGTTCGGGTTATCGCGATACTGACGACACCCCTGTCGATCTTCGCCCCGACTTGACGATCCTCGGCATCGACGAAGTTGATCGAGGCGTTTGCCACGACACCATGGAGAACCGAAAGATTCTCCGGGTCAGTCGGATGCAATATCAGATCATCGTCGACGAACGCGGCTCCTTCACTCCGTACCTTCGGGCCATCGCTCCCGAGTCTATGACAGAAGCTCGCGTCTCACTGATCGACAAGTTCGAACCGATCCTCGCCGATCCTCGAGATCGCAACTCCGACTACCTCACCGAGGAAGAACTCCTCGTTGAGGAACGGGCCGACCTCATCGTACCCCCGTGGGTGCTGCAGGCGAACAAGACCTGGCTCCGGCTTCGCAAGCGGCGAGAAGAGGATGTCGACTTCAAGGGCATGCCCTCACTGGGCGGCCCACCTCAACGGTGTCGCTTCATCAAGTCCGACTCGATCCGCTGCCTCAAGTGGACATCGGGACGCCGGGATGATGACGGTCTCTGCACCACGCACCTCCCGAGTGTGAGGATCGATACGCAGGGCGCGATCCACGCTGCTCGCCTTCGGGTGATGCAGTCGGCTCCCCGAGCAGTCGAGGTCCTCGAAGCTCTCCTCGAGTCTGCCGAGTCGGAACCCGTCAAGCTCAAAGCTGCGACGGAGCTCCTCGATCGAGCTGGCGTGCGCGGCGGATTCGAGATCGATCAGAATGTCGCGATCGATGTCCGGCCCGCTGCTGACATATTACAAGAACGGTTGAAGACGCTGCTGATCAACGTCACCTCGTCGCCGCTCCCCGAACTCGAGGCGGAGGTGATTGATAGTGAAGAAGGAACTACTGACGATGCTGACCGAGTTGAGGTCGAGCATCGAGACGAGCGTAGGAAAGACTAGTACCCGCGAAGAGTACATTCGACTGGTACAGTTGGCAATGGATACCGATCGGATTGTCCGGCGTGTCGAGGAAGGGATGACGGACGGTGAAGACTAAAGACAACCTCGCTGATCTTGCCTCGAAGTATCTCGGCTACACCTGCACCCACGGAAATATCTCGGTCTTCGGTCGGCGAGTCGGCTGGGATGGGCACGCCTGGAACGGATCGTTTATTGATGTAATATTCCTCGACAACGGTTTACAGCTCCCGGTCTCCCACACTCACACGGTTGCAGCTCTCGGCCACTACCTTGCTTGGGGTCAAACGGTGAGGACTCCTCGGCGAGGGGACCTTGTCTTCTACAGCTTCGGGGTCGATCCGATGGGAGCTCCGCACATTGGGGTTGTCTCCGAAGTCGCACACTGGAAACAACACCGACGGTTCTCGGCGATCGAGGCCAACGTCGCTACGCCTAACCTGCGAGCGCCGCAAGATCCCAACGGTGTGTATGAACGGATCCGGCACAAGTACGATGTACTCACATTTGTGCGGCCAGATCCGATCCCACTTTCCACATTAAAGAATGTAGAAAGTGAGCAGCGATCTGATCTTAAGTCAAAGCTGCCGCTAGTCCGCGTCGGCGAGATCCGAACCTGTACAACTCCAGCGGCTGCTGCTCGATCCCCGAAGATCGCCCGCAGTGTCGAGCTGATCCAGGTCGAGCTCTCGCGTGCTGATGTTGCCGGGCTAGAGCAAGCGGACCGCGGCGTCTTCGATGCCAAGACTCGATCGGCGCTCGCGAAGTTCCAGCGAGAACGAATGGGCTTGGTGAATGCAACGGGTGATCCTACACTTTCTACATTGAAGTATCTCGGAAGTTACGACACGCCCGGGATTCCGAAAAGTTTTGATTCCGCTGAGTGATGGTGTAATATTCCCCGCAACCGCATCCGCGGCCAAAACAACTCCAACGAAAGACGGTAAAATTGACTAAGAAATGTGAAGAGCACGACAAGACGCTCTACTCCTCAAAGAAAGATGCACGCAAAGCCCTGGTTGGCCAGCTTGCCTCGAAATCAGTACGGGCCTACCCGTGCGACGAACATATCGGCCAGTTCCATGTAACCAAGGACTGGAAGCATAAGCGGAAGGTAACAACGAGTCTCAATGGCTAAGCACATCATCATCACTACTCCGGAGCAGGATGCGGTGATCAAAGAGAACAAGCTGCTCATGACGATGGCTTGGCAGTACGAAGGTCCCGAGTCGACGGTGTTCTTTTTCGATCCGTGGAAAAACAAAGTGCACCTCCGCTTGATCCAGGTTGATCCGGATGGAACCACCAAAGTTCAATACCGATTGTTCGATTCAGCAACACAGTGGATGGACACTCCCCCAAATTCCATCTCTGGAGAATAAAAGCCGAACGACGCGCAACGGGGACCCCCTACTTGACACCAGGTAGGGGGTTCCTTTATGTTGGTAATAGGAGGGAGACGCCCTCGAAAGGAAACACCATGTCAGACACTGAACGCTATACCGAGTTCTACAAAACCGAGTTCGCAACGCTGATGAACAAAACCATCATCGGTGTGCGCGACCTCACTGCTCAAGAACGCGAGGACTTCATGTGGGGCGATTACGACCACTCCCCCGTGTTCCTGTTCAACGACAACACTTTCTTTATCCTGTCCAAGGACGAGGAAGGCAACGGCGGAGGATTCGGCTTTGTCGGGTCATACGTTCCCATCAGCGATGCCAGTTCCAAGACGGCACGCCAGCGACTGTTCGGAGAGGACAACTAATGGAAATCACACAAGACGAGTACGAGGACTTCTGGTCTGAGACGATGGGAGGCGGATGGGAATTCGACTCCTGCTGGGTCACCATCAAGTATCACGGAGACGCCACCTGGGAAAAACTCGGTCGCTTCACAATCGCGGGCGAGGATCCTGAGAACGAGGGATTGAAAGTCCGCAAGGAACTCGGTATCGAGGACTTGCTCAAGGCATACCAGTTCTGCCTCGACAAGAACTACAGCCACTGCTCGGGTGGTTGGGATTGGCAAGACCAAGACCTCTGCACCTCGAGCGGAATTTTGCAGGTCGCAGTCTACGGAGACATCATCTACGGATAGTCTTGACACAGAGGGGCCCCCCGGCTTGACTTCGGGGGGTCTTTTCTGTAAATTGATATTGGGTGACATCCACCTACAACCTGAAAGGAATCATTATGCAAGGAACGCACCACTCCTCCGCCCTGATGGACACAGTCATCAAGCGCAAGGAGGCCAAGGAAAAAGCTGGCCAGACCTTCGAGGGTAACCTCCTGCTGCAACTCATTGCGGACGAACTCCGCAACTGGTCGAACCATGACCTGTTCGCCCTCTACACCGAGTTCGAATACCCGGTGGTTACGCACGAGGAGATGGAGGAACGCGACTTCTCGGAGTACGACAACCCGATCTCGCTCATGCGATTCGCAATCGGACTTCAGGTCGAGCAACTCGTCAAGACGTTCTTCCCTGACCCCGAGCACTCGACTGTGTTTCTCGAGACCATCTCGTACCTACACCAGAACCTCGAAGACCTCGCCGGGTACGTCAACCTCCAGTTGGAAAAAGACGGACTCCAAGAGAACGAGCGCACGCTCCTCGGAGATGTGATTGAGCACATCAATGACGCTCACTTCAACATCGACATCGAGAACCTCGAAGCCGAACTCACTGGCTTCTAGCCGAATCAGACCCCCCCTACTTGCGAGGGGGGGTCGTTTCGCGTACAGTGGAACTGTACCCGAAACCAAGTAGGGTCACGAAAGGATAGACACGATGGAAACATCCGTACCCGGCACAATCGTTGCCGACCTTCAGCGACTTGCTGAAGTCCGGGAGCAGAAGAACGCTCTCGACAAGGAGGACACCGATCTCCGCACTCGCATCCTCGATGCAATGGGTGGGGCAGAGGTAGCCACCTACCGTGGCAAGGCAGTTGCCAAGACCAAGAGCGTTCCGCGCACTCTGGTTGACAGCGACCTCCTCAAGGCGAAGTGGCCTGCAATCTTCGAGAAGGTTCAGAAGGTCTCGCACTCCCTCCGCCTCGAAATCCTCACTGCCAAGCAGTAGGCTTTCGCCAACAGACACCCCTCGCTTCGGCGGGGGGTGTTTGCATTTGTTGTGTAATGAGCGTAGGCTCGAGGTAGCCAGAGAGTCTGGCGCGAAAGGAGACAGAGATGTCGACACAAATGAATACCGTTCCGGGGATTCTCATGAACCTCGAGGAGGAGTGGCAGATGGCAGAGCGTGACAGCATGCAGACTGGTGACCTCGAGGACTCGGCCTACCACACGGGGCGAGCAGACGCACTCCGCGACCTGTTCATCCAAATCAACAAGGCACTCGATGTTCGCTTCGAGTTCCAGCAGTACGTGGCAGACCGCAAGGCGAGCGACCCCGCGTTCATCGCGGTGGCAAGCGAAGTGGATGGTCAGTACTAATGACCAACTACGCCGTGGTCAACGAACACCTGCCAGCCTCGGAGTGTGTCTCATTCGCTTCACGGAAGTGGAACGGATGGGTCATCCCCGAGTTCACGCTGACCCAAGTGGTCAACGATGTATTCCAAATGCTGATGGCTGGTGAGTACTACAACCAGTTTGGGTACAACGCCCAGACCGATACAGTCTGGGTCGTTGAGCCTGACCGCGACCCGAGCGAAGCACGGATCGAGTATCAGGGATACCTGAACAAGAACGGTACTCGGGTCTACGCAATCGGTGGTGGGGAGTGGACATGGGACAAGCACGACTGCTGTGACCATGTCGAACACGAGTCCTACTGCTCCTGCTGTGGGAACGAGAGCGTCCACAAGTAACGGAGGAGGGGGGTGCATTGCACTCCCCTCGCTTCCGTCCTAAACTCAAAGTGTGAGCAAGGTCTGCTCACGGAAAGGAACCGATGGGTTACTACATCAACATTCAGGAATCGAACTTTGTGATTCCGGCACACAACCTTGACAAGGCTCTCGAGCGGTTCAAGGCACTCAACCACGACCCGAACGCAATCAAGGGTGGAGGCCGATGGTCAAGTGGTGAGGAGAACGAGAAGTGGTTCTCGTGGATGCCCACCGACTACGACCAGACTGTGTCCTCGGCACAGGAGGTTCTCGAACTCCTCGGGTTCGACTGCATGATTCAGGAGGACGGCGGTCTCAATGTCCACGGATACGACAGCAAGATTGGTGACGAGTCACAGTTCATCAACGCCATTCGCGACCTCGTGGATGTGTCGTGCTACATCATCTGGCGTGGCGAGGACGGCGAGATTTGGAAGTGGACACCGCACGGAATCTACGAGGGTCGAGTAGTCTTCGAGGCGTAGCAACACAGGAGGAGGGGGGCTTGCGCCCTCCTCTTTCTTTGTGTAATGTCAGAGTGTGGCCGGAAACTCCGACCACGGAAAGGATAGACAGCATGCACACTTTACATTGGGTTGCCGTCAAGAGCAACGAGACCATTGGCGAGAACGGCATTGACATGGACGAGGCCAAAGAGAGCGCGGCCCATGAGGTCAACAACACTCTCTCGGGAGACGAGCGGCCTTACGCGGACTGGTACGACTGGTTCGTTGTCGGTGGTGGTCGGTTCTTCCAGAACACTGACGCTTATGTGTTCGACACGATGAATGTGATCGCTTTCTCGGAAGACCCCAAGAAGTTCTCCAAGACAATCCGCGAGTGCCTCGAATCACGCGCTACCGAAATGCGTCGCCGTCTCGAGGAAATCAAACTCCGCAACGAGCAGGACGGGAAATCGTTCGAGGAACGGGTTGAGGAGTACCTCGCGTACTCGCTGAGTGATTCGACCGAGTTCCCGTACGACCCGCTCTCAACGATGTACCAGTTCGGGTATCTCTCGCGCATGGCTGCCGAGTATTGGTTGCCCGACACCTACTTCTATGACATCACCAACGGTGTCACGGAAATGCGCTACCTCCTCAAGGACATGGAGGACAGCGAGAGTGCCGACCAATGGTTCCTCGTGCCAGTGGACTTCCACTACTGACCGACAACGCAGGGAGGGGGGAGACCCCCTCCTTGCGCTTTTTTATTACACCGCGTATCGTTGAGACTGTCCAACGAAAGGAGACATTATGGACACGCTCAAACGCTCTAAAGACCGCAAGGTGACGAACGCTGTCATGCCCTCGGGTAAGACGCCAGCAATCGCCAACACATTCGGTCTGCCCTCGGGGAAGCCATTCTCTTGCCCGGGAGCAACCTCGGTCTGCGAGATTATCTGCTACGCCGGGAAGCTCGAAAAGATTTACAAGGGAGTACGCGAGGTGCTGGTTCACAACTGGAACCTGCTCCGCAACGCTGACCTCGACACGATGTACGCCCTGCTTGACGGCATGGTGACGGACTTTGAGAAGGACAGCGACAAGCGAGGCGCGGACAAACTGTTCCGTATCCACTGGGACGGCGATTTCTTTAACGACGCCTACACCTACGCGTGGAAGCGCGTGGTCGAGAATCATCCCGATGTTCAGTTTTGGGTCTACACCCGAACCGAGGACAGCGCGATTATCCTCCGCGACATTCCGAATCTGTCGCTGTACTTCTCGGCGGACAGCGCGAACCTCGACACCGCGATCGCGCTCCGCGAGGAGTATGGGATCCGTCTCGCGTATCTCGCGGACAACTTCGAGCAGGGTCAATCGGTAATCAAGCAGATTACTGGCCGACCCGGTGCCAAGTGTCCAGAGAACAAGGGAGCATTGCCCCTAATCTCCAACGAGGGTAGTGCCTGCGTACGCTGTGGTCTGTGCGTATTCAACAAGGCGGACATCGTATTCTCCGCCAGCAAGAAGTAACGAGAGGGAGGGGAGCCTTGCGCTCCCCTCTTTTCTTGTGTAATGTGGAATTGTGACACCCGTCACTCAACCGAAAGGAAACACAATGATAGATACCGAACAAGAGAACGTCGTAGTCCCACACGAAGTCATCGGGTTCCTGCCCGTCACCGACGAGCGATACCCTCTGCTTCTCAAGAGGCGACTTGGTGACAAGGCTCCCGACCTCTGGTACTTGGGGAACCTCGACCTGCTCTCCGACCTCAACAACGCCGTGACCCTCACGGGCGCACGTGCCTCAACGGGCTACGGCGAACACGTCGCGATGGACTTCGCGGCTGGCCTCGTCTCGCGTGGCTACACCACCATCACTGGCGGAGCGTACGGCATTGACGGAATGGCTACTCGCGCCACTCTGGCGTGTGGTGGGAACACCATCGTTGTCGCTGTTGGGGGACTCGACTCCGCGTACCCATCGGGTCACTCGGAACTGTTCCGCCGAGTCGCGATGACGGGACTCCTGCTCTCGGAGTCGCCTCCGAAAACGGCTCCGACTCGCGAACGATTCTTGAAGCGGAGCAAGTTGATGGCGAACCTCTCGGTTGCTGTCGTGGTTATCGAGGCTGGCTACCGCAGTGGCTCCATCAACGTCGCGAAACACGCGCTCAAAAAGCGTCGAGCAAAGGTCGGAGCAGTTCCTGGCCCGATTACTTCGGGAACTTCCGCTGGCACTCACGAACTCATCAAGCGTGGTGCGAACCTGATTACCTCCGTTGCCGACATTATCGAGATGTTGGGTCGGGAGTAACCCACACCGAGAGGGGGGAGGCTAACGCCTCCTCCCTTTTCGGCGTACGATGGAATCGTGCCACCCGGCACACCAACCGAAAGGAACAGAATGACCAAGCAAATCCACTTCGTGGTCTACTACGATCCGAGCGATGACGGCTTCTGGCTTGACGATGAATCGTTGATGGCCAAGTTTCACGAACGGGCGTGGTTCGATGACGAGGAGCAGGAATGGGTGCGGCCTGATGGAGACGAGGAAGAACAACTCGACTACATCATCAACCAGCGACTCGCCACTCTGACCCAGCCGGTCGCTACCACGACCTACTTCGCCGAGGATGGTTCGTACGGAGTAGCCAAGGGAATCAAACTGGTGGACACCAGTAACTGGGATGAAGCCGACTGGGCTTTGATTGAGGAAGCCTCGGACTCCGAGCGACCTGCTCTCGCCCAGCACATCGCCAATGTCAAGGTGGTCTGCCCACAGTAACAACACACGGAGGGGGGAGCATTGTGCTCCTCCCTCTTGTTGTGTAGTTTGGAAGCGTGGGGAGACGGTCTCCTCACGGAAAGGACATTATGCCAAAGACATACACATTCCTCACAGGGGAACGAGTCGAGGTCATCGCCGAGACGCTCGAAGAAGCGCAGAACCTCATTGGTCAGGGGGAGTACAAAGAAATCGAAACCGAGACAATGCTCTTGGAGGTCACTGATGTGGAGTGAAACCACCGCTCTCGAAGCGGAACTAATCTGGGAATCTGATGTGAATCGGATTGCGCGTGGATTCTTCCAATCGCCCCTGACCGCCAAGACCGACACCAAGGAGTGCCTGCTATACACCTCCGACTACTCCGAGGAAATGGTCTCCTACCTGCTCGACTACTTTGATGTGGACAAGCAGGACTGGTGGGGAGACGAGCCTCTCCCCGAAGTAACCGACAAGATGTTCCTCGCTGCCAAGATGAGCGAACAGGTCGCTTACCGAATACAACCCATCAGATAAAACGCGACCCCCCTCCCTTGACTCGGAGGGGGGTTTCGTTTATTGTTGTAATGTAGCCACTTGGCTACCCGATGAAAGGAAGCAGTATGCCTAACTGGGTCTACAACAGCGTGACCGTCACCGCGCCCAGCGGAGACAAAATGGAACTCCAATCGTTCCTCCGCGAGATGGAAATGCCCCGACCTGAAATGGTCTATGACGGCTTCGAGCCGACAGGCGAAATCAAACTGAACGAGGGTGGCTTCTCGTTCTGGAACATCATTGCTCCGCCAGCCGACAAGTTGGACGATTACTTTGGTCGCAGGGGCGTTGTAAACGGCGAGCAGGTCGGGAACACCGACACCAACTGGTACTCGTGGAACTCCGACAACTGGGGTTGTAAGTGGGACGCTGGTGACGGAGACATCGAGTTCGAGGACGAGGACAACCAAATCCGAATCACATTCCAGACTCCGTGGGATTATCCGCGTGGCGTGGTCGCTGCCCTTGCCGAGCAGTATCCGCACCTCGAAATGTCGTGGTGGTACGAGGAGGAGCAGGGCTGGGGTGGAGAACTCACGCTCAAGGACGGTGAGGTAATCGTGGACGAGGAGTACGACATCCCCAACAGCCACGCCGACTACCAGAAGCGTGACCGCGAGTGCTACTGCGAGGTCGAGACTGACCCCGAATGCTGGTACGCCGATTGCCCCAAGTCAATCGAACTCGCCACGAAGTAACGGACAGGAGGGGGGAGACTATCGTCTCCTCCCTCTTTGCCGTAGTTTGGAAACAGGTCGGGTGATGGTCACGCGATCGGAAAGGAACAGAATGAAAAAGTACACGGCATACGCCACACTCATCAAGAACCTCGAAGCCACGGTCGAAGCGGCCAGTATCGAGGAAGCGGAAAAGATGTTTGACGAGATGATTTCGGATGACTTCTTTGTTCAGGGTGGCGAGTTCACAATGGAAAACATTGTCGAGCAGGTGAGCGAGTAATGGCGAACTACTACGGCAAGGTCCGTACCAACTACTTCGCGGTCAAAGACCCTGAAGCATTCCGCGAGGACATTATGAACTACCCTGTCGAGATGATTTCGCAGGAGCAAGACGGACAAGTGCTGTTCGGATTCCTCGACACAGACGAGGGTGGTCTGCCCTCCACGACCTACAACGAGGAGACAGACGAGGACACCGTCATCATCTGGGAGGACTTGTTCATCAAGCACCTCGCGGATGATTGGGTAGCAATCATTATGGAAGTCGGTTCGGAAAAGCACCGATACTTCCAAGGGTTCGCCAGCGCGTACAACAACAAGGGTGAGTCCAAGCACATCTCGCTTGAGGACATCTATGATGTTGCCAAGTATCTCGGTGAGGTAGTTCCACACGCTAGTTACTAGCGGTCAGGGGGGAGGGGTCGTTGACCTCTCCCCCCTTTCGTGGTTGACTTGGATTGCCACAACGAAAGGAAACACAATGGCTGAACGAGTAACGTGGGTTGACTACATCTGGAAAGATGAAGTCGTGCCAGGAGATACAGAAGCGCAAGTGGTCATACTGAACGACCCCGACCTCTACGAGAAAATGGTGGAGGACGAGAGTTTCGACAATATGATTTGGTTCTACTTCCAAGACGAAGCCGAGTTCCAACGGGCGTTCGACAAGGACACGGACGAGTTTGAGTTCACGCTCATTCGCGAACGAAACGAGTAACGGCGAGGGGAGGTTGCGGCCTCCCCTCACCACCAACCGAAAGGACAACAAGCAGTGAAATTTATGACACTATCCGAGAACGACTCGGGTGCAAACGGAACGAGTCTGCAAGGGTACATCGAGACAACTCGTGAACACATCGAGACGGTGTTTGGATCACCAACCATCTCTCTAGGGAACGACTCGGGAAGCAAGGTTACGACCGAGTGGGACTTGCTGTTCGAGGACGGTACTCGAGTAACGCTGTACGACTGGAAGCGATACGAAGACGGTGCGCCAGAAATGGACGAACTCTACGAATGGCACATCGGGGGAGACTCGCTCTTCGCCGTGAGCCGTGTGGTCGAAGCACTGGGGATTGCCGGTCGGGTCTTCGCGTAAGAAGCGACACGAGGGGAGGGGGTCATTGCGACCTCCTCCCTTTTGTCGTAGTTTGGGAATGTGAGCAGAACGGTTCTGCCACGGAAAGGAAGCAATGCTGGTTATTGTCTCGACCGCAGACGGTCAAGAACACCGCTTCGACAACGCAACTGCCGTGAGTGTCAATGGCGTTCCGTTGGAGGAGGAAACCACGGAGCAGAAGTGGGCGCGATTCTTGGTCGCGGCCAACGCGCTTCAGGACGGACACGCCCTCTACTACGACACAGACGAGGAGTTGTTCGAGAACTACAAGGTCGGTGAGTGGGAGAACGAGGTCGGCGTGATGATGAAGTACGGAACGCTTCGTCCGATTCTCGCTTCCGATTACATCTCGGAAATGTGGGACGAACTGGTCTCTGAAATGGGCTACGTCAATGTTGAGTTTGAGATTGACGGTGTTTCCTACGACCACGAGATTGACGCTTCGGAGTTGGTTGAGCAGTACGGAGAGTCAACCGCGCGTGACGAGTGGGTACAGTCGAAAGACTTCTACTCGGACGAGGACTACAAGGTCTCTCGCGAACGCGACACGGTCAGCGACTTCGTGTGACCGATTGGGGAGGGGTGCTTGCACCTCTCCCCTTTCTCGCGTAGTTTGGGAATGTGGCCGAGGGTCGGCCACCGAAAGGAACACAATGAACGACAGGTATGAATCCCGCAGGAAAGGCTGCATTGCCCACAAGGTGGACAGCGAGGCGTTGACCAAGCACATCCACAAAATCCTCGAACTGACCTACGGCAAGTTCGATGGGCTTGAGAAGTGCGAGGTCGAACCGCTGGTCTTCGTCACGCTCAAGGACACGGACTCGTGGAGGAAGCCCCGGGTCGCCATCATCGGAACCGAGGGAGTCGGTTGGCGGAGTGACGAGGACAGTCGAATCGTGACCGTCCCCGTCTGGTCAAGCAACGGGTTCTCGTACGCTCACCCCGTTGACCTCCACGTCAATATGCTCCAGACATTCGTGACCGAGGAAACGGTTGACCTCGCGGACTGGGTTCGCGTGTTCGGTGACCGTCTGGAAACCAACCTGTGTATCTGGCAGGAAGCAATGGCGGTGACCGAGAACGCTTCGGTCTAACCGCAAGAGAGGAGGAGGGGTCGTTGACCTCTCCTCCTTTTTTGCGTATCGTTGAGGTGTGGGGGGAAACGCTCCCTACGGAAAGGATCACTATGTCGGACTTCGACACAGTAGTCACCGCTCGCAGGATTGACCTGTCCGAGTTGTTCATCGGAACGCAGGTCACGATCTCGTTCGTTGAGAAGGACACGGGAACGGGTCGGTCGCAATACCTCCTCGCTTGGAGTGACGGAGTAGCGAACGACTGGTACGAGTACTACGACGAGTTGCACCAAGCACTTGCTCGTGTCACGCTCCTCGCGTTCATTGACACCGAATCTACGGGGTCGGGTCTTGACCGCTCGTTCTCGGACCTCGGTTCGCAGTTCGCTCAACACGCTGACGCGTTCGTTCGGTCACGCACCAATCGCTAGGCAATGGGGGGTCACTTCGGTGACCCCCTACTTGCGTTGGTTTCGCTGTCGGCGTAGAGTGATGTTGTGGGCAGATGGTCTGCCACGGAAAGGCACATAATGAAACTGAAACTCAAAGGTCAGACTGGCTGGGGTGCTGTTGAGTCGGCACTCTCGGAGGCTAGTGGCATCGCGTTCGACACCTGCCACAAGATTTATATCTTGATGGACGAGGAGCAGATGAAGCAAATGGCGGAGTACGGCTACGACCCTCTCATCTCGGCGAGCGACATGGACTCATACGCCATGCTGGAAAAGGTGAAGGAGTGGTACGAGGAGTCGTGCGGCCTTCGGTTCGTGAACGCTGTCTACACCAACCACGAGAACCCGAACGATGGGTTCTGCGACCTCATTCCTCAGGGCTTTGACGAGGACGAGGAAGACTGACCAAGACGGAGCGCACCCTTTCGGGGGTGCGCTTCGCTCCGTTCACGAAAGGAACGACATGAAATCACGCGCTGCCATTGGGTACACGATCTACGCACGCCGACACGATCTCGGTATGACCGGACTCGAGCTCGCCCGAGCCTCGGGAGTATCGAACGCCTACATCTCTGAGGTCGAGCACGGAAAGAAAGAGGTGTCGAGTGACTACCTCGCGCTACTCGCCAAGGGACTCGGACTCACGGTTGGGGACATACTCATCTCCGCTGGGCACCTGACGAACGAGTGGGAGGGGTACTTGACCACAGTTAGGTCGAAGCGTAGTGTTGAGGTGTAGGGAGATTCCCTGCGGAAAGGAAAGTTATGACCAACACAATTATGAAAGCCGTCGTCACGACCGAGTGTACCTGTGAGGTGTACGACGAAGTGACCGACAAATCCACACCGAGCGATGATTGTCACGGGTGCTGGGACGACAACCAAGAGGACTACAGCGAGAACTTTCTCCCCGAATGGACGAGTCGTCACGGAATCACCAACACCGAGGACATCGTCATCTGGAGCGAGGCGATGAATTGGGACCGAGTTTCGGGACACGCCATCTGTAAGGTCGGCACCATCGTTGACACGCTCGCAATCAATGGGCAGTACCGCCTTGACTTCGAGTACGACCCTGAGTCGGGCAACCTGACCTGCACCCGATACTCGCACGACGAGCCGATGGGCGCGATGTTCAAGGTCGGCTACCTCCGCGACATCGAGGAATCCGAATGAGCCAGGCGAAGGAGGGAGGCGTGAGCCTCCCTCTGGAGCCGGACTCGGCTCGACAGGACTCGGCTTTCCACACTTGGACTCACGATTGGGAATTGGTGTGGGCCGACTTCACGACACCTCGGTTCCGCGTCTATCGCAACGGAGAGATGCGGATTCACGCTCGCAAGGCTCTACTCTCGGACTACGAGGTGTTGCGCTACACGGACGACCTTGAGTCATTCGGTATCAAGACGGACGCCGACCTTGCCGAATGGGAAGCCAAGGGTGCGGAATACTTCGATTGGATCAACAATTCGTGGTTCGAGGTTGTCTCGCTCCGTGACGGAGACGAATCGTTTAGCGAGGTCTTCCACGAACTCGACGAAGCGATTGCTCAAGCCCAAGTACTTTGGGAGGAATACGGAGCAGACGGAAACATCTGGGAGTAATCCCGACAGCATCCCTCACCCTCGGGTGGGGGAGGTTGTTTCGTGTCCGGGGTCGGGTGTACGGTTGAGGTGTGGAGGAAATCCCTCCCCGAAAGGAAAATGAAATGGGATATTTCAGCGACCAGGGTCGCGCGGAGCGGGCGTACTACACTCCGCCAGACGACCCAGAGGACGAAACCGAGGAAGCCGTCTACGACACAGACGAGGATTGGCGATTCGACAAGTAGTGTCGGAGGGGGGAGGCTCGCGCCTCTCCCCTTTTTCGCGTAGTGTCAAAGTGTGGGAGGAAACGCCTGCCACAGGAAAGGACAGAATGTCGGACACGATTATTCTCGGCAACGCACTTGTTGCCACAACACCACGCCAAGTGGTGACCAGCGAGGGAACGGCGATTACGTCATTCCGAATCAGCACGAAGCGCGACGAGCGCGGTGACCAGTGGAACTACTACACGTTCACGGCGTTCGACCAAATGGCGTACGACATCATCGCAACGGTTCGCCGAGGTGACCACATCACGGTCATCGGTTCGGTCACGGTCCGCGACTGGGAACACGATGAAGGGTCTGGCACGTTCGTTGAGGTCGTTGCCGACCAGTGGTTCCCTGTCAACGTGCGCGAAACTGCTAACGCCTAGTCGGTTGGGGGAGTGGGAAACTGCTCCCCCTTTTTTCTTCAGTGCTGATATTCGTTCTAATCGTCCTCCCGAATGTGATCGCTTTCATCGTCGGGACTCTATACACCTACTGGCAGTACCGCGACCGCTGACGAGTCCCCCACCTTCGGGTGGGGGTTCGTTGCGTTACGGATGCCGGAGTCGTATTGTAGAAGCGTGGGGAGAAACGCTCCCCCCGAAAGGAACACAATGGCTATCAGTCCTTATGCCGAAATAGTGTGCGACGAATGTGGCGCATACGACGACGGTGACCCCATCGACGCGTTCGACAACCTCGGTTCTTGGCTCTGCTGGGATTGTCGCGACGAGGACTAGTCCCCCCGAACGCCCCCCTACTTCGGTAGGGGGGTTGTTTGCGTTTTGCGAGGTCGGCGCGTAGAGTCGAAGTGTGGAGAGAAACACTCTCCCCGAAAGGAAATGATGGAACTGATGAACGACGAGGTGCGCGCAGCACTTCCACCGCTCTACACGAACGAGAACAAGTCGCTTGAGGAAACGATGGCTACGGTCAAGTACTTCACCCCCTGGGCGAACTGGACTTGGTACGCAACCGAGTTCGATGGCGAAGACCAGTTCTTCGGTCTGGTCAACGGCTTCGAGATGGAGTTGGGATACTTCTCGCTCTCGGAACTCTCAGGCGTGGTCGGTCCGATGGGAATGATGGTCGAACGCGACCTCTACTGGGAACCGCGCTCGCTCGCTGAAATCCAAGCAAGCAACCTCACCGTCTGACGGTCACCGCGAACCCCTCTACTTCGGTAGGGGGGTTCGTTGTTTTGGTATTTTGCGCGCGTCACGGTGTGGTAGCCTAGACGGAGTGGTTGTCAGGGAATCGTGTTTACCCCTTGACGGTAACGCCACACACAAAGAAACGCCCCCCGAGAGTTATCCCTTTCGCTCGGGGGGTACTTTGCGTTTGCGCCCCGATCGCGTAGATTGGAAGTAGAGGGGAACCGCCCCTGAAAGGAACCGAGATGATGGAACTCACCATTACGCGAGCAGGACTTCTGCTCAAGTGTGTCGAATGCTCGCGAGTGTTCGACCCGACCAACGAGGTTGACGAGCAGGAACTGTCCTACGGACACGATTGCGAGGGGAACTGATGAAAAAGAACCCGAACAACCCGACCTGTACCTGCGACCAACTCGACGAGGACATTCTCGAAGAAGACGGTTACACCTGCTATTCGTGCTATGACGGTGGAGAGGGGAAAGTTCCCTGTGATGCCTGTGGTAAGAAAACTCACCGCGACAACGGAGAGCCGTACTGCTTCCCCTGCTGGGATGTAATCCACGCTCAATACGAGTGACCGCCGAGCAACCCCTCACCTCACGGTGGGGGGTTGTTTGCGTTGTGGCCGCCGGTGCCGTAGTTTGGAAATGTGAGCAACACGGTTCACACCAAGCAAAGGAAACATAATGGGACTGGATATGTATCTATCTGCCGAGAAGTACCTATCGGGTTGGGAACACCGACCCGAAGCAGACCGCGAGCAGTTTGCGAGTGTGCTGGAAACGGCAGGGTTCGACCCTGCGATACTGCCCGAATACTCGCCGTCTGCGACCCTCGCTGTGACGGTAATGTATTGGCGGAAAGCGAACGCCATTCACCAATGGTTCGTGAGCAACTTCGCTGATGGGCTTGACGAGTGCCAAGAAATCGGCGTACCGCGTGACGGCTTGGAAGCGTTGCGAAACCTGTGCGACATCATTCTCGGCGCGAGCGAAGCAAACCGAACGGCAATCGCGGAAGAACACCTGCCACCACAGGCTGGCTTCTTCTTCGGTTCGACCGAGATTGACGAGTGGTACTGGA
>Ga0114980_10001574_pt1 | contig 16322 bp, 16 predicted proteins | sample S_140806_EF_Meta_FD_87018 | JGI IMG/M metagenome (GOLD analysis project Ga0114980, IMG submission 87018) | Freshwater microbial communities from Lake Simoncouche, Canada to study carbon cycling - S_140806_EF_MetaG | ecosystem: Environmental > Aquatic > Freshwater > Lake | place: Lake...
GACGGTTTCGTAGACCTGCGCCACGGTGCGTCCGCTGTTGACGGCGTCGAGCAAGACGTCAACTGCGCGCGCTTGGTGCCGCTCGAGGAGGTGGACCAGGTACGCACGCGCGCGCACCGTGTCGACGCCCTCGTGCTCGAGGACGCTGTCGAACATCGACTCGACGTCCGCCGCCTCCGCGCGCTCGAGGGCATCGAGCGACTCGTCGATGATCGCCGACGCGCGGCCAGAAAGCTCGGCGGGCAGTTCGGAGCGCAGCGTCTCTTCAAGCGCGATCAGGCTGGCGGAGAGGTGCGCGGGATCCATCTCGCGGGCGATGAACGCCGCGCGCGCCCACTCGACCGACTGCACGAACAGCGCCGGACGGTCGGCTGCGATCGCCTCGGCCATGTGATGCAGGCGATTCATGATCTCGCCCTTCCACAGCGCGCGAGCTCCGCCCATGCGGCGCTCAAGCTCGGGGTGGCGCTCGAAGAGCAGCGTCACCGTCCACTCCGCGAGGGCGCGGGAGACGCTGTCGATCGATTCTGCGTGTTGCCTATCGGTGGCGAGCATGGTTGAACGGTCCAAGGCGGGCGTCCCCGTTTCGGACGACATGCCGACTAGATTCGCCGTTCGCTGGGGGGAACGCAAGTTCGCGGGAGCCTGCCGCTCACCGGGCGCGGTTGAACGCCCGCTCGGCCAGGCTGCCCGACGGTTTACCCGTCAATTGGGCGTGTTTCAGAAGATACTTCATGGTCACGATCATGACCGTCGCGTGCGACCAGGTGAGCGGGCTCACCGAGATGGGCGCGCCCGTGTACGGGTCGAACTGCTCGGCCAGCACGCCGGACGGGAACGCGCGGTCCGCCGTCCAGTGGAGGTACGGAAGCGCCTGCTCGAGCTGCTCGACGGTCTCGGCGCGCTCGATCAGCCACTGACCGACCCAAAGCGTGCAGATAACCCACGGATTGCCCGGCACGTCGCTCAGGTTCGAGTGCTCGACGCGGTGGTAGTAGTCGTTCTCGTAGCGCGCGACGCCGCCGATGTGGGTCTTGACCCAGAGGCGGTCGCGGACTTGCTCCATGTGCGCGACGACCTTGGGATCGTTGGCGCTCATCGCGCCGAACGCGAACAGCGCGAACGCGCTCGAGTCGATCGTCATGTCGAGGCGGTAGCTGCCGTCGGGGAGCGGCGTTGCCATCCGCGCGAAGCGGTTGCGGTCGGGCTCCCACATGTGGCGGATCATCGCGCCGCGCATGCGTTCGGCGCCTTCGTTGTACTCGGCGGCGCGGTCGTACGCGCCCATGTCCTGGGCAAAGCTCGCGGCCGCCTTGAGCGCGCCGATCGTCGACGCGACCGTGAAGAGATGCACGCCTCGGCGCTCCTCCCACAGGTCCCACGACGGCTGCGGCAGACCATTGTGGTCGCGGTAGCGCAGGATCCAGTTCGCAGGCTCGACGACGAGCGTGTTGTAGGTGGTCTTGATGAACTCGACGTCGCGGAAGATCTGGAAGTGTCGGCGCAGCGCCCAGATCACCAGCGACGTCTCGTCCTGCTGGATCGGCAGCACGCGCTGGCCGTCGAGCACCGACGGATGCCAGCTCGACGCGAGCGTCCCGCTCGGGTTGTACTTGTGGAGGAAGTAGCCCTCCTTCGAGATCACCTGCTCGCAGAAGCGGAAGAAGTTCCGCGACAGCTCGCCGTGCCCGGAGAGCACGAGCGCGTGCGAGACCAGCGCGCCGTCGCGCGGCCACATGTACGAGTAGGTGTCGCCCGCGAAGTGCGTGATGTCGTAGTCGTTGGCGGCGATGATCGCGCCGTTGTTGTCGATCTGCGTGCGCGAGATCACCTGGCTGCGCACGAACATGTCGCGCAGGCGCTCGGGCAGCGGCGAGAGGTCGAGCGGTTCCTTGAGCGCCCACAGGCGCCAATACGCCTCCGTGCGGTCCATCATGCGCTGCGGGGTCTTGGTGCGGACCTTCTCGTTGAGGGCCATCACGGCTTCATGCGTGCGGCCGGCGGCGAGCCAGCAGTGCAGCGAGCCCGAGCCCCACGGCGAGAGCGCCACGGCAAAGCCGACGGTCGAGTCGACCGAGCCCTGCGCGATCGCGTGCCGCGAAAGCAGGCCGTCTTCCGCATCGCGCCACGTGCCTTCGGCGTCGCCGATGCGCTTGGCGCCGGTCGCCCAGTAGTCGACGCCAAAGCGTCCCGACGAGCAGCCGTTGATCAGGAAGTACGCGCTGTCCTTGTAGTGCACGAGGCCGCTGGTCTGCGGGTCGTACATCACGGTGTCGCCGACGGGCGATTCGTTCACGCTGATGTCGTGGTGGAAGAAGATGCGCACATCGCGCGGCTTGCCGAGCAGGTCGGTCACCACCACGCGGCGGAAGTAGACGGGGCTCCAGTAGTCCACCGCGTCGTTGCACACGAGCTCGATGCCGAGGCGCTCGTGGCGGAGCCGCACATCGGTGACCATCGTGTCGGGCTTGTAGCGGAGGTCGCGCGTCCAGCCCGGCGAATCGATCCACGCGAACTGACCGTCGGCCCACACGCCAAAGCGCTGCATGTGACCGCAGGTGTGGTTCGGCTGGCCAACATGGGGCCAGTACAGGTCGCGCAGGCGGTATTGATCGTCGAAGGCGACGAGCATCTCGCCGTTTCCGACTGGGATATTGCGTGGCATGCGCGGGGGGCTCTCTCTGCGACTGTGGGGCTTGGTTCAGGACTGTGGACGATCGGCTCTTGCTTGCGTGGGCTGACGCGTGGTCAGCCTCCGCCAAGTGCGGCGACGCGTTCCTTGAGTTCGCCGATGCGCGTGAGGCGCACGCCGAAGTTCTCGCCGACCTTGACGGCGCGGCCGGCGCCGATCGGCGTGTTGTTGATCAGCACGTCGAGGTCCTCGTCGATCTGCTTGGGCAGCTCGATGATCGAACCGTGGGTGAGCGCGGTCACCTCGGAGAGTGGCATCCGGCGCTCCGCGATCTGTACGATCAGCGGAACCTCCAGGCGAAGGATGCGGGCGAGGTCATTCGACATGGGGTCCTTATCGGCCGACAGCGGGCCGAGCCTTCGGGGAACTGCGACTTCCTGAGAATCCCCGGGACCGCGCCAACCGTTCGGCGGAAACCGCCGCCGAAGTTCCCCCGGCGTGAGCAGCACCAAAGGCCGCCGCCGCAAGCGGCGGGCCGCTCAAAGACGCGGCGTGCCGCTCAAAGACGCGCGCCGCTTAGATCCGCTTAAACACCAGGCTCACATTGTGCCCGCCGAAGCCGAACGTGTTGTTCAGCGCGACGTTGACCTTCGCCTCCTGGGGCGTGTTGGGCACAAAGTTGAGGTCGAAACCCTCGTCGGGGTTGTCGAGGTTGATCGTCGGGGCGAGGACGCCCTCGTAGATCGACATGATGGTGGGGATCGTCTCGATGCCGCCAGCCGCGCCAAGGGCGTGGCCGGTCATCGACTTGGTCGAGCTCATCGCCAGCTTGTGGGCGTGGGCGCCGAAGAGCCGCTTGACCGCGCCGACCTCGGCCTTGTCGCCGAGCGGGGTCGAGGTGCCGTGGGCGTTGATGTAGCCGACGTCGGTGGCGTTGACCTCGGCGTCGCGCAGGGCGACTTCCATGGCCTTGAACGCGCCCGAGCCCTGTTCGTCAGGGGCGGCGATGTGGTAGGCGTCGCCCGTCGCGCCGTAGCCGACGAGTTCCGCGTAGATGCGGGCGCCGCGCTTCTTGGCGTGCTCGAGTTCCTCGAGGATCACGACCGCCGAACCCTCCGACAGCACGAAGCCATCGCGGTCCTTGTCGAACGGGCGCGAGGCCCGGGTCGGATCGTCGTTGCGGGTCGAGAGCGCCTTCATCGACGCGAACGCCGAGAGGGTGAGCGGGGTGATCGCCGCTTCCGCGCCGCCTGCGACCATGACGTCGCAGTCGCCGCGCTGGATGATCTGCATCGCCATGCCCATGGCGTGGCCGCTCGACGCGCAGGCCGACGCGACCGAGGTGCTCGGGCCGCGCAGGTTGAACTGGATCGAGACGTTGCCGGCCGCGGCATTGACCATGAGCCGCGGGACGACGAACGGGCTGACGCGACGCGGGCCCGTCTGGAGCAGCTTGGTGTGGCCGTCCTCCATCGTGAGCACGCCGCCGATGCCCGATCCGATGATCGTGCCATGGCGGTAGGGGTCGCCCGAGTTCTTGATGTCGTAGCCCGAGTCGAGGACCGCCTCGTGCGCCGCCACCATCGCGAACAGCGCAACTCGGTCGATGCGCTTCTGCTCGCGGCCATCCACCACGTGCGACGGGTCGAAATCGTGGATTTCGCCGGCGAAACGCACGGTCCAGTCCTCGTTCTGCGGGAAGGTGCGCAGGGGCGAGATGCCCGAGCGGCCAGCCTTCATTGCAGCCCAGGTGGCTGGACCGGAGTTGCCGATGTTCGAGACGCAGCCAATCCCGGTGACGACGACTCGGCGGTGCGTGACGGTTCTCATGGTGAATCCTGCAGGGAAGCTTGCCCCGCCGCGCGACCGCGGTCAGGAGCTCTTGAGCGTGCGCTGGATGTAGTCGATCGCATCCGCAACCGTCTTCAGCTTGGTCGCAGCCTCGTCGGTGATGGAGATCTCGAAGAGATCCTCGAACTCCATCATCAGCTCGGCCTTGTCGAGGCTGTCGCAGATGGCGTCGAACTCGCTGGTCCGAGTGACATCCGACTTGGCAACGCCAAGTTGGTCGGCGATGGCCTCGACGACCTTCGCCTCGATCTCGGATTCCGACAGAGATGCAGACATGCGCTGGGTGATCCGACGCAGGTCAACCCTGCGTGCGGTTCGCCTTGATGAAGTCGATCGCCTGTCCGACGGTGTGGATCTTCTCCGCCTGGTCGTCAGGGATCTTGGTTCCGAACTGGGCCTCGAACTCCATGAGCAGCTCGACGATGTCGAGGCTGTCGGCGTTCAGGTCGTTCGTGAAGCTGGTCTCACGGGTGATCGACTCCGGCTCGGCATCGGTGTGCTGAGCGACGATGTCGATGACCTTCTTTTCGATCTCGGCGTCGGTCACGGGCATGACTCCTTCAATCTTCTCTGGGCTCAAGGCGAACTCCTCACACGGTCGTCGCGGGTTGCGACGGGCGGGGGAATATAGCGAAATTCGAACAGCGATGGGCGGGTCGGGGCGGTTGTGTGTGTCGGCAGATCCTGCGCGACGACACGTCAGGCCGCCATGCCGCCGTCCACAACGATGACCTGCGCGGTCAGGTAGCCCGCTTCGTCGCTGGTCACATAGGCGACGGCGGCGGCGATTTCCTCGGGCTTGCCAAAGCGGCGGACCGGAATGTTGGGCAGAACGGCGGTCTTGATCGTGTCGCCGAGCGCATCGGTCATGTCGGTCTCGATGAAACCGGGGGCGATGACATTGGCGGTGATGCCCTTCGCGCCCATCTCCTTGGCGATGGTCTTGCTGAAGCCGACGATCGCGGCCTTGGCGGCGGCATAGTTCGCCTGGCCAGCGTTGCCCGACAGGCCGGACACGCTGCCGAGGTTGACGATGCGACCGAACTTGCCGCGCATCATCGGGCGGATCGCCGCACGGCACGCGACGAAGATCGAGCGGAGGTTGACGTTGAGGACCTCGTCCCACTGCTCGTCGGTCATGCGGAGAAGCAGCGTGTCGCGCGTGATTCCCGCGTTGTTGACGAGGATGTCGAGGCGGCCGTGGGCCTCGGCGACGGCCTCGACGAGCGCCTGCACGGCGGCTCCGTCGGCGATGTCGCAGGGGCGCACTTCGCAGGATCCACCCGCGGCCTTGATCGCCGCGTCGACGGCCGCGAGGCCCTCGGCGGTGCGCGCCACGAGGACGACGTGACGGCCGTCCTTGGCGAGACGTTCTGCGATGGCCCGGCCGATACCGCGGCTAGCTCCGGTGACGATGGCGACGCGCTTGTCGATGACTGAAACCTCCCTCGCCGCACTGGCGGCGTAGGGCGGGAAGGATAGTGGAAATCGCGGCGAGCGCGCCACACGCACAACCAAGCTCCCGCTGCGAAGAAGTCGAGGCCTCCAGGCCTCGACGACAGTCGCAGCGGCGAATCTCTCCAGCTGCCGACTACGGCCCGCTGCGAAGAAGTCGAGGCCTCCAGGCCTCGACGACAGTCGCAGCGGCGAATCTCTCCAACCGCCGAACACAGCCCCGCTGCGAAGAAGTCGAGGCCTCCAGGCCTCGACGACAGTCGCAGCGGAAAATAATGACGAACGACGCGGCTTGCGCCGCGTCGTTCGTCATGTCGTTTGATCTCTCCGCCGTCGTGACGGCGGAGGCAATTCACTTCGTTCCGAAGCCAGGGCCCTTCGGCGCCTTGATCGGCGCGCCGGGCATGCGCTTGCCAGGCAGACCACCGGGCACGCCCGCGGGCACGTCGCCCTCGGACGCGGTCGGCTGGCCGCCTTCGTCTTCCTTGGTGAAGTCCTGCTTGGGCATCTCGGGCGACTCGTCCGGCTCGTCGGCCTTGGCGAGTTCGAGCTTGAGGACTTCGAACCACGCGGCGATCTGGTTGTCGCCGCTGAGCTTGTTCAGGATGCCCGGCGGGGTCGCGATCGCGTCGAACTCAGCCTTGCCGCCCGTGGTGTAGCTCCACAGCTGGGGCTCGAAGCCCTCGCCGACGTGGAACACGGCGAGCGTGCAGTTGCTGCTTTCCTGCTTGCCGCAGCGGACGTCGATGCGCGTGATCGCGGCGGTCGACTTGGCAAAGCTGCCTGCAGCGATCATGCCGTCGAGCTGGAACTGGTCCGGCGCAGAGAGCATGGGCTTGAGCGCATCGGCGTTGCCGCGCGCGAACGCGTCGAAGAACTTGAGCACGGCGATGCGCGCCTCATCGGTGTCCGGCGCACGATCCTCGGGGAGGGTGACGCGCTGGTCGATGTCGTACTTCGCCATCAGGTCTTTGATCGAGGTCAGCTTGGGAGCCTCGGGAGCGACGGCCTTCGGCGGCGGCGGCGGGGGAGCCTGCACGACGGCCGGCGGTTCTTCACCGCAGCCGACCAGCAGGGTGCTCAGGAGCGAGCCCGCGGCGACCGCGAGCGAGAGAGCGAGAGTGTTCTTACGGTGCGTCATGGGGGATGACCTCGCAAGTCTTGTCGATCCGGCGCATGAGGCCCTTCAGCACGTTGCCAGGGGCGAGCTCATGGAATGCCGTCGTCGGACGCGTGCCCGAGGTGCCGAGCACTTCGAGCAGGTTCGCGCACGATTGGGCCCATCGTACAGGGGATACGAGCTGATCCACCAGCAGGCTGCGGAGAAGTTCAGGATTTGCGGGGTCGTGCGGACGGGCGGTCACGTTGGACCAGACCTCGCACTTGAGCGCCGCAATCTGGACCTTGGCCAGCGCCTCGCCCAGCTTCTCGGCGGCGGGGGCCATGAGCGGGCTGTGGAACGCACCCGCGACCTGGAGCTTGGTGGCGCGGACGCCGACGTCGCCCGACACCGCGACCGCGCGGTCGCAGGCCTCGATCGAGCCCGAAAGGACGATCTGGCCAGGGGCGTTGAAGTTCGCGGGCACCAGGCACTCGCCCGCGGCGGCACCCACGAGGGCGCGCGCGCAGACTTCGTTGGCCTGCGCCTCGTCGCCGCCGATCAGGGCGACCATGCCGCCCTTCGACGCCTCGGCGGCCTGCTGCATGAGCTGCCCGCGGCGCATGACCAGCCGGAGGCCGTCCTCAAAGCTGAACGCGCCCGCGAGGTGGAGCGCGGTGTATTCGCCGAGCGAGAGACCAGCGACGGCGCGGACCTGCATTGCGCGCAGTTCGTCGGGCAGCGCGTGGTGGCATGCGACCGCCGCGGCAAACAGCGCGGGCTGCGAGATGTCGGTGCGGCTGAGCACATCGATCGGGCCGTTGAACGCGATGTCGGTCAGCGAGCGGCCGCCGACGGACGCCGACGCCGCGCTGCCCGCGAAGATGCGGTCGGCTTCATCGAGAAGCGCCTTTGCCTTGGGGCTTGCGTCGCACCAGGCCTTGGCCATGCCGACAGCCTGTGCACCTTGTCCGGGGCAGAGAAAGACGATGTGAGTCATGTTCAGGTGTTCCAAACCGAGGAAGCCCAAGTGAGTCCGCCACCGAAGGCGACCATCATGAAGGGCTTGCCCTTGGTGATCTTTCCGGCGCGCCACAGTTCATCGAGGCAGAGCGGGACGCTGCCCGCGCTCGAATTGCCGTAGCGGTCGATGTTCACGTAGATCTTGGACGAATCGATGCCGAGCTTCTCGCGCGCCGCATCGATGATGCGGATGTTCGACTGGTGGCAGATCACCTGGCTCACGTCGTCGGGAGTGAGGCTCGTCTTCTTGAAGGCGTCTTCCATCACTTCCTTGAACTTCGTCACGGCGAAGCGGAAGACTTCCTTGCCGTTCATGCGCAGCGAGCCGAGGCGGATCGGGTTGTCCGCGTCCTCCGCAGGCACATCGCTTTCACGGCGCGGGATGTAGAGCGCGTGCCAGCCTGAGCCGTCGGCTCCCATGTGCTGGTAGATGCAGCCCTTGGTCGGATCGGGATCGGCCTGGATGATCGCGCAGCCCGCGGCGTCGCCGAACAGGATCGACACCGAGCGGTCGGTGTAGTCGAGGATCGAGCTCATCGCCTCGGCGCCGAGCACGGCGATCGTGCGCGCGCGACCGGCGCGGATCATCGCTTCAGCTGTGTTGAGCGCGTAGACGAAGCCGCTGCATGCAGCGCCGAGATCGAACGCGGCGGCGTTCTTGGCGCCGACCGCGCCCGCGATGCGGCATGCGACCGACGGGCAGGTCATCTCCATGGTGACCGTGGCGACGATCACGAGGTCGAGTTCCTCGGCCTTGATGCCGGCGCCTTCGATCGCACGCTCGAGCGCGCGCTGGGCGAGCGTCGAGCAGCCTTCGGTTCGGAGGTCGAGCACGCGGCGCTCGCGGATGCCGGTCCGCTGCGTGATCCACTCGTCGCTCGTGTCCATCATCCGTGCGAAATCGGCGTTGGTGAGACGGCGATCAGGCACCGCGGAGCCGGTCCCGAGGATCCGGACGCCGCACGCGCCGCTGGGAAGCGCGCCCATCATGCGGCGGGCTCTTGGATCGTCTCGAGACGCGTGTTGATGATGTTGTTGATGCCGCTGCTCACGAAGAGCCGCGAGCGGAGGATCGCGTTCATCATCGTGCGTGAGACGCTGGATCCGTGGGAAATCAAGCAGGTTCCGTTCACGCCGAGCAGCGGGGCGCCGCCGTACTCGTGGTAGTCGTGCTTGGCGTAGATCGCCTTGACGACCGGCTCGAGCCGCACGGCGAGCTCGGGATCGGTCTCGAGCACCTGCTGCGCGATCGCCTGGAAGAGGCCCTTCGAAAGGCCTTCGGCGAGCTTGATCATGACGTTGCCGACGACGCCGTCGGTGATGACGACGTCTGCATCGCCGTCAAACACGCCGCGTCCTTCGACGTAGCCGATGAAGTTGAGGTCTTCCGCACCGCGGAGAAGATCGCGCGCGACCTTCATCTCGCTCGTGCCCTTCTGCTCTTCGCCGCCGACGTTCATCAGCGCGACGCGGGGGTTCTTGATGCCGAGGATGGCGCGCGCGTAGGCGTCGCCCATCACGCCGTACTGCGCGAGGTGGACGGGCTTCGGCTCGATGTTCGCGCCGACGTCGATGAGGACGATCGGGCCCGCGAAGGTCGGGATCGTGACCGCGATGCCGGGACGGATCACGTTCGGCAGGCGGCGCATGTACATCTGGCTCGCGGTGACGCAGGCACCGGTGTTTCCAGCGGAAATCCAGGCATCGCAGCGATTGGGATGCTTCGAGCTCGCGTACTCCGCGGCGCGGGAGATCGAGCTGTCGCGCTTCGAGCGGACGGCCTCGACGGGCGAGTCATCCATCTCGATCACTTCGCTGCAGTGCACGACCTCGATCTTGGCGCCGGGGCCAGTCTTCGAGATTCCGCGCTCCTTGATGGCTTCCTCGATGATCTCGCCCTTGCCGAAGAGCACGAGCGTGTCTTCTGCGGGGAGCTTCGAGAGTGCCGCGAACGAGCCCTTCAGGATCTCGTCGGGCGCGTTGTCGCCACCCATGATGTCGACACCGATGCGCATGGCGTGCTGTCCTCTATGCAGAAAGAAGCCGGAAAGGAACCGGGAACGCGGGCGCGTACTTTACGAGATCCCAAAGAAAGGGGAGCCCGCAAGCAGCGATGGCTTGATGAACGCACGAAAACGAACATGCGCCCGAAGGCGCATGGTCAGTGACGGACGGTCAATCAGGCCGCAGGGCCCTTGCCGTTCTTGATCTGGAGACCGGGACGCACGTAGCCGCACGACGAGCACGCGGTGTGCGAGCGCTTCGCGGCGCCGCAGTTGGGGCACAGCGTGGTGTGCGCAGCCTTGATCGCCTGATGGGCGCGACGACGACGGGTACGACCGGGGGAGCAGCGGAACGGAGGAACCATGTTCGAACTCTTTCAGTGTGGGCGTTGGTGATGGCACCGATGCCCGAAGATGCGAGGACGCTTGTCGTCCGCGCGGCGAATACCGAAGGGGAAGTCTAGAAAAACCGCGCGATCTGTCAAGGCATTCGGCGACGCGCCGCGCGTCGGCGTTGCGCGAGGTCAGATAACGCCGAGCGGTTTCGCGTGTTGGTTCGCGCAGGCAAACATGCGTGCGCGCTCGTGCGCGACTTGGCTTTCGCTACTCTCCCGCGATGCCCTCTCCATTTGATGTCGAGCTCTTTACCGACGGCGCGTGCTCTGGAAATCCCGGCCCAGGCGGCTGGGGATACGTGATGCGCGTTGCCGGCGTCGAGACCGAAGGCGCTGGCGGAGAGCAGCGCACCACCAACAACCGCATGGAGCTCCTCGGCGCGATCGAGGGCCTCAAGAAACTCGAGAAGCCCTCCCGCGTCCGCCTCGTGAGCGACTCGCAGTACCTCGTGAAGGGCCTGAACGAGTGGATCGACGGCTGGAAGCGCCGCGGTTGGCGCCGCAAGGAGGGCCCTGTCCTCAATGTCGAGCTCTGGCAGGAGCTCGACCGCCTGCGCCTGATCCACCAGATCAAGGCGGAGTGGGTGCGCGGCCACGTTGGCCATCCTGAGAACGAGCGGTGTGATCGGCTCGCTGTCGGGGTTATTGACCAATTCCGTAGGTGAGCGATTTCGCCGCAATTTCCCGCCTCGGCGACACACGACGCGAGAAGCGCTTGCGTCGCGCCGCGCGCTCCGTTACGCTTGACGACCCTACTTTAAGAGTCACCGATGCCCACGATCAATCAGCTCGTCCGTAAGCCCCGCGTTGTCCAGGCCTCCAAGTCGAAGGTCAAGGACCTCATGGCATGCCCGCAAAAGCGCGGCGTTTGCCTGCAGGTTCGCACTGTCACCCCGAAGAAGCCGAACTCCGCGCTTCGCAAGGTGTGCCGTGTTCGTCTGACCAACGGCAAGGAAGTCACCGCGTACATCGGTGGCGAAGGCCACAACCTGCAGGAGCACTCGATCGTGCTCGTGCGTGGTGGTCGTGTGCGTGACCTCCCCGGCGTGCGCTACCACGTTGTGCGTGGCGCCCTCGACTGCCTCGGCGTCGACGGCCGCAAGAAGGGCCGCTCGCAGTACGGCGTCAAGAAGAAGGCCGCGACTGCCGCCAAGAAGAAGTAATCCGAATCAATGCACCACATAGCCCGGTCGTGGCCCTCGCTGGAGGACCCGGGCACTGAGTAATCGCGGATTCGAATCTTCGGGAATGCCCATCTCCCGTCCGCGGTGAAGAGGGTCGAGGCTTCCGCCAAGACCAACAGCCACAGGAGTATTCATATGGCCCGTCATTTCAAGCGTCCCGACGATGTGTGGCTCAAGCCCGACCCGCGCTTCCAGGACAAGGTCCTGTCGAAGTTCATCAACTGCGTGATGATGGGTGGCGAGAAGGCCACCGCGCAGCGCTGCGTCTACGGCGCGCTCGACGCGATCCAGGTCCGCCTCGACAAGGAGAAGTCGGAAACCATGCCGCGCTCCTCGATCGAGCTGTTCCACCTCGCGCTCGAGAACGTGCGTCCGGCGGTCGAAGTCCGCTCGAAGCGCGTCGGTGGCGCGAACTACCAGGTCCCGATGCAGCTGAACAAGCGTCGCCAGCAGTCGCTCTCGTTCCGTTGGCTCATCGATGCCGCGCGCGACGAGAAGGGCCGCCCGATGCACCTCCGCCTCGCGAAGGAATTCTGGGATGCCGCCAAGAACGAAGGCAAGGCAGTGACCACCAAGGAAAACACCCACCGCATGGCCGACGCCAACAAGGCGTTCGCGCACTTTGCTTGGTGACCGGAGGTCACCAAGCAAAGTCGTGTTTGAGCGGTCGCAGCTGCGGCTGCTTCCTCTGGTGAGGATGACGCCAGAGCGAGCGCGCGCACGGCGCGAGAGACAAAACAACGCTCGCTTCGGCGGGTGGATGGCAAAAACCAAGGGCGCCCCTACGCGGGCGCCCTTGGTGTTTTTGCTTGTTGTTTTGAGTGGCTGCTGCGTTCACTCCGCCGCGCGCGCTTGCACGGTCATCGACTTCGAGTGGCCGTCGGGCTCGATCACCTTGGTGTCGACCACGATGCTGCCGCCCTCGCGGCGCGACGTGACTTCGATGCGCATGCCAGTGAAGCCCTCGGCGAGGTTCGCGCCGATCTCCGCCATCGCGGGCTGGCCGATGAAGGTCAGCAGCCTCGGTGCGGCGATCATGTGACCGCTCGCGTCCTGCACGGTGATCTCGATCAGGACTTCCTCGCGCCCGTCGCCGGGATTCGAGTCGGGCGGCAGCGTGGCGCGCACGCCGATGATGCGCTCGGATCGCTGCTCGGTCGCGCACGAACTGAGCGTGAAGCAAGCGAGCAGGGCTGCGGCCAATGGCAAAGTGATGTTGCTGCGGTGCATGGCGGAGTTGTAGCAGTTCGGGCGGGGCCGTTGCGGAACAGGTGATTTCCCGCAGCGAGGGTGCGGTTCGTCTCGCGCGGACGACCCGCTACGCTACGAGAATGTACGGACTCATCAACAAAGCCGTCGAGGGGCTCGTTCGCAGCAAGTTTGGCGATGCGACCTGGGACAAGATCCGCACGCGCGCGGGACTGCCTGATGAGCCGTTCATCTCGATGGAGCAGTACGACGACAAGACGACGTACGACCTCGTCGGCGCCGCGAGCGCGGTGCTCGGCGCGCCCGGCGAAGCGATCCTCGAGGAGTTCGGCTACTACTGGACCAAGTACACCGCCGAGGCCGGCTACGGCGAACTCATGAAGAGCGCGGGCAAGACGCTGCCTGAGTTCCTGCGGAACCTCGACCAGATGCACACGCGCGTCAAGCTGAGCTTTCCGCATCTCGCGCCGCCGAGCTTCTCGGTGACCGACGAGACGACCTCGAGCCTCACGCTCCACTACTACAGCGATCGTGCGGGTCTCGCGCCGCTCGTCGTCGGGCTGCTGCGCGGCCTCGGTGACCGCTTCAACGTCGACATCGTCACGCGCGCTGAGCGGGTGAACGAGGGACCGAAGCCGCACGACCTGTTCCGCCTCACTTGGACGCCGCGCGCCGGAAACGCGGGCGCGTGAGCGGAGGCAACGCAAAGGACTCTGAAAGCGACGCGCAGCTCGTGGGCGAGCTGTTTCCGTTCTCCATCAGCTTTGATGGCGCGATGCGCGTGACTGCCGTCGGGGCTCGCTGGGCGACATTTGCGCCGACTGTGCGCGTGGGCGAGTCGTTTCTCGATCACTTCGACATCGAGCGTCCGACCGAAGTGCGCACCTGCGACGACATCCGCCGGCACACGGCCGATGTGTTCGTGATGGTGCTGAAGTCGCGGCCGGACTTCAAGCTGCGCGGGCAGTTCGTCGCGCGCGAGGGCACGCTGAAGTTCGTCGGCGGGCCGTGGATCACGCGCATCTCCGATCTCCCGCGGTTCGGGCTCGAACTGTCGGACTTTCCACCGCATGATCCGCGCGGCGACTTCCTGGTTCTGCTCCAGACGCAGGAATCGACGCTTGCCGACCTCAAGAGCCTCGCCGCGCGGCTGCGCGCGACGGGCGCCAAGATGGAAGCGGAGATGAAGCTGCGCGAGCAGTTCGAGGCGCAGGCGCGGCAGAGCCAGAAGCTCGAGGCCGTGGCGCGTCTCGCCGGCGGCATCGCGCACGACTTCAACAACATCCTCATGGCGGTGCAGGGCTACGTGGCGCTCTCGCTCTCGCGCATTCCGCCGGGCGATCCGGTGCGCGCGTGGGTCGAGGAGATCCGCAAGGCCGGCGACCGCGCGGCCGACCTCACGCGACAGCTCCTCGCGTACAGCCGCCAGCAGGTGCTGCGCCCGAGCGCGCTCGACCTCGCGCGCGAGATGCGGGAGTTCGAGAAGCTGCTGCGCTCGCTGATCGGCGAACGCATCCGCCTCACGGTCGTGTGCGACGAAGGCCTTGGATTTGTCTGGGCCGACGGCACCGCGATCAACCAGATCGTGATGAACCTCTCGCTGAATGCGCGCGACGCGATGCCCGGCGGCGGTGAACTCGAGATTCGGCTGCGCGCACGCAGCGACATGCCCAATGCGACGGTCGATGCCGACGGCTTTATCGAGCTTTCCGTGCGCGACACGGGCATCGGCATGGATGCTGCGACGCGGGCGCGCGCGTTCGAGCCGTTCTTCACGACCAAGGAAGTCGGCAAGGGCAGCGGCCTCGGGCTTGCGCAGGTGTACGGACTCGTCGAGCAGTGCCACGGTGCGATCGAGGTCGAGTCGGAGCCGGGCAGGGGATCGCTGTTTCGCGTGCTGTTGCCGCGGATCAAGTCGGTCGAGCCCGTTGCGCCGGCGTTGGTGCAGCACGCGGCCGGTGGTCGCGGCGAGCGCCTGCTGCTGGTCGAGGATGAGCCGCTCGTTCGCAAGCTGCTCGAGCAACTGCTGTCGCGCGCGGGATACCAGGTGAGCTCGTCGGGCGATCCGCACGATGCGCTCGCGATCGCCGAGCGCGAGGCGCCGTTCGATGCGGTGGTGACCGATGTCGTGATGGCGGGCATGACGGGACCCGAGTTCGCGGTCAAGCTCGAGGAACTGCGCGGTCGGGTCCCGACGATCTTCATGTCGGGCCACACCGAGGACGAGTTCATCCGCTCGGGTTCGCTCGGCACGCACCAGCGCTACATGCCCAAGCCGTTCTCGCCCGCGGATCTTCTTGCGAAGGTTCGCGAGCTGCTCGATGGTTGATGGGCGACGCGCGATTCGCGCGCAGAACTGTCGGATTTCCGAGCACGCCCCGAAACGGCGGTAGTGTCGCGCGCGCTTGATGGCGGAGGCCATCGCGAAGGAGGCGACATGCGGGGAAAGACGATGCAGGCGGATGCCGCGGCGTGGCGCGCGGCTTGGATGACATGCATGGTGGTTGCGCTGGTCGGCGCGCTCTTCGTGGAGCGCTCGGCGCGCGGAGGTGTTGTCGGTGGTGCTGCAGCCGGCGTCGCGCGACGCAGGATCGATGAACTTGTCTGCGACGCCGCGCTCGCGATCCGCGCGTCGGCGTGGCATGACGGCGATCTCGTGTCGCCGACGGTTTCGATCGTGGGCGAACTTGATGGCGGCGAGATCGTCGCGTTGCTCTGTGCGCCGATCGAGCCGCGCGGGCGGTTGGTATGGGCGTCGCTCGGCGCTGGGCGCGCTGGTCCTGCGTTCGACGCGGCGGAGGTCGATCTGGAGCGCGCGTGCGCATTGCTCGCGCGCGAGGCGGTGATCGCGCGGCTCGGATGCGCGCAGGTCGAAGCCGCGATGGCGCCGCTGCCGGCGGATGTGGTCGCGGACATCGCACGGGCGATCCCCGCGCCGCCGACGAATCCTGCGGCGGATCCCGCGTTGCTGCGCGAAGTCACGCGGCTCGAGCGATCGGGCAAGCTCGGCGCGTCGGCGGCCGCCGCGGCGGGGCGGCTTGCATCCGACGCCGCGCGCATGCGCGTGCGCGCCGACGAATGGCGCGAGCGTTACATCGCCGCGATGTCGACGCTCGCGCGCGCGGCCGATGGCCCCGAGGGGCGCGCGATCGTCGCGGCGGTCATCGAAGAGCGGCTCGCGTTCGCGGGGTGGACGCGCGAGGAACTGCGTGCGGGCCACAGCGTCGGCGGCAGCGCCAGTGAAACCCTCGCGCCCGAGTTTGGCCCCAACGACGCGCATCTCACGCGCACGGGGCTGCTGCGTCGCAATCCCGACCGCGTGCTGACGGCGATTCGCCTGGCGATGCTCGAGCGGCCGCCGTGCCGCGCGCTCGCGGAGCTGCTCGTGGATCTGCGCGCGCACCGCGCGGAGCGCGTCGACTCGATGATGGTCGCCGCCGACGGACGCGTGCGTACGGGCCGCAGCAGCGC
>Ga0114980_10001575_pt1 | contig 16320 bp, 18 predicted proteins | sample S_140806_EF_Meta_FD_87018 | JGI IMG/M metagenome (GOLD analysis project Ga0114980, IMG submission 87018) | Freshwater microbial communities from Lake Simoncouche, Canada to study carbon cycling - S_140806_EF_MetaG | ecosystem: Environmental > Aquatic > Freshwater > Lake | place: Lake...
ATCATGGTCAGTGACATTGGAGCAATCATTGGTTCACATACTGGTCCGGGTGCGATCGGCGTCACGTTTCACACGAAGTAAGTAGTTCGCTCATTAGATATTCCAGAGATATCCCCGTTACATAAGGGGTTTGGGAAGTATTGTCGCATCACAGCGATGAGTCAGGACAGCCCACTTTCACGCCTTATTGGCGGCCGATATCAACTCGAGCACCGCATTGCCCGTGGTGGAATGGCCGAAGTGTGGCTTGCAAGCGACACATTTCTTCATCGCCAAGTTGCAGTCAAATTACTGAAGCCACACTTGGCAAATGATGCCAATGTTGCAGAACGGTTTAGGCGCGAAGCAGTCGCTTGTGCCGGCATCACTCATCCCAACATCGTCGCTGTTTACGACTGCATTGAACACGGTGGTCGTCAGGCCGTCATCATGCAATACGTGCAAGGTAAGAGTTTGCGCGATGTGCTCGACAAGCAAAAGAAACTTAAGCCACAACTGACAATTCATATTGGGCTATCTGTTGCTGCAGCACTAGAGGAAGCGCACAGACAAAATTTTGTGCACCGAGATGTTAAGCCAGGAAACATTTTGCTGACACCAGATGCTCGCTGTTTGCTTGCCGACTTCGGAATTGCAAAAGCACTTGTTTCAAGTGGTGATGATCTCACCAACGACAACATCATGATGGGTACCGCAAAATATCTTTCGCCAGAACAGGTACGCGGCAAACCACTTGACGGCCGAGCCGACCTATACGGACTTGGGCTTGTTCTCTATGAATGCCTTGCTGGTCGGGTGCCGTTTGTTGGTGAAACCGATGCGGATACGGCACTCGCAAGGTTGCAGCGTGAACCAACCGACCTCGCCCGCCTACGACCATCGCTTTCGCCAAACTTGGTCAAGGTCATTCATAAACTTCTCGCTCGCAATCCGGATCATCGGTATGCAAATGCCGCAGAGACAATTGTTGCGTTGCGTGCTGCACGTAGTGGTGAGTTGGATCGCACCACCGAAATCACGCCTCCGTCAGGGTTAATGGTGGTAGGTGGAGAAATGTTGGAGCGCCAAACTACGCGTTCTGCTCCAACTACTCCATCAAAACCGCAGCCTTCAAGACTCACCATTGTTGGGCAGCCACTCTTAGACGCTCCTGAGCGTGAGCGGCATGAGAGTAGGAGCAATTACAACGACACACAAGAAGAACTTGTTCGATTGCCAAAACCTTCCTCAAACGGTCTTCGACAAATTGTTGCTGCACTCGTAGTTGTTGGATTGCTTGGTGGTGGTGCATTGTGGTTCACCGGAAGAAAATCTCAGACCGATTCTCAGGTTGCGGCCCCAGTTGTTGATCCCGTCGCACCAATCGCACCAGAACCCGCCTCAATTGTCTCGATTATGAGCTATGACCCAAGTGGTAACGATGGCGAAGAGAACGAAGCTCTTGTTCCGCTTCTTCTCGACAGCAATCCTCAAACCAACTGGACAACGACGTGTTATGCAAACCAGTATTTCGGCAGCAAAGAATTTGTTGGTTTGGTCGTTCAGTTTTCTGCACCAACCACTGGCACTCTCAATGTGTATATGGGGAATGCGCCATGGAAAATCGATGTGTACACAGCGCTTGATTCTGCTCCTCCCCAACTTGCCGGCTGGGGACAACGCATAACAACTGGCAACAACACAAAACGTCGCGGCGCCAACTTCATCATTGCTCAGCCCGCGCAATACGTACTTCTCGCATTGCGCGAAATTGGAAAAAGTGGGATGTGCAGTGGGTCCAATCCATATCAAGGATTGCTCTCGGGAGTCACGTTCCAGGCAAGTTAGCCTTCTGTTATGCCTTCCAATCCGTTTACCGATCCGCAGTGGGCATCCCGCACGGTTGACGCGATTGATCGAATTGTTGCCTTTGTTCGCGACCGAACCACGCGACCCGCAGTAGCAATTGTTCGGGGTCTTATTTTTGGAAGCATGGCAATTGTTGGCGCGATATTCGTAGTAATCGTTCTTGTCATTGGTGGCATACGTGCTCTACATTCACTGCTGGACATTTGGTGGTCTCGAGACACCGCGGTCTGGGCTTCCTATTTAATTATTGGTGGCGTATTTTGTGTCATCGGTATGTTGTTGATGCGCCGCAGACATCCGCAAGACTAAATTTCGACCAAACAGAAAAGAAACTCCCATGACCACACCACTTCACAGCAAAGTACTGATTATTGGATCAGGTCCAGCCGGACTTACCGCCGCTATTTATGTAGCTCGAGCCAATCTGCAACCACTCGTCATTGAGGGTGAGCCTTCTTCCACCTCTGATCAGCCGGGCGGCCAATTGATGCTGACAACCGAAGTTGAAAACTTTCCAGGCTTCCCTGAGGGAATCATGGGGCCAGAGCTGATGATGCGTTGTCGTGATCAGGCAATTCGGTTTGGAACCGAATTCATCACCGAAAAAGTTACCAAGGTTGATTTTTCTTCTAAGCCATTTCGAGCATGGGTTCGCGATACCGAATACACCGCCGATGCAATCATTGTGAGCACCGGCGCACAATCGTTGATGCTTGGTCTCGAAGAAGAGAAGCGCTTAATTGGTCACGGTCTTTCAACTTGTGCAACGTGTGATGGCTTTTTCTTTCGCGGACAAGAAATCGTTGTGGTTGGTGGCGGCGACTCTGCACTTGAAGAAGCGCAATTCCTTACCAAGTTCGCTTCCAAAGTAACCATTGTGCATCGTCGTGAATCGCTACGTGCATCCAAAATCATGCAAGACCGCGCATTCAAGAATGAAAAGATTTCGTTTATTTGGAATAAGCAGGTCACGCGCGTAATCGGCGAAGACAAAGTGAGCGGTATTGAAATGACCGACACAGTTACTGGTGAAGTTTCGACCATGAATGTCACTGGCATATTTGTTGCGATTGGTCACCGACCAAACACTGATTTATTTAAGGGCATCTTGCAGATGGAAGACACGGGATATTTGACCACCAAATCTGGCTCTACGTATACCAATATTGACGGAGTGTTTGCGTGTGGTGACGTACAAGACCACACATATCGACAAGCCATTACGGCTGCAGGTTCTGGTTGTATGGCCGCAATTGATTGTGAGCGGTGGCTAGAGGCACAGCACTCATAGTCCAGAGTTGAATGTTGGCTTGGGTATTATGTTGCCGAACGCTATTTACTCAACGATAAAAATAGACTGGACCACCATGGCAGACGGAATTATCACCCTGACAAGCAGCAGCTTTGACGAGACCGTCAAAAGTTCAAACACACCAATACTTGTTGACTTTTGGGCTGAGTGGTGTGGGCCATGCAAGGCAATTGCTCCAGTATTAAAAGAGCTTTCCACTGAGCTTGCTGGAAAAGTGACAATTGCAAAACTTGATGTTGATGCACATGGAGATATCGCGCAGCGTTTTAGTGTGATGAGCATTCCAACACTGTTGATTTTTAACAACGGTGAAGTGCAAAAGCGCTTGGTTGGAGCAAAGGGCAAGGGTCAACTGCTACAGGAGCTTGCAGAATTTCTCCCAACTTCCCATTAACCATCCATCAGCGCAATAACGCAGTTGCCGCATTGCAGCAGCGTTTGTATGCACTCGGCATGCTTGATGATTCACTTGTGGAGCACGGCTATTTCTGTGAATTCACCCATACGGCACTGAGAAAATTTCAGGCTAATCGTGGTTTGCCACAAGATGGTATTTGTGATCGCAATGCTTGGGATGCACTGATTGAGGCTTCGTGGTTGAGTGGCGCGCGTTTGTTGTATCTCACCTCTCCTCATTTGCGTGGCGATGACGTTATTGCGCTGCAAACGAATCTTGCGCTTCTCGGTTTTGATTGTGGACGCATAGATGGAATTCTCGGACCAAACACCGTTCGTTCACTCACCGATTTTCAACAAAACTATGGACTAGTTGCCGACGGTATCTGTGGTCCCGAAACACTGCAAGCACTTTCACGGATGAGTAGTCAAACTGGATCTGGTCCGGGAATTGTTTCTGTACGAGAATCCGAAAAATTGCATCACGCCGCTCGGGTTGGTGAGGCTCTCAAGATCGTGGTGGGTTGCTTTGGTGATCTGCAAACTGTTTCGAGAGGTTTGACGAGAAGATTGCGTGAGCAGTATGACGACGTCATGACAGTCGAGGAATCGGATCCAACTTTGCATGCAACGTCGGCAAATAGTTTTCATGCAGACGTCTATGTCGGCATTGCCTCATCATCAGCCCAACACCACGACATTGTTTTTTATGAAACCGAAGGTTTCAGCTCGCCGGGGGGTCGCCGCCTAGCCGAGGCAATCGCAGCGCAACTTGGTCGGGTTGGCGCCGGGCACTACGCCGTGAGGGGTATGCGTCTGCCTATTCTGCGCGCGACTCGAATGCCAGCGGTTTTGTGTATTTTCGGTCAAGGTCTCCAGCCCGAGGTGGATGTTATGACGAGCGCCCTAGATACAGCAATCGAAAACTGGTTTGCCCCACAAAAGCCATTCTGATCAACCCTTTGACGGGTTATCCACAGGTTTGTTCACAGTCTGTGAGGAGTGTCAAGTTCTTGTTTACGCTCATGCTCCACAAGAGACGCAGGGTTTCTGACTAATCCTCTGTTGGAGGCCCTTCGGTCATGAGTCGATAAATTCGCTCGAGGTCTTCGAGATCAGCGAAATCAATAGTGACCTTGCCATGTTTGCCACTCATGGTGACACCAACCGAAGTTTGTAGGTGCTCGGCCAAAAGACCTTCAAGTTCGAGTAGGCCGGGAGGACGCAATGCGGTGGTCTTTGTCCCAGTTGATGAGGCTGACTTTCCAGAAGTCGTACCCGTATTTCCCTTGCCGGCTCCCCCACTTGTTGTGGTTGAAGCAGGTTGGCTATCTCGAACTGCTTCTTCAATGCCTCGTACAGTCCAACCCATCTCGACTGCGCGCTTCGCAAGTTGCTCCTGTAGTGAACGGTCGGGGGTGCCCAGTAATGCTTTTGCGTGACCTGCCGACAATCGTCCATCGGCCAGCAACGACTGAATCGATGGTGGGAGTCCGAGTAGTCGCAATGCATTGGTGATGGCAGAACGACTCTTGCCCACCTTGCTCGCAACCTGCTCATGTGTCATGTTGAAGTCTTCAAGAAGTTGCTGATACGCAGCGGCCTCTTCGAGTGGAGTGAGATCTTGTCGATGCAAGTTTTCAACGAGTGCTTGCTCAACGGATGAAACGTCATCGGTTACTCGCACAATTGCTGGAATCATTTGCAATCCTGCTCGCGATGCTGCGCGCCAACGGCGCTCGCCTGCAATCAACTGATAACGGTCATTTCCTTCTGGGCGCACCAAAATTGGCTGCAATACACCAATTGCAGAAATAGATGCGGTTAATTCGGCAAGCGAAGCTTCATCGAAATGTACGCGCGGTTGGTTGGGGTTTGGATCAATTGCATTTACTGCAATATCTTTCAACCCTGTTGCTGATTCGGTACTTGTACCATCACTGGTATTGGTACTATTTATGGCACCACCGTTGTTTCGGTTGGTGGGGATAAGCGCGTCTAGGCCTTTACCCAATCCGCTGCGGCGCGCCACCACTCACCTCCAATGCAACAGCTCGGTAGGCTTTTGCGCCAGTCGAGTTGGAATCGAATGTGGTAATTGGTTTGCCATGCGATGGAGCTTCAGCGAGTCGAACGGTGTGAGGAATGACCGTTTGGCAGACTTTGTCACCGAAGTGTTCGCGCACTTCACCAACAACATCTGCAGACAGTTTGGTTCTGGTGTCAAACATGGTGCAGATAATGGTGCTGACTGCCAGGCCAGGGTTGAGGTTTTGGCTGACCAAGTCAACATTGCGCAATAACTGCCCTAAACCCTCAAGGGCGTAATACTGACATTGAATTGGCACGATTACTTCACGGGCGGCGGTAAGGCCGTTGACGGTCAAAAGGCCAAGCGATGGTGGGCAGTCAATTAGTACATAATCAAACTGATCCAATACAGACTCAATCGCCTTCTTGAGCCGGGTTTCGCGACCCATGGCAGGAACTAATTCAATTTCGGCGCCGGCTAGATCCAGGTTGGACGGTGCGACAAACAAGTTGCGCACAGCTGTTGGTTCGAGACAGTCCTCCATTGGGGTGTCGTGCAGTAATACGTCATACACGCTTGTTTCCATCTCACGGGTATTCAAACCGAGACCAGTAGAGGCATTGCCTTGTGGATCTAGGTCGACAATGAGTACTCGATATCCCTGTTCCGCTAGACACGCACCCATATTGATGGTGGTTGTGGTCTTGCCTACGCCACCCTTTTGATTAGCCATCGCAATGACCCGGGGAACTGGGTGAGGCTGGGTTGGGGCAGGATTTACAGAATTCATATCAAATATATTCTACCGAAGGTAGAGCAATCAACGGGGGATACGGTCTAGGGATGCGGCTGGGGTAATAATCGACTCAGCCGAGAATGTTCCACGTGGAACATTCTGGGTAGAGATACTGGGTGGAGATACTAGGTTTGGGGTCTACATATGTTCCACGTGGAACAATGCAACCGGACCCAACCTTGTTGGGGCAGATACTCCAAGCTTCTCTAGGTCCACATCGGCCCAACGATCCGGACTACCGGGTGGAGGTTCGCTGACCACCACGCACCCGCCCAGCTTGACCAAACTCACCGCCCATTGCAGGGTTTGGAGTGGAGGACCGAAGCCTCGGCCGCAGGCAGCATCGAAGGCATGAGTAAAGCGGTCTTGGTTTCGCAATACCTCCACGTCGCCACATACCACCTCGACCTGTTCCTGGAGTCCCAATGATTGAACGGAACGCAAAAGTGTGTCTGTGCGCTTGGCTCGCCGGTCTATCAGGGTCATCCGGATTTCGGGGCGAACAACGGCGATGACCAGACCAGGAACTCCTGCTCCGCTTCCTAAATCAACACAGGATGTGACCCCAATTGGCAAGGCCTCGGCAAAGGTTGCCGCATGCTCAATGATCTCGGACAGGGGGGCGGACCCCAAAGCTCCAATTTTTTGGGCTTCACCGAAGATACGGAGAAGACCTGGGTGATCTGCGGGCCTCATGATACGGGCTTTATTGTATAAGCCCGATGCCTACAGGGCTATTCGGCTACTTCGGCCAAGGCAACCACGACCCGGCGATGCGGGTCTTGGCCTTGCGAGTGTGTGCTCACGCCCGTCGAGTTGACAAGGGCGTCGTGCACAATCTTGCGGTCGGCAGAGTTCATCGGTTCAAGCACGCGTGGTTGACCAGTAGCAAGAACGTCGTCAGCAACCTTCAAGGCAAAACGGCTCAAGGCCTCACGGCGGCGCTCGCGATAGCTACCAATGTCAACACGCATATGGGTGTCATGGTCGCCAAGGCGACGTTGGCTCACTACACGAGTAAGGTCCTGCACGGCCATTAACGTGGCGCCTCGTTGTCCAACGAATACCGAGACATCATCGCCCAAGACGTTGATATCGATATCTTCGCCATTCAGCGTGGATGTCACTTGGCCAACGAGACCAGCAGCTGTCAACATTCCCTCTAGAAATGTGGTCGCAGCAGCACTCACAGTGGCTGGATCTACTGGTGGACCTTCTGGGCGTGGAGCCCGCTCGGCATCGGATGATTTTCGAGGCTCACGGCGTGGTCGGTCTGACCCGGCTGCCGACTTTGGTCCACGACGGCCCTTCGGTGCATCGCCTTCTGCGCGAGTTGTGCGCTTCGGACCGCGATCACGGCGTTCTGGCTTTGAACGTGGTGCTGTTGGTCGAACTCGAGCGCGAACACGAGCTTCGCCACGAGTGCGTCCAAATAAACCTGGTTTTGGTTCTTCAAGAACATCGAACTCGGCATCTTCTTCTGAAACACCCAACTGATCGAGTGCCAAATTTTTTGCTGCTTCAAGTGTGTCAGCGGTTGTCTCTACCCATTCCATACATTTCCTCGTTACTTATTTGATGTGGCGAATAAATTAATTATGGTTTTGGTCGGCGAGCAACCGAACCACTTCGATTTTTTCCTGGAGCTTGCGGACGTCGCGAAGTGCCAGAAGATTTTCCTTTTGGAGGAGTGACGCGCTTGCTCGAAAAAGGTGCGTCGGGATCTGCTGCAGGTTTGATTTCTTTTTTGTTTTCCTTTTTGTCTTTTTGATTCATGTCACGTGCTACAGCGCTAGCGGCTTGTGCTTGACGCCCCAACGACGAATCGTGTCCATAAAAACGTTTGGTGATGTAGAACTGCTGAACGATGCGAATGATTGCTTGCACCATGTAATAGACGATCAAACCAGTAGGAAGGAAAAGCTGAAAAACAGCAAATAACACTGGTAAATACTGCATTAACTTGGCTTGGCTCGCCGACATGGTTGGGCTTACTGTGCGCGATGCAACCATTTTTTGTTGCACGAAATACAAACCGGCAAGCAATGCAACAAACCCGACGTAGATCATGCCTTTGCCGAAGCCAGCCTTCACTGCGGCGACTGGAGTCTCTGCAAGATCCAAACCAAATGCAAGCATTTTTGTTTTGCCGAGTAGCGAGTTGTACAAATCCGAAGTGTGGTCGAGATATTTTGGGACGAAGGCAGTTCCAATTCCAGCAGGACGGTCAATCAATCCTCGCAACGCGCGGAACATGATGATGAACACCGGCATCTGCGCCGCGATCGGCAAACACGAAGCCATCGGGTTGACTTTGTGTTCCTGATACAACTTCATCATCGCTTCGTTTAATTTTTGGCGATCACCTTTGAACTGGGCTTGAAGGCGTCGCATCTCCGGCTGAAGTTTTTGCATCTCAAGCATGCCTTTGGTGCTCTTGAGTGTGAGTGGGGTGATGAGCAACATCACCACCACGGCAACCAAACCAATCGCCAAGGCGTAGTTATGGGTGAGCGAATAAAATTCTGCAATTAATCGGGAAGCAAGTTCAAACATCTGGGGTCAACAACTTTCGTGGGGGCCGTTTTGGCCAGTAGAGACGGTAGGCGGTGAAATGGCCGAATTGACGCCCGACTCGGGGATATTCGTTGGAACTGGATCAAACCCTGATGGGCCAAAGGGGCGACAACGTAATAATCGCTTGATCATGAGCCAGCCACCCTTGGTGGAACCGTGCAATTCGATGGCTTCGTGGGCATATTCGGAGCAGGATGGGAAAAACCGACAAGGCGATGGCTTGTTGGGCCGCAATGACTGATACCAGCGAATGCTGCGGAGCATCGCCAATTGGGGGCGTGTATGGGCCGAATTCATGGCTTTGGCTGGCTGATTTTGGCCTCAATTTGGCCAATAAGGCGGTCTACCAAGGCTCCAAGTTGGTCCCATGTGGAACCAGTGGCCTTTGGGGTCACTCCAATGAGGTACCAGCCGGGTCGTAATTGGCTGCTTCGGGAGCCAAAAAGGGCTCGTAATTGGCGTTTTATGCGGTTTCGCTCAACAGCTCCACCCACCTGGCGCCCAATGGCGTAGCCAATATGGGCATTTTCAAGAGAATTATCTAGCAGTAGCGAACACCACAACCCGTGAGAGCGAACATATGTTCCCTCTTTGGACAATCGGGAAAAGACTTCCCGGTGACGGATTCGACCGATCAAGCGGAAAGCCGGTGACGACCCTTTGCCCGGCGAGATTTGAGAATCGCACGGCCTGCGCGGGTACTCATGCGATGGCGGAAACCATGCTTCTTGGAGCGGCGACGGTTGTTTGGTTGGAAAGTACGTTTCATGCACCCCTCCTGAGTAGCGCCCCGAGTTGACCTCGACACGACGATGGTTAAGGTGTCCAACTCTACAGGGACTCGCCAGTTTTTTCACCTGTGGAAAACCTGCTACCTTCTTTCTCCCACCGAAAAGTTGGGGGCGCTATCCACACCCTGTGGACAGCGTTGTGGATCGTGGCAAGTGGTTATTGGGTAACGGTTTTAGGCAAAAGAAACGGAACGAGATCAGCATGGAACAAGAAATTGAGAGCCAACTTCAGGTCGATAATCACGATGAAGTTTGGCGTGCCACCGCAGAAGTTTTACGCGCACAAGTTTCCGAAGCTGTTTGGTTCTCAACTTTTAACGACGCTGTTGCGGTTTCCGACGACAAGATGAGTTTGCGACTCCAGGTTCCGAACACCTACGTGCGGGAACGAATCTTGACCCGCTACATGTCCTTGGTCCGCGATGCCCTCAACGAAGTTGGAGCGAGCGAGCGCCAACTTTTGATCGATGTTCAGACCAATACAGCCACCGACGTGCTTCACCGCCTCAACACTTCGCCAACATCTCTCGACAGCCCGGTTCAACTCAATGACTCACTCAACGACCGATCGGCTGGCGGCTCCGAAAACAGCGAAGCATCCATGTCGTTTGGCCAAACCCTCAAAAGTCGCACTGGTAAAGGAACGGCAGTAGGTCTCAACCCCCGCTACACCTTCGAAACGTTTGTAAAGGGTGCATCCAACCAATTTGCGTTGGCTGCTGCCCAACGAGTGGCCGAAACCCCAGGCCGGTCATACAACCCGTTGTTTATCTATGGTTCGGCTGGTTTGGGTAAAACCCACCTGTTGCACGCGATCGGCTACTACGTCCACCAGCACTACGCCCATTACGAAGTTCGCTATGTCTCTACCGAAACATTTTTGAATGAGTACGTCGACGGCATTCGTTCCAACACCATTGCTGCCTTCAAACGCAGATACCGCGAAGTTGATGTTTTGCTCATTGACGACATTCAGTTCATGGAAGGCAAAGAAGGACTACAAGAAGAGTTCTTTCACACGTTCAACTCCTTGCACGGTGCCAACAAACAGATCGTGATTTCTTCAGACCGGGTGCCGGACGCAATTCCTACCCTGGAAGACCGTTTGCGCGGTCGTTTCCGTTGGGGCCTCATCACCGACATTCAACCGCCAGACATGGAAACACGTCTTGCAATCTTGCGCAACAAGGCCGAACGAGAGAACACGTTTGTTTCCAACGATGTTTTGGAGTTCATTGCGAGCAATGTCACCTCAAACATTCGTGAGCTTGAAGGGGCATTAATCCGCGTGGGTGCCTACGCCAGTCTCAACAAAACGGTTGTCGATGTTTCGTTGGCTCAAAAACTGCTTGTTGATTTGCTCACACGAACAGCTCCTAAGCCGCGCACAGATGAGCAGTTGTTAATTGAAATTTCTGATCACTTGGGTTTTGATGTCGAAGCCATGAAGGGCAAGAGTCGTCAACGGCCTTTGGTTTTGGCGCGCCAAACCGCAATGTATGTGTTTCGTGAACTCACCGACCTCAGTTACCCAGCGATCGCAAGGTTGTTTGGTGGGCGAGACCACACCACGGTGATCCATGCGGTTGACAAAACCAAACGGATGATGAGCGAGCGCAAGCAAGTGTTCGAACAAGTGAACGAACTCGTTCAAAAGTTTAAGACGTCGTAACGGGTCAGACAATGAACGCATTATTACTCCGCCACAACATGTGGACAACCATGTGTGAAGTCGGTGCACGGTCGGTGGATAAACAGAAGTTTTCCACTGCACCAAAAACTACACAGATGCAAGATGTGGTGGGCCGGTTGGGTGTGTGTGAGGTTGCAACCGTTGGTGTAATTGGGAAACACACCCGTTATCCCCAATCCACAGGACTTATTACTGTTATTAGTTCTTCTTACAAACATCCACATTTAACGATAAACAGCGCAACACGAGGGAGCAGGCCATGAAATTCAGAGTTGAGCGAGAAGTTCTTGCTGAGGCGCTTGGGGCTGCAGCACGAGTTGCATCCACACGCAACAACGCAATGCCTGCATTATCGGGTGTTCGTATCGAAGTTACTGGCGACAAGTTGTTGTTGTCATGTACAGACAACGATCTTTCAATTCAGTTTGTTTTGAATGTTGGCGGATTAGAAGATGGTGTAGTTGTAGCAAGCGCAAAACTTATGAGCGACATTGTGAGGTCGATGTCTGAAGGAAAAGTAACTGTTGAAACTACAGGCGAGACAGTTAGCGTAAGTTCGGGCCGCGCCCAGTTCACAGTCCCAACATTTGCCGCAACAGACTTTCCGAACATTGTTCAAGCAAGTGCTCCACCGGTCACACTGGCCGCAAGTGTTTTTGCTGATGCGTTACGACAAGTTGTGCGAGCAGCTTCATCCGACATGCAACGACTTGCACTCACCGGTGTGTTGATGTCGGCCGAACCAGAAGGTTTGCGACTTGTTGCAACCGACTCGTACCGTCTTGCAGTTCGCGATCTGCCAGGCAGCAATATTTTGGGTCATGGCGAAAAAGTCGTAATTCCAAGCCGCGCTCTCAACGAATTGCAGCGACTGCTTGCAAGTGGCGAGGAGGCCTCATTGTGTTTGGCTGGCGACCGCGCAACTTTTACGGTTGGCCAAGCCACCCTCAGCACAAGTTTGTTGCAAATTGAGTTTCCTAACTATCGCCAACTCATTCAACCGAGTTACCCAAACACACTCACTACGGCTCGCGAACCGCTTCTTGAAGCGATTCGTCGTTGCCGAATTTTGGCTCGCGAAACGACTCCGGTTCGACTCGAGATGACAGCAACTTCACTCAAGTTGATTGTTACCACTCAAGACGTCGGCAACACAGTTGAAGAGCTTGACGCAACAATGGTTGGGTCAGAGATCACTGTTGGTTTCAACCCTGAGTATCTTGCTGCTGGTATTGAAGCAGTGAGCGGCGACGAGATCACCATTCAAACAACTGATCCAATTAAACCCGCAGTGTTGCGCGGAGTTGGGGCGCCCGACTATCTGTACTTGGTGATGCCACAACGTCTCACCAACTAGTGACGCCCTAGCGTTGCCGGCCTGTGATAATTCAACGCCTGGAGCTCACCGACTTTCGTAACTATGAGTCGGCGCAGATCACATTGACCGATGGCGTCACGGCGGTCATTGGCGATAACGGACAAGGTAAAACCAATCTTGTTGAAGCATTGTCGTATTTGGCAACACTGAAGAGTTTTAGGGGAGTGCCAACCGAAGCAATGATTAGAACCGGCGCAAACACCGCAGTAATTAGGGCGACTGTTACCCATCTAGACGGCCGCGAAGTCCTGATTGAGGCCGAACTCAGCCGGACTGGCCGCAATAAAGTGCTGGTAAATAAGCAAAAACTCGCCAAAACCCGCGATTTGTTGGGGGTTGTGCGCACCACGGTGTTTTCACCCCAAGACCTCAACCTGGTGCAAGACGCTCCCTCGGTCCGTAGAGATTTTTTGGACGACGCATTGGTTGCGTTGTGGCCAAAACAAGATGCATTGTGCAGCGAAGTTGAACGTGTACTGAAACAACGAAACGCATTGCTCAAACAATCCGGCGGGCGTCTTTCACCAGACATCGAAACGACACTCGACGTGTGGGACGAAAAATTGGCGCTGCATGGAACACAACTTGGTGACGTTCGAATACAAATGCTTGAAATGTTGTTGCCCCAAGTACAAGCGGCGTATGTAGAACTTGCCGAACTCAACGAAGGTCAAACCCCTGTCGGCATGTTGTACGCCCCAGAATGGAGAGCAAAAGGTCTCGCGCGTTGCTTGAGCGAATGTCGCAACGATGATCTGAGGCGCGGTTCGAGCACTGTTGGCCCACACCGTGACGACATCGAATTGTCAATCAACGGTTTGCCTGCGAGGACTCACTCGTCGCAAGGAGAGCAACGAACCCTCGCGCTTGCTCTTCGGTTGGCAGTCCATCGCCTCATCACTACCGAAATTGGCAGCCCACCCGTGCTTATTTTGGACGATGTGTTGTCCGAATTGGACCCTCATCGCAGCGCTGCCCTCCTTCGGCACTTCCCGCTAGGCCAAGTACTCATTACTTCTGCGGGGGTTTTGCCGCAAACTGCACATCCGGACACTCTCGTACACATTGAAGGCGGAACCATCCGTGAATCCTGAAAACGAGAACGAAGACATGAGCGAAAACGAGCAAAGTTTTTTAACCAACAACTCGAGCACTTCGCTCGCGGGTGCACTTGACGCGTTACTTGACCGACTTGGCGCCGAATCAACAACCGCGATCACCGGCGTTTTTGCTGAGTGGCCAAAAATAGTTGGTGAGCAAGTTGCCCAACACGTCACACCGATCAAACTTGAACGAGGTCGACTCATCGTTGAAATCGATGATCCTTCGTGGGCGACTCAAATGAGGTTTTTAGAACCGCAACTTGTTGAGAAATTGAACGCTGCAACAACCAGCACAATTACCGCCATCGAAGTGCGAGTAAAACGCAATCCGCGCAACAGGTAATTGGTAGACTTCACTGTGTTATTTATGTTGCTCAATTCGTCTAAAAATCCCCTTCGGGGCCCAACTTTTCGGGGTCAATAATGGCAACTGCCAAAGCCAATAAATCGTCTACCGCGGGCTCAGCTTCGTACGGTGCAAAAGACATTCAAGTCCTCGAAGGTCTTGATCCAGTACGCAAACGCCCAGGTATGTACATCGGCTCAACCGGTCTCGCAGGCTTGCATCACCTGATCTGGGAAGTTGTTGACAACGCAGTCGACGAAGCAATGGCTGGTTATTGCACAAAAGTTGTCATTACATTGCAAGCCGACGGCTCATGTTCGGTGAGCGACAACGGTCGTGGTATCCCAGTTGATCCATATCCGTCTGGTCCACACAAAGGAAAGTCTGCACTCGAAGTGGTGCTCACTGTCTTGCACGCTGGCGGCAAGTTTGGTGGTGACGGTTACAAAGTTTCGGGCGGGTTGCACGGAGTGGGTGTCAGCGTTGTTAACGCGTTGTCCAAAAAACTTATTGCAGAAGTCGATCGCGATGGAGTGCGGTACCGACAAGAGTTCGTTGACGGTGGCACACCAAAAACAAAAATTACAAAAGTTGGTGCATCGCCAAGCAAGACCGCAACCGGCACAACTATTACGTTCCTTCCAGATCCAACAATTTTTGCTGCTGAAGGCACCGAGTTTGTTGCACGCACTGTCACCGAGCGTTTGCAAACGATCGCATTTTTGAATCGTGATCTCGAAGTGGTGTTTGTTGATGAGCGCGCAGACAAAAAACAGAAGATCACCTACCAATACAAAGGTGGAATTATTGACTTCGTGAAGCACCTCAATGCTTCACGCGAAGCACTGTTTAACAAGGTGGCTAATTACGAAGCCAGCGAAGCCGACCAAACCCTCGACATTGCTCTGCAGTGGAATACCGGTTATTACGAAGGTATTTATGGGTATGCCAATGGCATCTCCACGGTTGAAGGCGGCATGCACGTAGAAGGTTTCAAAACAGCGCTTACCTCAGTGCTCAACAAATACGCACGCGCCAGTGGCGGCTTGAAAGAAAAAGAAGAAAACTTGCTCGGCGAAGATATTCGTGAAGGCTTAACAGCCATCGTCGCCGTCAAGCTTCGCGAACCACAGTTTGAAGGTCAAACAAAAGCAAAACTTGGCAACGTTTCAATTCGTTCTTTTGTACAAAAAGAAACCAACGCAAAACTTGAAGAGTGGTTGCAGGAAAATCCAACCGAAGCCAACCGCATTGTTAAAAAAGCGGTGAGTGCAGCGCAAGCTCGCCTTGCTGCAAAAAATGCACGCAACGCTGTGCGACGCAAAACCGCACTCGCCGGTGCCGGTATGCCGGACAAGTTGAAAGACTGCTCAAGTACTGACGCAAGCGAGACAGAGTTATTTATTGTGGAAGGTGACTCAGCTGGTGGCACCGCCGTTGATGCGCGCGATCCGCGCACTCAAGCAATTTTGCCGATCCGCGGAAAAATCCTCAACGTGGAGCGCGCGCGCATGGACAAGATGTTGAAGAACACCGAAATCCAAACGCTCATCACTGCAATTGGTGGCGGCATTGGCAACGATGAGTTCAACAGCGAAAAAGCTCGCTATCACAAAGTTGTGATTTTGGCCGACGCCGACGTGGATGGCAGCCACATTCGTACGTTGTTGCTTACTTTCTTCTACCGACAAATGAAACCGATGGTTGAGGCCGGGTACATCTACATCGCTCAGCCACCTTTGTTTTCCACCGAAATCGGTAAGAGCAAGATCTATCTCAAGGATGACGCAGCGAAAGAGAAATTCCTGCGCGAAAACCCAAACCACAAAAAGGAATTCCAACGCTTGAAGGGTCTTGGCGAAATGGACTGGCAAGAGTTGCGTTCCACCACCATGCACGCAGACTCTCGCACTTTGCTGCAAGTCACAGTCGACGAAGCTGCATTGGCAGAAGACATCATGAGCGTGCTCATGGGTGACGATGTAGAAAGCCGCAAATTGTTTATTCAAACCAACGCACGCGACGTGCGCAACCTCGACTTTTAATTC
>Ga0114980_10001576_pt1 | contig 16311 bp, 17 predicted proteins | sample S_140806_EF_Meta_FD_87018 | JGI IMG/M metagenome (GOLD analysis project Ga0114980, IMG submission 87018) | Freshwater microbial communities from Lake Simoncouche, Canada to study carbon cycling - S_140806_EF_MetaG | ecosystem: Environmental > Aquatic > Freshwater > Lake | place: Lake...
GCAATCTTAGAGTACTTCATTTCTTCTGCCACTCGCCGACCAATCTCTGTCTCGAGGTGAGCAAAACGACCACCAAGAGTAGTGGTTTCATTTACAATCGTGTCGGCAGAACGACCTAATTCACGAAACAAAACATCTGTCATAACGGTATTCATATCAAAATATGAAATACCGTCACGCCAAACAGGCCAAGTACCATTCTTTGAATCAGACAAATAAGCCTTGTTATGTAAAAAAGACATAAGGGTGTTGTACTCACCCTCAGTAATATTTGCACTAGAAGAAGATAAACCCTTCAAACGTGCAAACTCAGCCTCTCTTGTAAGTTCACTAATGTTATCAAAATGATGCATCAAACCAGGATGCTTATCTACCAACTCATCCCAAAACAAATCAGAAACACCATTAAGACGCAAGTCAGTCCTTAAATCATTAACACCCTTGCCTAACAAACTAGAACTATAAGTCTGTGACCGAATAGAAGAAAGCTTCTTGCGTGACAACTCTGCAGCCCTTACAGACTTCTCATACGCACGTCTTTCACCAAGAAGTTGATTACGCAAATCAGACAAAATACCCTGAACCCTCTTAGTCTGCGTACGAGCCCAAGAAATGTGCTCATCATAACGACGAGCCTGAACTGGATTCTGTGCCCTCAACTGCTTTTGACGAAGCATGTAAGCTTCGTCTCGCACAACAACAGTACCAAGTGGCTTCTGTGACAAACGAACTTCTTCTGCCAAACGAAAAGACTGTTCCGCCATGGCATCCACATCATCAACCCAACTAGATACGCCAAATATACCATCCGGTGTATTTGTGCGACCATACTTAGGGTCCAACAAAACAGCAATGCGCTTCTCATGAGCTCGTCTAACAGCGGGAACAGTATCCTCGGCAGCAATGACCGCCCTACTCTCTTGAACTAAACCATCAACATTGCGTCGAAGAACATCATCCACAAAATCATCACCAGGAACAATGCCAAAATGTGAAACCTTTTCCACTGTGTCAAGATATTCGGCACGAGCTCGTGCAGCAAGAATATTATCCTGCTTAACAAATGTCTGTTCAAGAACAGCAAGCTCCTGAAACTCAGGACTCAACTGCCTACGCATCTCAACCAAAGCATCAGGTAAACGCCACTCAGAAGAAACCTGACGATATGGTTTGGCGTTAGGAAACCTCTTAGCATATTCCGCATCAGGTCTAACTCCAGAAGGAACATAAGGACCACTAACAATCTCCTTAACTTCAACAGACTGTCTAAAACGAACACGACCAGCCTTCGCACGTGAATCAATAAGGTCAATTAATCTTGACCGCTCTTTCCCTTGTGCAACAACATCAACAATAGACTCCATCTTATTCCACTGACGAACAATAGAAGCCATGTCTTTAACATCTTCACCATAACCAGCAAGTAACTTAACATTACCAGTTCTATAAAATTCAGACAAAGCAGCATACTTGTGAGGAAGAATTGGAGCAGACTCCAATTCTTTCAATGCAGCCTGACGAGCAAGACGCTCCTGAGTATAAGGAAGAGAACCGTACATCTCGTCGTAAGCCTTACCTGCTTGTGCAACCCTAGAACCAGCAATCGGTTTCGCAGTTCGCACAGCAGGTAAAGTGTTGTGCACAGCCTCAAGAGCCTGCAGGTCACGCATAAAACGTTCAGAGTTATCTACATAGTTTTCAAGACTCTTAATAGCAGAAGCAAGGTGCTTCTGACTTGCAGACTTGTTTGCATGCAACTTCTGCAAAGTCTTAAACTCTGGCAGAATCTGATTGTATTCTGCCTGCAAAGCAAGACGACGTTCATTCACTAAAGCAAGGTTTGACTTACCTTGTACGTTCTCAACCAAACCATTAAGTTCTTCTAACAGACCATTGGCACGACGGGTAGAGTCGTCCAACTCTGCCACAGCAGCGTTAAAAGTTTCGACGAGCGCATCAAAGTCTTTGGGCTCTACTTCGCCAGCCATAAGAGTGTCCAACAAATCACGTGTCTTAGCACGGAATGCCAAGATGTCGCTACCCGGATTACGCACAGAGTTCAATCCATTCTGTGCAGTACGCACAGAATCCTGCAAAGACTTGAACGCAACGTTAATAGTCTTCTGTGGAGTATTCACCAAAACATCTTGCACAAACTTGCCATCAGGCTTCATAGTCTTGCCAAGTTGGCGCATCAGGTCAGGAGCGTTCTTAACCAAGTATTCGTGCATGTTGGCAGAGCCGACTTCTTCAGCGGCCTGACGGACGTACTTAGAAAGTATCTTCTGACCATCGGTATCAAAAAAATCAAACTTAATTGAGTTACCCATCTTGGCATTACGAGCAAGATAGTTCAATCGGCGAGAAGTCAAATCCGCTTCAGTAAGAGTATGACCAAACCAAACATCACCAGCAACAATTCCACGAGACCTAAACGAACCTGCAGTAGAACCAACATCAGAACCATGAGTAATAGGGTCGGTCAAGTCAACATCGCCAATCAACTTGCTAAAACCAGCATCACCAATCTCATCATGAAGCTTCAAAGCTTCATCACTTGCCATACGAGGGAAATATTCGACTACACGATTCATCGTAAAGTCTGGGTCTGCAAGACGCTTAAACGCTTCAACCTCGTCAACAGTAGACGCCAACCATGCTTTGGTGGCATCCAAAGCCTCACGCTGTCCAACACTCAAAGAAGCCAAAGCTGCAGCATCTGGCTTCTCAATCAACTCACCCATCCGATAACGAATGCTCTCAAAATCGGGATGATTAATAACTCTATTCATAACAGCAGTCTCGGCATCGTCAAGGTACCTAGCATTACCTACACGACGAGCATCTTCTGCAGACAGAAGATGCCCTACATTGTTTGCTTTATCTAAAGGGAGTCGACCAGCAGAAAGGTCGGCACGAAGATTCCTAATATCATCAGGAGACATGCCCTTGACCGAACCAGTACCAGTCGGTGTTACATACTTCTGAATAAACTCACCAAGACGAGTGTTGGTCACACCAAGACGAGTCCTAGTAATACCATATTCCAAAGACTTCCCAAACACACCAGTAAACGGCACACGAACACGAGAACCAAAATAATAAACACCAGGACCCTTAATACCCATTTCAAGAGCCAACTCCTTAGGAAGTGCACTCTTGCCAACAGAAGCAACTTGATGATAAAGGTCATCAATATATTTACGACTAATACCAGTCTCACCACGTGCAAAAGCAGCTTCAAGCCGAGAACGAGTAAGGTCCGCAAGAGCCTTGCGACCCTCACGGTTAGAAACATTCTTTACACCACCCAAAGCAGCACGAGTAGTCAACTGCTTACCCTCAGCCGTCAAAGCACCCTTAACAACGGCCTTCTTAGCAACAGTAGAACCAAGAGTCGCATAAGTCAAAGGGTCAAATAGCACATCTCCAGCAAAACCAACAACACGACCCAACCATCCCTTAATAGGAAAGGCTGTGCCAAAACCGTAATTCACATCTTTGGTTTGTTTTGCAAAATCCGAAAACGACGCAGTCGTATTCGAGTCTGTATCAAAAGCATCCATGACTTCACGTAAACCAGATACCACAGCACGACGTGGTGTATCCAAAACTTGCAAAGGAGACATAACTACCTTAAAAGCACGACTATTCAAAATGGATGCCAAAGGTCCACCAGCAGGCTTTTCACCTGCAGCAATACCCTCAAGCTTAGATGTCAGTTCAGGATTAAAAGTCTTACCAATGTCTACACTTTGTTGCAACTTGGTCTTAGCAGCAACCAAAGGGTCAGGTAGTTCACCAGCACCTTGATAAGCGCCACGATTAGCACGGTACGCAGCAGTTATTGGATTGCGACTGTCACCTAAAGGATAGTAAACCATTACTTAGTCGACTTGTTCAACGCACCAGACTGAGCCATGTTAAACAAAACATCCATAAAAGGAGTACGACCAGAAGCGTCAAGTCGCTTCTTAGCCTCCTGAATGGCAAGAGCATTTTGCCATTGGAAGGTAGGGTTAATATTCGCTTGACCTTGCCCACCCTTTTGGGTAAGCATCTTCTGTGGCACAGAAGTAACTGGGGCACCAACTGCACCCTTAACCCAAGGAGCAGTGTTCGCATCAAGAATAGCTTTCATAGCAGCAAAGTTTGAAGCATCTAAATCCCTAACCTTCTTGTCAACAGCAGATTGCTCCATAGAATCATCAGACGTGTAGGTAGCAATCTGTTTGTTGTAAGTGTCCAAAGCCTTCTTGTAACGCTTCGCATCAGGAGTAGTACCAGTAGGGCCAAAATACCTTTGCGCATCAGCCCAGTTTTGTTCTGTAACTCCAAGACCAGGAAGACCAGGAGCAGCACCCTTTTGAATAATATCAAAACCTTTCGGTTGAGTCTTTTGACTACCAGACAAACTATCCAACAAAGTACGAACATCAAAAGCATTAACACGAGTACCATTGACCATAACGGAACCACCAGCGTCAGGTTCGCTCTGCAGAGCAGCCTCCAAAGTCTTAATCAAAGTTGCTGGCTTAATACCAGTAGTAGACATCGGTGCATTAGGTCTGTCAACCATTGGAAGGTCATACATCTTCTCAGGATTCTTTGCCTTATAAGCAGCAAGATTTTTCAACATGCTTGGGAAAAAATAATTAACAGCATCTTCGTCAAGACGCGATACACCTTGAGCATCAGGTGCAAACAAAGAATAACGGTCATCCCTGCCAGGTAAACCCTTACGCTCTTCAATAGGAGCATACTTCAAGGCTGCAGCATTAAGTGCAGATTGAGTAGCAATCTGCTCAGAAACAAACTCATCGTAAATCTTCTTGTAAGCATCAGCATCTTTGACAGATGGGTTCAAACCCTCACCCTTAGAAATAGCTCCAGCAATAATATCATTTATGCCAGAATCATAATAACCACGACCAGATGCAGCCTCATCGGCAAGCAAAGCAATCAAACCACCAGCAGCATAACCCTGCTGCGTTTTTGGTTGATTCTGGTCCTGTAGAGCCTTAGCCTCGGCGTCAGAAAGACCAGTCTTGCGAGGTGTACCAGTCTCGGGAGAAAACAACTCCTCCAGGTCTGCTTCACTCCAACCAGCACTAGCCAGATACTTCTTGACCAGTGCCAACTGTGCAGCAGTTGGACCAGATGGTGTTGGTTTATCAGCCATACTAATAGACCTGCTGGTTACATTCCACGTCGAGCCATTAAGGCTTGAAGCATTTCAGGAGACAACTTAAGACCCGGTATCGAAGTATCCAGTGTTTCAGCAGGTGGTACAACAGGTGGCACAACAGCGGCAGCATTCGGATTCACACCCAAAGTAATCAACAACTGTTTCAAACGCTCGTCCTCCTGTGCTTGATTAGTATCAATACCAGATATCTGAGCTAACAAATCCTGTGCAATCTTATTCTTCGCAGCAGTTGCAGCACTCTTAGCACCAGTAACATTAGATGCATTCATAGCAGCAAGTTGCGCCAAAGCATTAGAACTACCAGCCCTAGCCTCTGTCATACGAGAAGCATCAGACGCAGTAGACATGTTGGAAAGAACTTGCAACAAGTTGTTAAACTGCTGAGCAGTTGAACTATTAGCAGCATTGGTAGCACCAAGATACTGCTGTGTAGGATTAGTATCCAAACCATAAGCCTGCATCAACTGTGACATATCATTACCAACTTGCCCAGCAGAAACACTCTTACCAGCGTAAGGATTGTTTGGATTCTGAGTAAGGTAACTAATCAAATCATTGTAAGCATTTGTGGTGGTGCCAGAGGCATCACCATAAGCACCAGAAATGTCACCCAACTGAGTAGCAAGATTGGTATCAATAGAACCAGACGCAGTACCAGCTGCGGTGTTGGCAGCGTCACGCTGCCCACCAAAAGCGTCCTTCCAAGAACCACCAGTGTAGTAATTACTTGTATTCGTCTTTAAGTTTGCAGCGTCAGTATTTACCTTGTTAAGTGCTTCTGCAGCAATCTTGCGGTCCTGCTCATCTTTCCAAATCTGCCAAGCAAGAGTCTTTTTATTCGTATTCGCATTGGCATTAGCAGCAGCAGTACCAGAACCAGAACCACCAGAATTAACAACAGGAAGTTGACTCCAATCAATACCGCCAAAATTATCTTCTCCAACCAAACTCATATCAAACCAGCCCTTCTATTCATAATAATTGCAGCATCCTCAGCCTGAGCACGTGTTTTCTCGCTCTCAATATCAGCCAACAAATTCTTGTAGTTACCCAAACTGTCAAAATCCTGTTTATCAGCCAAATAATTAGTTTGGTCAAACTCGCCCTGCAACTGACCCAAAGCATTAATCCGACTCTGAGCCAATCTATTTGCACCAACACCTGTAGCACCACTCTTAACGTTCGCAGTGTTCCGTCCACTACGACCAAACGAAGCAAACAACTTTGGAGTCGCATCATCGTAACTCTGAGTCAAATCCCTCTTGCCACGATTAAAAGCATTCTGCGAAAGAAAACGAGAGTACAACTGCATCGCCTGGTTAGAACCATAAGCGTCCTGCGCATTGCGACGACGAGCGTCAAAAACAGTTGGGTCATAAGCCATTAGCGTTTCGCTCCATAACTCTCAAATTGTGGTTTCTGTTGCTGTGCAACTAAAACCTTCATCATTTCAACATCTCTACGCAAAGACTCAATTGCCTGAATCAACGAAGACACAATCTGACGAATAGCAACAGCATCCGTCGACTTCAAGGTCGTTACAACAGGGATTGACAGTGGTTCCATCATGAGAATATTGATGTCCCCAAAACAATCTGGTCGCTGTCACCACTAACAGGGCTAGCCAACTTAATAGAAGTAATTGCACCATCAGCAATAGCAGCAGTCTGAATTGCACCAGCAGTAAAGTTTGTACCTGCTTGTAGTGCATCAACAAAGTTCTTAACAGCAGTAAAGTTACCATTAACCTCAGAGGCTTCAGCAATAGTTGCGTCAACAAATGTATTCGGAATAGTTAGAGCCATTATCCAGTGACCTTTCGATTGTTATATTTATAGGCAATGCTGTCAATGCCCCATTCGCCACCAGTCGGACCAGTAAACAACAGTTGCACACATCGTGCCAACCCAAGATTAGAACCACGACGAACCTCTGCACCTTGAGCAATTACACCCCATGTGCCACTTCCCCAAAGCATTGTCCCCCACTGTCCACCACTAGCAGAAGCAGGTAGCACAATATCAATACTCTTACGCTCGTTACCAACCGCTTCTTCAAAATTATGAAACACCTTGACATTCAATGTCCGCTGTGTGTCCACCTGCTTAAGAACAAAGTCTGGTCTACGAAACATCTTCTTCATCGAGTAATTATTTCCATCAACCCAACCTGTGCGATAATAAGTTGAAAAATTGACTTCAGCCTGACCAATAAAATCTGTTTCAGAAGAAAACACTTCCACCTCCAACACTCTCGGAAGTGTTGGATGCATCAAGGCCGGCACACTAACACCAGCAGTTGTCTTAAAATCTGTTCCACCAACAAGACCGAGACCATCAGCAGAAGACAACCTATTCCAAGAACCACCCTGGCCAATGCTTGGGTCATAAACAAGATTGGACGTCACTTCGGTTGCAGCAACACCAGTTGAGTATGGAACAGCAAGCCACACCCTACGATTAACATAAGACACACTTATCTTATTGCTGTAGTTGCTGTTAATGTATCCAAGTGGATACACAGCCTTAAGGTTCTGAAACAAGTCAACAACTGTGTTTCCGTTGTAGTAAAACAATCCTTTGAAACCAACATAAAAATACACACCCTGTTCAGACGATGCAATATGGGTCGGTAAATCCACACCAAGATTAGACGACAACTCAACAACATTGTGGTCAGTCGAGTCATACCCAAACAAAACATAAATAGCCTGTGGCTTAAACACAACCAAGTGTCCGGAAACAACAGCAAGACCTGTTATGCCATCTCCACCACCATTGAAGTCAATGTAATCAGCTTCAAGCCAATCTTCAGGCAAACCTTCATGAGACCATCGCAAACGGTTAGGATAAACAACACCATTCTCTTTTGTGTTTGCAACAAACATTTTGTTTGTGTGCTGAATTGCATGCTCCGCCTTAGGAAAATATCCACCAACAGGACTAACATAAGCCTGCCAGGTAGGACCACTTGCAGTCAAAGCAGTTGCGTACGTGTTGGCAACTTCCCACTCATACGTAGCAACGCCAGCTTGTCCGGTCGTAATGTACATCGTCTTGCCCCACTGGGCAAGCGATGAACCACTAATACTAGCAGAAACAATAGGAGTACCAGAACCAAAATCCAAACGAGTAAAATTTGTACCAGTACCTTGATAAACAGATGTTTCCGTAGTCAACATCAAATACTGTGAAGAACCCTTGAACCATGTAAGACGCTTAGGAGCCCAAGTGCCAGAGACAGCAGTAGTGTTAATCTCCCTAAACGCTCCACGGCTAAACAAACCACCACGAGGGTCAATCTCAACATTCAACATGTCAGGAGATTCATTATCAGCCAACTGAAATTGGTCAGCACGAAGGTTAAGACCGCCAGTAAAATCGTCACGTCGTTCAATAACAATCTGTGACATTACAAAGTCCTACCAAGAGTCTGCAACCAACGCCTCATCGTTGGATACTGCTTACCGCCAGACATAATAACGGGCTGTGCACTAGAAGCCTTCATCAAGTCTCGCTTAGCAATAGCAACACCTTCTTCAAAGGTACCAAGATACATAGCAGCCAACTGAGCATCCTCTTGACGCTGATACACACGAGCAAGAACAAAATACGGGAGGATTGCATGAAAGAATTCATCAAGGTCAATGTTCTCGGTAATGTCCGTTAGCCAGGTATAAACAGGATTACGAAATGCTCGCACAGTCATGGGGTAAACAATGTCCGGCTTAGCCCACAACTGTATCTTCTTATCCCAAAAACTATAAAAATATGGTCGGCTAGGAACATCCAAGTTACCCAACCAAGTCTCCTCGGCCTGATTGTAATCAATCAAGGTAAGCCTTGCACCCTGAGTCGATGTGTCCACAACAGAAATGATTTCTCGAATATCCCCAATTGTAGATATTGTGTACTCACGCTGGTTAGCAACAGTGTTAAACGTATACGTTTCCTGCAGTATCGGCCAACGGCGTTCTAACGCATAAATGCGTTGAAACCCCTCCCGAGCAAACTGGTCAATAAGAGTATTAGACAAATCCGTTTCATCAAGGTCAGCCATGTCACGGACCTGCGAACGTAATGTTGTCAATGTAATAGCCATTAAGCCTCTTTTTTAGACCTTAGGTGTCCTATACAAAAATCTGTCCCACGGGCCTTAGGGCCCTCACATGTATCATCGTTAGCTGTGCAACGATTACGTCCGATATACGGACCTGATGGAGCAGCAAGGCGAGCGCCTTCTGCATGGGCTAGACGGGAGTGCTTAGTAGTTGGCTCCCCGTATAGAGTATGAGCAAGTTTTGCCGATTGGTTCATACCAATAGGCAAAATTGTTACCTATCTAGTACATCGAACCTTTTGAAGAACTCTTCTTCATTGACTTCATGTTACTCATTGCCTGCATCTTCTTGGCATCCTTTTTCGCTGGAGCCATCTTCTTAACTTTTTTCTTCATAGCCATAATTACTTGCCTACCTTATCTAAGTTTGGACGAACTTTATAGTTCTTATCTTGCTTAACTGACACTGAACTTTGACCATACAAACCTGGAGCCGTAACAGTCCCAGACTTTGGAGTTGCTTTTGCATGATTATCTAATTGACGATAGTTGTATGGCATTTTGTTCTCCTAAAACTAAAAAACTAAATAGATTGGGGGAACGGGAAGGTGGTTCCCGTCCCCCAAATCAGATTACTTACTTGCGGTAAATTGATACCGTGTTTGCTGCAGTGAACACCGCAACATACGATGCCGATGATGCTGCTGCAACCACAAAGGTTGCTGCTGCACCAACAAGTGTTACACCCGAAGCCGCTGCGGTTACAGTGATTGAATAAGTTGCTGCTGCAACGTTAACAACAGTAAACTCAAAACTCGAGCCTACTGCTTCATCTGTAAATGCTGCACCCAACAATGCGCCAGTTGGCGTAGTGAGGGTACGGTTTGATGTTGGTGTCATGGTGTAAACAACCTGACCGGCACCAGCCAAGTCAGATGCTGTTTGAACAGTTGCTGCATCAGTAGCAGCAACAATGGTTACCTTCTCTACTTTTGATGCCCATGTCTCTACACGCTTACGTGTGAGAGCACCATCTGTATCATTTGCTAATAGTGGCATAATATTTCTCCTTGTTTTCTAGTTGTTGAACTTAGGCTGTCTTAGCGGTCAGTTTGCCTTGCTTGGCACGGTTACGTACAGTCAAGTTGCCGTAGCACATGATGAGCGCATAGCGTGCATCTGTGTCTTCTGGCGAAATAAATGCGGTCTGTGAGAACCACTTATCTGAGTGACCAACCAAAGTGATGTACTTGCTGTTAAGGAAGTAGAACACGCCAGCGGTGCAACCAGTGTCGTACATTACAGGAGCAGCCTTGAACAACAGGTTCTGGAATCCAGCATCTGCAGTCTTGGTGTCCGTGTAACGGAGGTTTGGTTGAAGCAATGCTTCGTACTTCTCAAACAAAGTCTGAGTTGTCAACAATGTGTCTGGGTGGTCATTACCAACAGAAACGCTGTTGTAGGCAGTTGCCATTTGGGCAAGAGTCAAAGCAGTTGCAGTGTTCTCTTCGTATGACTTCCACCATGTGTAGGTGCTTGAGTCAATACCACCAACGGTGTTGCCGGACTCAACCAAGTTGCCAAGGCCGTTCCAGTTCTTTGAGCTGTTGCCAGTTCCGTCACCGAAGAACATCGTGTTGAAACCTTCACGCATGGACTCTTCAGCCTGCATGATTTTTGCTTCCAACAAATTGATGATTTCCTGGTCTCCGTTGTTCTTGGCTTCTTCCATACCACTGATAGAAATCGAAGCAGCGTATTGACGCCATTCAAATTCTGCAGCAGAGATGCCTTCTTGTGGAGTAAGCGCAATTGAGTCGTAACCCGAGTACGAACCAACAGTGCTGTTAAGTCCGTAAATGAGTGGCTCTACAATTTTCGTACCGCCGTTAAGCATACGAATGCGACCCTTCTCCATCAGGGCGTAAGTCAACGGACGTGCAGTAAATACGTTGTCCGTGAGAGTCTTGCGATAGTTCGCAAGGGTTGTTGTTAATAGATTATCAAAGTTGCTGTTTGCAGCGACCATATAGTTATCTCCTTGGGTTAAGCGTTAAGCATGTTGACGCTTTGCAGCCTCAAATGCTTCTCGCAATGATGTAATTGGTTTTGCAGATACATCTGCACTGGCAGCGGAACCGCCACTACTCACAACTGAAGCCTGACGCTTAGTTTGCACAACCTTGGCACGGTCCTCTTCAGCTTTAGCCTGAAGTTGACGTACACCCATAGATTGTTCATACACTCGGTCAAACGCCACTTGCTTGTAAACCGACTCTAAATCTGTACTTCCCAAAGCCAAAGCTTTGGCAACTACTTCGTTAGCATCGAAATCTGCACCGTATCGTTTCGTCAACATCTCAACAGTCTTTTGCAACTCATCCATGGCTTTATCTTGTTCAAAAGCCATAACTCGTTGCTCTAACAGTCGGTACTGCTTTTCAACTGGGTCTGCGTACAGTTCTTCATCTGAAGCTGGCTGTGCAACACCATAATGTTGTTTAAGCAGTTCTAAGGTCGCAGTGGGGTCCTTTTGCAAAGCTTCTTGCAAAGCACCACCAAATTGAACTTGTCGCCGTTGCTCACTGAGTTCCTGTGTCTTGCGAGTATAATCCGCTTGACGCTGGTATCCAGAAAGCGCCTCTTTGAGAGGAACCCGAACTTCTTCACCGTTAACTTGCACAGAAACGTATTTGTCTCCGTACTCATCAACAGGAAGCATTTCAATTTCCTGCTCACTTAGGCTCTCAATTTCTTCAATGGCTAAAGTTGTTTCTCCTTCGCTTTCTAACTCAGGGACAACTTCTTCTACTGATTCATTGCTTACTACTTCACTCATGGAGTCCTTTCAAGGGGTTGCTCTATAGTTATATATTTATCGTTACATTTGTGGTGGCATGCCTGGTGGCATGCCTGGTGGCATCTCCGGTGGCATGCCAGGAGGCATACCAGGAACCTGTGGAGGTAAACCTTGCGGGGATATTGGTGCGGGTGCCATCTGTGGCTGAATCACAAATGATTCTGCCGAACGAATACCAAAACCATCACCAAGTACGTAAGCAGCAAGTTTCGGCATATCAATAATGCCAGCACCAGCAAACGGAGCCATTGCATCTACAACCTGCATTGCCATCTGTCGCCTGAACGACTCGTTTTGCGGCTGGGTAGAACCAGCCTCAACTTCAAAATCAAACTCACCCTGCACACTTGCACGGTCAAAGGTCAACCACAACTGAGGTTGCACATTCCCCGAAAGACGAACAACCTGTTCGCCTTGCAAGAACTGCTGTGCAATCTGTACCAACTTCTTGGCAACATCAGCAATAGAACGCTCAACAATAGCCAACTTGTCAGCAGCACGAGAATTAGATGCATCTTGAATAATGCCAGCCTCAGTTGCAGTACGACGAATCTCAGGAAGAGCTCCACGTGCATAGTCAGAAATACCAGTCACACGGTTAATGTCGCTAGTAATCAGTTCAGACTGATTGTAAAACTCTGGAGGGTTAATAACAGCAGGCATCGGACTAATAACACCCGAGATAGATTCATCAGAAATCACAGGAACCAAAACGTTGTCCTCATCTGATTCTAAGGCTGACCTACCGTCGGCATCAAATGCCGACTCCTTGTACAGCCACTTACGGGAATAACGCTTACGGTGATTCATCATCTGAGTACGAGTTTGGTTAAGTTCTCGTTGCAGAGGTTCAATAGCCTCAAGTTCACCCATCGGGTAGAAGTGACCCGGAACATCGTAGTTCCTAATCATCGTGTAAGGATGCCCGAACGAAAACGGTATCTCCATTGGTGCAACTAAAAATGAATCAGAACCATCACAAAAAATAGACATTGTGTTGCGCTCAATGTCGTAGTACTCCCAAATCTCAACATAAGAGTCATCAACTGAATAAGAACGACGAGGCTTACCAGGCTCCATGCCCCACTTAGAATAATGCGAAGGACTGGCATCAGCACGGGCTTTCGCACGATAACGCTTATCGCGTTTCACATCCTCAAGAGGTCTACGCACACGCTGTGCAATCCATCGAGCATCTTTCATCGTTGTTGCGTCAGCATCAACAAACATATCAGCAGGGTCAATACGCTCAACAAAAGGTCTGTCCTCTTTAATAATCATTGTTGATTCAGTTACGGACTCTGGACTAGAACTGCTCAAATCATCAGAAGACTCGTAAGAACCAGCAACTGCTTGTTCTTCTTCAACAAAACGATAACCAGTCTTCACCCAACCATGGCCCATAATCAAGAAGTCTTTGATTGAACGACGAAACTCCTCTTGACATTCAAAGTGTCTCCACCAATAGTTGATGATTTCTTCAGTAATAATGCTGCGGTCTTTGTCATCATAGTTACGAGCGTTAACAGTTATCTTCGGGTAGTTAACTGAGACTGATGGGCTAAGAACGTTAATGGTTGCAAAAGCAATGTTGACCAACAAACGGTCTTCATCAGAATCGGCAAAGTATTGCTTGCCGCGATACATGTCAACCATGCGTTTCCAGAGGTCATCAAAACCTTCTTCACGTCGCCACCTCGTTGACTGCTCAATATGGTCACGGTATCCCTTGAGTAAATCGTAATTAGATTTGCGAGCCATTATTTAACTCCCTTAATAGATGAACGCAATTGCCATCTCCACTTTTTATGCTGACTATCACGGTCGGCAAGGAAATTACAAATGCCCTGCTCATTCGCTTTTGTGGCTTCTTTGAATGCTTTATCAATCTGTTTAATCAAACCATCATTCATAGCAAACAAAACAGTAGCCATATCCAGAGGATTCGGCTTAGCGGTAACAGGCTTAACAGATTGCAAGTCAGCAAAATGCTGCAAAGCAAAAGGAACGTAACAATCCAGTTTACGTATATTCTCCGCAAGAGGGTCAATAGCGGAATCAACATCAACATAAATTGTTTCGAACAATTCGTGATACTGTGCAAAATCGGGTCCCTCAACATTCCAATGAAAACCATGAGCAGTAAACTTCATAGCAACAGTATCAGCAAGTAAAACCTTCAAACAATAATCAAGAGTGTACTTCTCAACCATTAATCCTCTTTCCCAACATTGTCTTTAACACCATCATGCCAACCAATATGCCCATCAATTTTGCTGCCAATTTTGTCCACTTTATTACCAATGAGCCGTAATAAAATGCGCCCTTCATTGTGCTGGTCGGTGTTCTCTTTTCGGAGTCGTTGTAATACGACGACAACTGGTCCCATGAGGATTGCGACGACAATGGGAACCCAGACTGGTTCCACGTCACACCCACCGCTGCCCGACTGGTTCAGCCTTTATACCAGCCGACTCAGCTTGTCGCATCTGCTCACGCTGACGCTCAACAACAGTAGGTCCGTGAAAATCCTCTTTGCCATAAGTAAAACCCCACTTAATGCCCTTAATGTGGCATTTGAAACAAATAGAACCCCTTCTCGGTAGTTCTACTTCCATAAAAGTGGATAAACAATCCAAACAGCGAAATTCTTCCATAACTATTAAGGCAGTTCGTTACTTTGAGATGTTATAGGAGCCAATCGGCTCCGCTTTCTTCACATCAACCTTCTTGATGTACTGTTCCCACCAACCAAGGGTATTCTTCTTAATAGTTATATTCGGCTTATACTCAGGAAGCCAAACATACTTCAACATCTGATTCGTAATCGCTAAAGACATTACCCGGTCATCATGTGGCGAACCATGCATCTTGCCACTAGATTCACGCACAAACGTGCGTAATTCAGCCATCGTCTTACCATCGTACAAAGAGAGACTCTCATCACGGATTGCAGCATTCAACTCATCAATGGCCAAAGGCTTCGAAACGGACGTAGTTCTCCAACCAAACGTCTCACTAATCTGTGGATTCCGATGGTTCATCTTTCGCTGACGAAAGATGTTCCTGTAACCAGACCTCTGCAAACCCTTCAAAGTAGTCAAACCGTGGTTATTTGATTCCACACCAATCAAGGCAGAGTTGTAATAATACCCAATCTGCCTAAGTATCTCTTCACCAAAGATGTCAGGGTCCACATGTCCATGCCAATGTGCAACAACCATGCCAGTGCCAGCAGAAATAATGTGAGCTGAACTAAAGTCTCCATGACCCAAACCTTCTGCAACGTCAGCACCAATTACGTAAGTCTCACCACGAGATGGATAATCCCAAATAGCAAGAGCTCCACCATCGTCCACAAAATCATAACTATTACGTCCAGGTGATGCCTTCAAGTATCCACGGTCGGGTTCAATCGGTTCAATCAGTCGTATCGCTTCAAGGTCAAAAACCGGACGACCAGAACGGATAAACGCTTCATCAGGGTCATCAGGATATTCCTGTGCCATCTGCCAATCAGGCAGGTCTGCCTTCTTGGCGTCGTACCATGCTTGGTCACGGTCTCCAGCAGACCAGGGAAAAAAGATTCCAGTAAAACGGTTTGTTCCTGTTTGAGAACCAACCCACAATTCGTGGAATATATTCCCTTCACCGTTGGCTGTGCTCAAACAGTTAACACGTCCACCTACGTCTGCAATCGGTTCAATAGATGCCCAAGCTTCAGCAGCATTAGGGATAAACGCCATCTCGTCAATGAACACTCGATACACAGATTCTCCACGAGCAGGGTCATTACCAGAAGGTAATGACTCAATAGCAGAGTCATTAGCAAACACCATCTTCAATTGGTTATCGGACAGCAGGTCAGGCCCACGCTGCCGAACCCAGTTCGGCATCATCTTGTAACCGTACTTAGTTTTCTGTAGCAACTTGGCTGCTTCACGCTCTGTGCGTGAAAGCATTACAGTAAATCGGTCAGGCCAAAAGAATGTTTCCCAAAAGGTAAATGTAGCTGCCAGAGTAGAAAACCCAATCTGACGTGCTTTTAGCACAATCGTGTATCGGTCCTCAATCCAGCATCGCACAGTTTCAATCTGTGCTTCACGCATGTCAAACTTGATACGACCACGCTCAGGATGTCTGATATGCCAATAGTTTGCACAGAAATGTGAGAAAGCAGCAA